>Ga0222628_1000434_pt1 | contig 17683 bp, 32 predicted proteins | sample AntAcemetageno95_FD_179860 | JGI IMG/M metagenome (GOLD analysis project Ga0222628, IMG submission 179860) | Saline water microbial communities from Ace Lake, Antarctica - #95 | ecosystem: Environmental > Aquatic > Non-marine Saline and Alkaline > Saline | place: Antarctica: Ace Lake | collected...
GAAGACCATGAGAATACACCTCAAGGTCACGGATGCTTTTAGCGCAACTATCGCGGATCAGGACGGCACAACGATCTTCGAGCAGGAGGACGGATACGTTCCAGGCTTTATGCCAGGGGAACACCACGGCGACTACCTCATCCTAGACATCGACATAGACACAGGGCAGATTACCAACTGGGTCGCCCCGACAGCCGCGCAGCTTCAAGAGTGGGCCGCCCAGATAGAGGGACAGGCATGAAGGCTTGCATCATGTGTGGCAGGAAGGCCCCCCGGAGCGCGTCGAGGAAAGGCTGGGACATTATCCAGGTGTCGCGCCCCGGCAAAGGAAGACACTACTATCGCCATTGTGGTTGCACGACCGATTTGCGATTTGACGATACATGGCATTGGCTGTTCGAGCAGAGCAGAGATTACCTAGAGGAAGGCGAGACGTTTCCTTTGGGACTTAGGTAGGGAGGAAGGGAGCATGAGCGAGAGGAAGCCAGATATAGAAGAATTGACCAGGGGAGATCTACGTTCAGAGGACGTCAATCTTGTTGTAGATATTCGAGATGAGCAGGGAAGGCGGCGATACACATTGGGATCTGTCGATGGTGCTCCGTCCATGATCCCTGACGCTGAAGGATTTTGGACTCCGGCAAATGATGACAGCCATTAGAATTTATGATAAGGAGCGATAAATGAGCAACGAGGCAGCTATAGTTCTTGCAACACTGATGAGGCATCAGAAGCATGTTGAAGCAAATCTCGGGCAGCTTTCAGCAGAGCTCGAACGCAGGGCTCACATGCACGATCAGTCAAAACTAAGCACCACGGAATTTCCAGGGTTCATCGAGATTAATCGTATAGCACGAGAGCACTCGATAGGGACACCCGAATACGAAGCCGCAATGAGAACGGCAACGTGTATCAAAGAGCACTTTGCGAACAACAGCCACCACCCAGAGCATCACGAGACAACAGCAGATATGGGATGGCTTGACATCGTTGAAATGGTTCTCGACTGGAAAGCTGCTTGTGATACCTACGGGACGAATACCCTACGCGATTCTCTTGACTACCAGCGCAAGCGACACGGGTTCACCGACAATCAGTGGTGGCTTATCCTCCAAGTCGTTGAATGGATCGACCCGAGCTACTAGGGAGGAAGACATGGCGGGGAACGTCTATGTCACGAACGTCGTCGGAGGCTACAAGGTATGGTGTAGCGTTTGCGGAGCGAGCGAGAACATCACCCCCGGACCAAGGGGAATGCCTATCAACGAGTTCGTCAAGCGTATGGATGCCATCGAGAGCAAGCACAAAGGATGCGCGGCAATAGTAGGGGGCCAGAGAAGTGACGAAGACGGAGAGGCACATAGCCTTCGAGAAGTGGATAGCAGCTTGGGCGAGGAAGTGGGTAGCCGACGAAGCATGGCCGGATTTGAGACACGGGGAAATGAAGCACGATGACTCCGGCTACCAATGCGGAGAGACGCGATTGCTATTCGCTTGTTGGAACGCAGCGTTAGACAACGGATCATGAGAGAACGACCCTGGTGCTATGAAGAACACGAGCAGCTACAGTACCCCAACGCAGCAAGCAGACGACCACGAGCACTACACAGGCACAGGCTCGCCCCGGCTATAGCAAGAGATATCGATTGGTTCCAAGACTTGACCGTTACATTCGAACGGTATGTAGGAAGAAGGCCCCTCGGAATGTACCTATGCGAGATAGAGCATTGGTATACCCACGGACGCAAGTTCGCTATCTTGAAGAGGGTAGACGAAGACGACTGCAACTGGAGATTTCCAGATGACAACAGCGAGCTATCCTATGATTGGACTGTCATCAACGCTCAAAGACTGTAATACAGCGCCTAACACCGTAAGACGCCCCTTTTCAAAAGACTTTGCAAACGCAGACAGCATTTGACTTTACGGCCCCTAAGCCTTATCTTACGATTTAGGAGGTAGCTCGGCATGGCGAATCCTGAATACACAGCAGACCACCACCGCTTGGCATACATGTATTGGCTTCAAGAAGGCAGCTACACGAAGGCGTCCAAGAAGAAGGGAATGCCCTCTGTGCCTACCATCTCACTATGGTCAAAGCCCGGATACAGATGTACCCATGGCTGTAAGTTCCATGGTTGGGATAAACTCAAGAAGGCAGGAGACGACGGAAGGACTCCAGAACAGCTATCCGTCAAGACCCTTCCAGTCCAAGAAGCGCAACCACACCTTACGGATCAAGAAGTAATTTTGGCAAGACGGGAAGAGCAACTGCATCTACGCATCAGAGGCGCACGAAGAGACGCAGTACACCGCACCTTGCTTCCAAAGTACGAAGCGTCTTCCGACGTATTAGACGCCGATTGGAAGGGAAGAAAACGCTGGATACTAGAGGTCGCATCACTCAACGACATCGCTGTAGCAATCGGAGAACGACTCGCCACCTACGACGTCACAGCGAAGGTACGATGGACCCTTGTCAATATGCTAGAGGGCATCATGCAGGATTGGAGACGCAAGCCACGGATAGACGAAGCAGGCAACCCGCGAGCCATCGACGCAGACGACATGCGAGAGGTGGCCTCTATCATCTACTACATGAGGAATCTCCTCAACGACATAGACACCGTAAACGACAAGGGAGTACGCGCAGCCATCTCACTAGGCGTCAAGGTAGAGTTCGACGTCCAAGAGAAGGAAGACGATTTCATCGACATCGGAGGAACGGAAGTTGGGCTGATCGAGTTCCTAGACAACATCCTTGACGCAGTACCCGAGGAGGATAGGGACATGCTGTTCATGGCATTCGAACAGGCGATGCATCAACCGGCATTGAAGGAATAACTATGATGGAAATGTTAAGGGCTTGACATCTACATCGAAAGCGGATATGGTTCAACCATGAACAAAAGGGAGCCACAAACCATGACAGCTACAGCGAACAAAAAGTGGAACGTCTACGAGATAGTTGACGGGGTTTGGGATATTACAACTACGGTTTCCGGAAACAAGCCAACAGCAAAGAAGGGGCAACGTGTAGTACCAGCCCCGACGCAACGAATTAACTACTCAACCACCCGGCACGATCCGCGCTTGGCATTTCCAGCGGCACACGGCCTAGGCATCCAAGACAAGTAGGCAGGGAGGAAGCATGGCAGGCACACGAACAGAGGAAATGGACATCAACGAAGTAATCACGATGATCGCCAGGCATGCAACACGCTCAAATAGATTGCGGTAACTAGGTAGAGGGAGGCAGGGACCATGAGACGCACAAAATGCAACACACTCAAAGAGCTTGCAGCACTAAGCAGCGGAACAATAGCCGCTATCACAGGCGAGACGAACCTAGTCAGGATTGAGAGCATCCAGAGCAAGCTCATCACAAAAGCGCTCGAACTTATCTTGGCAGGCAAGATGGAAGCGAACCTTACGACAGCCGAATCGCTTCCCGCTCTGGGGGTGCTTGGATAATGGCGGGGACACGCAAAGAGGACATGGACATCAACGAAGTAATCACGACTATCGCGCAGGCAACCATCAACATCCGAGAGGGCATCAGCACGGCAGTCGAAGAAGGATCAGCCATCCACTTAGCGATGGAGAGCATCGTACACAACGGCGAAATGCTCAAAGAAAAGTGTTCGCACGTTTGGGATACGACGTTCGACCGAGTGTTGCGGAGCGCAACCAACGGAGGCGCAGACACGGATAAGATTGAGCAAGCACTGGAGCTAGGGAGAGAGGCCTACAAGCGAGGCAGATCGAACATCCCGGCACAGAACCAGCAACTCATGAAGATGTTGGAAGGATCTCCCCTCGGAGGCATCGGAGTAGCCCTCATGGAAGCCTACAACGAGGGATGGAACGAAGCACGGAACAAGGATAACGAACAAGCATGAATACGCAGCGGTTGATGGCAAAGGGAGCAGAGGCTGAGATTGGAGACAAGGAACGATGGCTACCAATCGCAGATTACGAGGGCTGGTACGAGGTAAGCAACCTTGGCCGAATACGAAGGACAGCCCCCGGCAAAGCAACACATGTTGGGAAGGTTCTGAAGCCCATACAGAGAAGAGATGGATACGGAGTTGCCAATCTACACAGAGCAGGAATAACCAATTCTGGAATATACATACACCGGATTGTTATGGAAGCATTTGCGGGACCATGCCCAGAAGGGAAAGAGGTTAATCACAAAGATGGCGTGAAGTCGAATAATCATCTCGAGAACCTAGAGTATCTAACACCCCAGGAAAACGTATGCCATGCATCTGAATCTGGCTTGAGCCCAAGAGGAGAAAGACACGGCAGGTCTCGGTTGTCTGAAAGCGAAGTATTGTCTATACGAATTGAATTGAAAGAGAGAACGCAATCCTACGTTGCTGAGAAGCATAATGTTTCGAGGCAGGCCATAAGCGATATAGAGACTAGAAAAACGTGGGGATGGTTGGAATAAATGAAAGGAACAACAATGTCGAGAGAGTGTGGCGGTCGTGTCTCAGACACAGGCAGGCTAGGACGGTTACCGCAGCCACCGCGTTGCGACCCTACCGTTTTCATCGCCAGTTGCCGGTTTTCTAGCGCCCAAGAAGCAACACCGCCACACTCGCTATACATCGTAGAAAAACAGCAATAAATCGGAGGTGAGGATCATGGCTAAGAAGGCAACAAAGAAGCCGAAACCGGCTCCGAAGAAACCGACCCAGAAACCAGGAACAGGAACACCACTGCACGACGGCAGCGGAAGAGGAACTGCGAAAGATCACCGACAAGGAAGCCAGGAGGAAGACAGCATGACACAGGACTTCATCCCAAAGCAGCCCGGAGACTTCAAGCCCGGAGACAAGATCGGCGTCTTTATCGACGCAGTAGGCAAGCCAGGGAAGCAAACCGTCAGGTGGATTGGCTGGGGAACCTACGAAGGCGAGTTCGTTCCAGACGGCGAGGGTCTTTCGATGCAAGAGGCAGTTTGCAAGCAGAGCAAGATTAAGATGCCAAAGCTAGTGCTAGACAAGACCGGCGAAACCATCTACGGATGCGCTTGCTACTGGGGCGACAAGGATGAGCTACAGGAACATCTTCTAGACAAGGCAGACAAGATCATTCCGGCGACCGTAGCAGAAGCCCGGACGCCACCGAAGCCAGGAACGAGGGAGGGAGCATGAATCGAATCTTCTGCGATAGATGCGGACACGAGATGAACAGCGGAGAGAGAAAGAGCCTTAGCGAATCGAGGACTGTCCCAATAGGGCATCTCAGAGGAGCAATCGACAGCCAGGGCGCAGCCATGGAAGTCCGAAGCGAGATCACGGTCAAGGTTATTTACAATAAAGGCACAAGCACCGTACCAGCACAAGTTTGCCAAGAATGCAGGGAAGAGATGATCCTTCAAGCTATCCTTCTCAACCCTTTGACACGAGAGATGGCCGTCGCGCTTCTTGACTCACGGCAGGCAGGCACACGAACAACCAATGCCACAGTTGAATGTCAAGGAAGCGTCCTATGAACCTAACTAGGAGCATAAATCCCATCGACGGAGAGAAGGCGTGGATAGCCTTGCCAGAGCACGAGCAAAAGATGATCCTACCTTACGGAACAGCTATCGCAGGCTGGCGAGGCAGCATGGCGCACGGAACATACACCCCGTCATACGGCCCGAACGAGCACGATGACATCGACATCTTAGGCGTGATGATAGGCCCCGAAACCGTCTACACGGGTTTGGACAGCTTCGGACAGCACGAGTTCATGCAAGAGTGCTCTGACGGCATCGTATGGGACTCTGTGGTGTACGAGTTCCGCAAGTTTGTGAACCTTCTTCTCAAAGGAAACCCGAACGTCATGTCCTTGCTATGGCTACCCGAAGAGATGTACCTAACGATCTCGGGGACAGGACGAAAGCTGATCGAGATGCGCGACTGCTTCCTGTCCCTTCGCATCTACGATTCATTCGTTGGCTATGCAAAAGGACAGTTTGGCAAGATGGAGAACCCCGGAGGCAAGCATAGGTCGGCAGCCCGGCAAAGCCTCTTCGATGAGTTTGGGTACGACACGAAGAACGCAGCCCATTGCATCCGCATCCTACGCATGGGTGTCGGGATTCTACAGACAGGGCAAGTGGAAGTCGTGCGCCCCGATGCCAAGGAGCTTATCGCTATCAAGCAAGGCTGTTGGAGCATCCAACGAGTGAAGGACGAAGCGGAGCGGTGGTTCATGATGGCGAAACAGTCACGCGCTCAGAATCCGTGCGGACTGCCGGAGCAACCAGACAGGGAAGCAGTCAACGTGATTTGCTCAGGGATGGTTCTATCCTCTCTCAAGGGTTGGGCAGACGACCCGGCTATCCCAATCTCGATGAAGCGTTGGGAAGCAGCGAAGGACACGACATGAAAAGGAAGCACACGTTCCGGGTAGTCCACAACCCACGAGCCAACGGATTCGAGTACGGCATCCAGAGGCGACGGAGCTTTCTAGGAATCAAGTATTGGACAGCCCCCCCGAACTTCGGGATAGGGCTTTCATGGACAGCCTTTCAATCGGAACCGCAGGCATGGGCAAAGCTCGCGGAATGTCTGGAAAAGAGAAGCCTGTCAAGGACGATCTGTAGTACAAAAAAACTGTAGGGAGGAAGCATGGGACTCACACCCGATGACGTATTTGAGACATTCAAGACACACCTAGAGAACCAGCCATACGCGATTACTTGCAAGGAATGCGGAGCGAACCTCGGATTCGATACGAGCGTTGATTCAGACAATGACGTTATAGTTGAGGTGCAGCCCTGCTCGAAGTGCATGGCGGACGCAAAGGACGAAGGGCACGAGGAAGGGCACGAGGAAGGCTTAGAGCAAGGGAAGGACGAAGGCAGGGAGGAAAGCGCATGACGAACGAAGAAATACTAGCAAGAATCCGGCACAACATCACGAACCAAGACAACCTCGGAACGGCGCACCCGATGTACGCGGTGAAGCAGATTGAGCGCGTCTACGGGTTCGATGAGGCTTACGCAGACCATCACGAGTGGATATCTATCGAGGGAGCTTACGCAGCCACCGAGGAGTTAGCAGCAGACTTCGATGCACAGTACGAGGAAAGCGGAGACACGCCCGATGACTACGAGCGCGTCTATTACAAAGACTTCGAGCGGTTCGTAACCGCATGTTTCACGCAGGAGGGAGCAGATGCCTTCATCGCTCTCGACGGGCACAACCTGAGTAAGCCATTCGTCTATATCTACAGCGGATACCACAACTTCGAGTGGCAGGCTATCAGACAGCTACTAGGGGCGGTGGGAGACGAATGAGAGAACAACTACGAGCCATCAGGGACGGACTTCTCAAGCTGGAATGGAGCGTCAAGCCAACAGACAACCCGGAACAATCAACGAGGGGAGACAAATGCCCAGCCTGCGGAGGCTATAAGCGCAACCATCATGGCAGCAGCGAGCCACCGTTCCCGCGAGAGAAGCATGTCACAGGCCCAGATTGCTGGCTTAGGAACGCTATCATCTGGATAGACGACTATCTTACCGAAGAAGCCCCGATGCCCAATAGACACCTCTCGACAGCCCTAGAGAAGTGCATCGCGTTTATCAAGATGGCGAACCAAATCGATATAGGCATACAGGCACACAGGGACTCACACCCGACACCACTCTTTATCTCCTCCAACGAAGGCTTCCAAGCTATCGGAATCAAGGCAGAGATCGAGGTTGAGGAACTGTTCGATGAGATTGACAGCCTCATAGAGCAGAGGGGGTTGCTCAACAAAGACAAGGCAGGCTACGAAGCCAGGGCTGACATTCTTGAGAAGGAAAACATTCGCCTCACAACCAGCGAAGAGAACCTAGCAGAAGGGTTGACGCAGGCGATGGGATACATCGAAGGGCACGAACACAGGAATGAAGAGTTCTTCACAGCGAACACGAATGTCGCACGGGCAGCCTTGAAGAGATACAAGAAAGGCAGCTTCCAGCATCGGCACGAAAGGCACGAGTCGATACTATCTGGAATGCGAGCGAGAGAAGAGGAGATCCTTACATGAGCGAGTCAACAGGGTTCAGAGACACCGCAGGCGGCATGATCTGCTATGGCGACCACATCCGTATCAAGACGGAAGGGACGCAGCACAAGCTAGACATGTTCGGAGCTTGGAGCACATTCGTAGTAATCAGAAAGGTGGGATTACCCGTCTTGTCCTATGTAGAGTCAGCGACCGGCAATGTCCTCTTGGAAGGTAGCCAACGCAGCTTCCTTCACGAGGAGTACGACCGGAAGAGCATCCTCTTCTCACATCACCCAGCGAGCTTGCTATACAAACCGATGAGTAGGCAGTTGGCTATCATCCGAACAACGAAGGCCGAAGAGCCATCAGACGCAGACGAAGCGGAGGGGAGCGATTTATGAGCGAGCCAGCAAAGATGATCGACAAGCGCACGTGGGAAGAGTTCCGAGAGGCCAAATTGCTATGGTGGATCAACAGGATTCTCCACACCTTCGGATGGGCGATTATCGTTGAGGTGAAGACCGGCACGAACGAAGCGACAGCTGCCTACCCAGCCCGGACGAAGTTCCGAGGGTTCACCATTGAAGACGAAGAGGAAGGATTCATCGGAGTCACGCAGCACCTTGCTTCTACCATAGATGAACTTGTCGAGGAGGCAGAGGCGTAACCAACCCAGCCAAATCAGACAAATAGCGGACATAGCAGACAGCACGATTGGGGGGAGAACCGATTGGGCACAACGCAGCGCACTATCCGGGCAGTCGTCGAAGAGATCAGACGCTACCCGGCAGTATCCGAGATATTTGCAGCCTCGAACCCCTTGCTATGGGCAGAGAGGAACGTTCGTATTCAGCATCAAGAGAAAGGGAAGTTCGTACCGTTCAGCATCAGCAACGGCATGTACCAGTACCCGCAGCTTCGAGAGATCTACCACTTCTTCAACCGGAAGGCGAGACACGTCCACGGAGTAGCGAAGAAGCCAGTTCAGATGGCGTACACAACGCTTGCCATGAACCTTGCCTACTATTTCACGCTCGCCTTCCATCAGAACACCTTGTACGGCCTACCAGTCGCAGGGCAGCTAGGACCATTCACACACAACCGCCTCGACCCGCAGATAGAGAACAGCCCCCAACTCACGAAGGCATTCAACGACATCAGCAACGTCGGCATGAAGAAGTCAGGAGACAACGCCATCTACCTCAGAGGTATGCAGTCAGTCGCGCAGCTTGAGGAACTACCTGTCGGGCTTATCATCCGAGACGAACTCGACCGCATGGATCAAGACAACGCGAGCCTCGTGCTCAACCGTCTACAGGGAAACCCCATCGACTGGACGTTCGACCTATCGCACCCGACACACCCAGGAGAGGGCATCGACTATCTCTACGAGATTTCGAGCAGAGGAGAATGGGTATGGACTTGTCCTCATTGCGGAACCGTTCAGAACGTCGATTGGTTTGAGAACGTCGATATCGAGAACATCGAATTCATCTGCGCCGATTGCCACAAGCCAGTAGAGAAGACAGACCTATGGGGCCTCCCAGGAGGAAGACCGTTCGACCCCTACAACCAACTTGCCTTCTATCAACACGAAGACAAGAGCAGCCCAATTCGAGGTTGGCATAGCGATCAACTTCTCAGCCCCCAACGACCGCTAGAGCTACAGATACGCCAGTGGCTTGAGGCACAAGGCCATCCGAATCTTCTTCGACGGTTCTACAACGGAGTCCTCGGATTGGCTTACGCAGAGGAAGGCGAACAGATCACACGCGAGGCTGTCAAAGCCCTCATGGAAGGACAGCCGACAATGCGCGACGGGAACACCGGAGGCGCACTAGGTATCGACGTGGGAGCAGGGCTTCACGGTTGGTTCCAAAATGACGATGAATGCCAGAAGGTTTTCCACGTAGGAAACTGGTCAGACATCGACTACTACATCAAGACATTCCAGCCAGAGATTATGGTTATTGACGCAGAACCGGAACACCATAAAGCGAGAGACTACGCAGCCGCGTGGACCGAACGAGGAATTCCTAGTTACGTCTGTATCCGCACCGGAGGCAGGCGAGAGCTCAAGGCCACCGATCATTCACTACACACCATCAGCGTGAACTACACAGAGCAGTTTGACGCCTTCTTCGGAGGCCTGCGAAGTTGGCGGCTTCCGAGCGATCTGCCAGAGGAAGCGATCGACCACCTTTGCGCCCCGGTTAGGATTCAGAAGGAAACCACGACGGGAATGCTCGGTACTTGGAAGAAGGGCGTAAACCATTTCTGCGACGCAGCGATGTACGCCATGGAAGGATGGGAGATCCTTGAGAAGAGAAGGATGCTCACGAACGTAAGGCCAGCGAGCTTGACCAAAGAATCGAAATATCGCAAACATGAAAGAATCAAGCGAACGAAGCCGTAACACAGTATACTTAACAAACAGATCGAGGGAGGTGGGATGGAAGACAAAGAGAGATTCCCCGCCCCCGTTGTTTGTAAACTCCACGGAGAACACTTCGCCCTCTTCGACGGAGACAGGCTTACGACCAAAGTTATAGGCGGAATCATAGCAGGGCCAGGAGTAGGGCAAGCTCTCTACAGGATCACAGTTATCGACAGACACGGCGAGATCAAAGCAGACACGACAGCACCAAAGCCACCGCAGCCACGCCTAGAGGGAGGCGAAACAATGACCTTCTTCTCAGGGCTGTAGAGGTTCGGAATGACGGAGGAATTCTCACCATGAGCGTCGAGTTCCTTTGGCGAGGGCGCAGAGTGACGCTGGCAGAGGGCGAAACCTTTCAAGAGCGACCAGATAGGCACAACAAGAAAGGGAGGCGACGCATCATCATCCTCAGCGCATCAGGGAAGGTAGAGAGGGAGATACCCATCGACATGCCGATGACGACATACCGGAGAGCACGAGGAGGAAGGGTGCGGTACATCAAGGTCGAAGCACCGCCCACAAACCAACTCTTCCTGCCGCTGGAATAAGGGAGGAACGGATGGAAGGCGTCCAATTCAAGTGGAAAGGCAAGTCGTTCACCCTTCTCCCCGGAGAGAAGTTCCTCGTTGAGCCGTCCACCATGAAGCTGTCACAAGACATCCTCAGGGTCATTACACCAAAGGGCAGCGAGCGAAGACGCGAGGCAGTAGAGATCACACCTAGCCAATGCCACGCCACATTCAGAATAGGAACCCTCGACTCCGCGCTTGCTAAGCTGGCCTCGAAGTACAAGGCGGCATCGGCAGGAGTAAGTATCGCCAGCGCGTTTCCTATCATCCAGACAGCACCCGCCCCGAACGCGAGATGCTTCACAGCGAGCATGGGCAGGGCACTCAAAGCAGACGACGCCTACACCTTCCCGATAGCGAAGGCAGACCCCTACTCCTATCAGGGACTGGCATCGTGACCAAGAACGAAATGCAGTTCGAACTTCTCAAGCCCGACCGGAGCAGGGCAGAGAGGATTGCTTTTCAAGAATGCGCTCTGGCTTACGGCATCGCTCATTCGGTTATGCAGCCAAGCAAGGAAGTCAAGATCAAATGCGCCGATAGCGAGTTCGTTGTCAAGGACGGAGAACGGCTACAATTCGACAGAGTTATCCGGCACATGAAAGAGTGGGCCTGCACCCGATTCTCGCTACAGATAACGCACCTTGGAAGAAGAGGAGAGATCATCAACCGATGGGGATGGAGATACGAAATGACGGACAGAATGAAGATGAGCCTTCCGAGGGGAACGAAGATCTCGAACCTACACCCGATGCTCCGGCAGTTCGAGTCAATATCAATGGATGGGAAGTAGACCTTCGGGACGGCGACAAGCTAGAAGTTACGAGGCGAGGCAAGCTCGAAATCTATGTTGACATTTCCCGCCCCGGAGAGGACGGAAGGCAGATGCTACAGGTAGGGCTTGCAAAGGGATTCACCGTTACGAGGAAAGAAGACAGGGAGGCAGCATGAAGGACTTCAAGACGGAGCTTAGGAAGGCAGTACCGATCATTGTCCGCCCGGAGGATTTGGAGCGCGATCCGCGGCTCAAGTTCATGGTTCATTTCATGATGACGTTGAAGGGGCTTGTCAAAGACTTCGAGTACGACTGCATGAAAGACGCCTGCAACCTTCCACACTGCTGCAAACCGTGTAACGCCTGGACGTTTAACACCGAGGTCATTCTCGAACAAGACCTACCAATCCTATCCGAGTGCTTTTCCGGCGACCCTCTCAATGCTTTCTACACGGCAGAGAAGGGATGCACCCTTCCGTGGGGAGCAAGGCCGGTAAACTGTTTGGTGTACATCTGCCCCCGGACACACCCCATCGAGAGAACGATGTTCGAGGCCATGGTAGCGCAGCCTCTCAAGGCCATCAGACGGTTCATCTGGGAGTACGACCGAGCACCGAGCGCAGATCATCAGTTGCGTGTCTACCAGCAAGTGCTTGCAAACTACGAGAAATGGCCCGGACTTGTCCTAGACAACCTAGAGCGATACACGGACATCATGAACGATTTTCAGCGGATGCTTAACGACAGGAGCACGATGGGCGATGGCGCGTAAGAAGAAGGATCTCATTGACTCTATCCTCGACCAGTTCGGGAAGATGGCAGACGCAGGAGACATCTCTTACTTCCTGGCGCCGAAGACAGCGCAGGCACGGAAGGCGTTGATGGACCGCTCTGCATTGAGGAGCATGATACAACCGACGAAGGCGCAGCCATTGAACTCATCGTTTAGCGGATGCTTCCCAGACAGGATTCTAGTCGAGGGGCACGAACTGCCGCTAGAGACGTATCGCATCGACATGAACCGAGACATCATCGACGTTAGCAACTTCGGAAGCGGAGGGTGGAGGGAGTACAAGGCAGGGCAGAGGGAAACCGCAATCGACATCACAATGAACGAAGCGAAGGCAGACGCCTTCAGACATAAGATTAGCGCAGCGGCAGACCGCGAAATCTTTCAAGGCGACCTTCTGGAATTTGACGGCAACGGACATGTCAGGGTAGCCACGACGTTACGAGATCCTATCGGCGTGTGTGTTGACATCTCTCCGAGCGGGATGTACGCCCAGATAAAGTTGACTGGATTCTATGACGTTCTACAGCCCGAACCTATCCCAGATGTCCAGCTACTCTTCGGTACGCACTTTATAACGCAGGCCGAAGAGGATATGATTTACAGACGCATCAAGAGGGATTACGCTCACGTATTCGATACAGGAGTATGGGACGACAAGCAGACAGGAAGGAAGGCAGGCATGGCTAAGAGCCTCACAGCGGCAACGATACAGACTATCTATTCTAGTCAGCCAGCGGAAATGAACATCGAGCTACAGGACGGCAATGAAGTCCCTCTCGACATCTACCCAGTCAAGGTTGAGTGGGGAGGCGCAAAGGCAGACAGAGCAACCGTCACCTACTCGATCAAGGACACAAAGCCACTCATCGAACTTCTACGGAAGACACGAGCGGAGTGGTTCATTCCAACGACGTTCTCAATTCCAAACGGCAAGCTGGTATTGGGCAAGCCGATCCCCTCGCAGCGCATAGCAGTAACCGCGTTCATCGAGGGAGCTAAAGACGAAATGACCGTACTCAAGGTCGATATATGGGAGGGCGAACTATGCTTTACATCTTCGGAGACAACAAAGATTTAAGACAAAAAATCAAGACTGCCGCAGTACACAGGCAGCACATTCGGGCGAACCCCGGAGGCTCAGTATGGGAGACGCGAGCGGAAGTGGAGACACATATCGCGAAGAACCAAAAGACTCTGCCACCCGGATTGGGCATCTTTGGCGTCAAGGCAGACTGGGCGAAAGATACATACCCGGCAAAGGAACGACTCGCACGAGAATCAAAGGGAGAGGATTCGAGCTACATCACTTGGCGAGACCTAGCGAAGAAATCAATCATCGTCGCGCTCCCGTCCAATACATCTGGCCTCGTAAAGGCAGAGGAGGAATCATAGGAGGGCAGGTGGGATATAGCGAACGCATAAAAGAGACATTCATCGGCACGTTCCTTGTTGTGAAGTGCGAAGAATGTTTGCAGACCGGAACGGCTATACTTCACGAGGGAGACATCTACGATAGAATACGGGCGTTAGCCCAAGGAAGGATAGAGCACGACAGCACGTGCTCAATAAGGGAGGAAGGAAAATGTGCCAATTTCACTCGTTCTTACTTGAAGCAAGAAAAGGCGAAATCCTAGAATCAGTAGGATCAATCCACCACTCGGACATCGCACAGAAGTTAGGCGTCAGCGGTGATAACTTTATGAAGCCTGAATTCATCACGAACGAACGCAGGCTCCTATTTGACGGCAACACCCAGCGATTGCCAGAGCTTATGAAGAAGGCAGCCCGAAGCAGCGAGCTTTCCGACAGGGACGCAGGGGCCGGTAACTTCCTTGGCGACGCGTGGAATCGCAGCGCAGCGAAGGATACGACGGCATTCAACAGCACCGTGCTTCGGAAGCTGGACTCCTTCCTACTCAAACGATTTGGAACAGCCGAAGCGTTCATCGACTTCGTGGAGCCTCAGTGGGGCGTGGCGTCAGAACACGCACGAGCACTCCTCGACACGCAAGTTCCTATCGAGAGCGCAAAGCCCGAGTCACTTGATTTCTCAATCACAAGTCTCAGTGTCGATTCCCCCTTCGGGAAGCCGACTATCATTCGCCTCGGAGCGCAGGGACTTATCGAAGGAACAGGCGCGTTCACACGGAATGATTGCAAGGTCGGCCTAGTGATCGACCAAGCAGGGCAGAAGATGCAACTCGACGCAGCTATCGAGAAGCTGGACGTCAAGCAGTTGGGAGGCGACAAAGCCAGTGCAAGCATCGAGTTCGCGCTTCCGTACGACCGGATTATGCATTGGTTCGACACCATTGATCTTTCGACCCTGATGTTCAACGCAACCCTTGTCGTCAACGGGCACGTCGGCTTCGATGAGTTCAAGGAGCTATTCCGCAACGCACGAAACCGAGTTCAGGCATGGAAGGTTCCAGCGGAGACGTTGCTAGTTTGACGATTAAGCAGATTGTAGCTCACGCTCTTATCGTTGGCTGCATAGCATTGTGCGCCTATCGAGCGGGGATAGCTGTCGGGCTTATTCTAGGCGGCGCAGCGGGGATGCTGACAGCCATCATAGTCTTGCTAGTTGGAGTATACGCATTGATCGTATTGGAAGGAAGGCACGAATGAAGATAACCATAGAATGCCCGGAAGGATTCACACGGACGATTGACGACGTAGGAGACGTTCACTACGGCCCCCTACGTTTCAACAGCAAAGAGGAGTTCAACAGATACATCGAAAGCCAGTTCGAGCCTTGCTCTGTCGGTGATCGCCGTGCGATAATCTTAGAAGGCAGCGACGGCAAAAGCACAGACTTCGCTCCGGAGGCAACACGCATCAACATTTGGTTCCGCGACTTCTCAAAGAGAACGTACATCATCAACAAACGAGCGTTCCTCGTTGACGATGAGACAGGCGAGACGTTTGACGTAATCAAGCCTCCGAAACACCGAGCGAGGAACAGAGCTCGTTCAGCACAGCCGGTGCATTAGGAAAACCGATCCACCCTACCTTTCAGAGGTTGAAGGCTTTCGCGGTGTTAAGGGCTTGACATTCCCTTGGCACCGCGCTATAGTTCAACCATGAAAGCAAGGGAGGCAACACAAATGAACGAGAAAGCGAACGAAACAGCAACCGAGACAGCCGCACGAACCATCGTAGAGCACGTTACCAGACAGGTAGACGACGCAAACCAAACCATCGAGAACTTCCGAACGAAGGTAGCAGAGAACGCATGGGAAGCAATTCGATGGAATGGCGAATCAGTTGGACACGCACACGCTATCCTCGACTATCGCGGACTCAACGACCTCTTCAAAGCTATCAGCAGGGAAGGGAAAGACGCAGCGGAGATCGTCGAGCTTACAAACGATTGGATGGAACTTGCCATCGACCACCTTCTCACCATCAGCGGATCGTCCACTTGCACATTCACGAACGCACTCGAACAGAACAAGAGCCAGCAATACAGATCCACCTACAAAGAGATGCTCGGACTTCTCCGATACACAAACGGGATCATCGCAGCCGAAGCATCATAAGAAGCAAACAGGGAGGCAGGAAGAATGAAGACACCTAAGATTTACACCTATCGCATCACTCTTATCGAAGAGGACGGAACGCAACACCGGAGCACGTGCCTATCGAATACGCCAGTACAGGCAATCAAGGCCCCCTTGCTCAAGTTCATGCCTTGCTCAACAGTCGAGCGGATTGTCCACGACCCGGAGGGATTCTCCTTCTACAGGATCGTGTTCCCGGACGGACGAACATCGCCTCACTTCATTACTGTGCAGGCTATCCGGCGAGCACCTGACAAGGATCTCGATGAGAACGACCTCTGGGTGCTACAAGGGGTCGCCAACACGCTTACAACCGCGTACTCGGCTATGGAGCACGGACACAGCAAGGTCGTCGTTGCAGCCATCAAGGGAGCTTACGAAGAGCTTTGCGCTTACATGGATTGGACCCCAGAGGGAGGCCTCTAAGATGCCAAATAACGAGACGCACGATAACTGCATGTTCCCAGTTAGCAGGCCCCTTGCCATTCAGATAGGGCTTCACTCCCGGAGTTTCACAGCCATCTCGACGACAGCACCGAGGAGCTACGACCACGAGGGAAGGACCATCGAATACTACGACGGCGGCGAGTACAGAATCGTTCTCATCGACATCGACATAGTGCAGCGACAGGTAGCCAGATACCTTTCAGGGAACCATGGTAGCGCCATGGTAGAGGTAGGTAGGAGCGAGGAGAAAAGCTGCGAAGAATGGATGTGGAAGTGCATCTTCGGGATGGAAGAATGAGCGCCCGATCGGATGTCAAACTCTATCTGAATGAGGTCGAGGTGGCTCACGACACCTACGAACGATCGTGTGATGCATACATCAAGAGCATCGGCACTGACAAAGAAGACGAGATGCGAAGAAAACTTGATGAAGCGAACGAAACGTGCAGGAAGGAAATTAAACGCGCCATGGGCGAGGTAGATCCGACGGAGAGTGAACCCATGAGAGAAATAACAATCTGCGTGATATGTGAGAAGCCTTTGAAGCCAAACAGGGAACACGTTGACACCTGCGGAGAGAGATGCTTCAAGAAGCTGCTCAAGCGACAGCGAGCACACTTACAGAGGAACGAGGAGGCAGCATGATTTGGGTAAGCAGGGATTCAAAGGCAGGAAGCCTACCGATCAAGAGTTGGTGCGCAGCCCCAGACGAAGGCGCAGTCAGACAGGCAATGAATTTGGCAGATCACCCAGCGACGTTCCACCACATAGCGATGATGCCTGACGCAGGGAAGGGATTCGGCATGATGATCGGAGGCGTTATGGCCTGCCGCGACGCGATTATCCCTTCCGCAGTCGGATACGACATTGGATGCGGAATGATTGCAGCCCCGACGAATTTGAGCCGCCTCGACGAGGACGAACTCCGATGGATTATTGACGAGATCAAACGGCGAATCCCTGTCGGCTTCAATCGACATCAGAAACCTCAAGAGTGGTCCGGGTTCGATTCCGCGCCGAACATTAGCGTCGTTCAATCAGAACTTGAGACCGCGAGGAAGCAGCTTGGGACGTTGGGCAGCGGGAACC
>Ga0222628_1000435_pt1 | contig 17674 bp, 19 predicted proteins | sample AntAcemetageno95_FD_179860 | JGI IMG/M metagenome (GOLD analysis project Ga0222628, IMG submission 179860) | Saline water microbial communities from Ace Lake, Antarctica - #95 | ecosystem: Environmental > Aquatic > Non-marine Saline and Alkaline > Saline | place: Antarctica: Ace Lake | collected...
GTAACCACCCCCATGGGGTTTGTATATATATATATTACCACTCACAATATATATTATATTTTTCAAAATATCAAAATAGGAGGTCATCTTGTACATAGACTTAGAAAAGAAATTCAAAGTTAATTCATTCTGCCTAAACTGTACAAAGACCTGTAAACAGCATATTTTGGTTAAAATAGTAAGATGTTCACTTCGTCAAGTTAAGAATAAAGAGAGGAATTAAAGTAATGAAAAAAAGAAGACCAACCATATTAATCACAGAAAGACGGCGGGCTATAAAAGACTATATAGAAAAATATGGTAATATTTGTTATTATTGTGGTATAGACCTTGGAATATTCAAAAATCATTTAGACCACATAATTCCTGTTAAGCTGGGTGGTAAAGACGAACAAGATAATTTGGTGTTAAGCTGTAGTTTTTGTAATAGGGCTAAGTGGGATAATACATTAGAGTTATTTTTAAAATGGTTGGCACATATTAGGTCGGGATACTTTCAGTGTTGTGCTCGTGAGTTAATCAAACTTTATACTGGGCGTATTGCTGCTAATGAAGTAGATAAATTTAAATTAACTGAGCAAGATTTTGACAGATTATCAAAAAGCTATCACGACTAAGTGCGAGACATTTTTCTAGCCCTAAAAAAGCATTGAAAACATTGAACTAAATTAGGGTGTTTTTTGAATAGTCGACCTAGGAGTGGCTAAATTAAGAGGTTTTATAACATACTGATAATCAATGGTTTATAAAAGGGTGAAAAAAGAGCTTCAGGGGCTTAAACGAGCTCCTAGGAGTTTTAGGTAAAAAATGAAAAAACAAGTAACTTGCAAAGTATGTGGTAAAAAATTTGAAAATAGTCGGTCTTGGGCTAAATACTGTTCTATTGAATAGTACAGTTGTCCTACATAATAGAACATTTGTTCTTTTAAATTGCTCCCCGCTTGACTCCCGAAAGGGCTTGAGTGGGGTTATCACCTCCCCAGAATCGCATAGTCCATTCTGGGAATGTCGGTGTGGTGTGGTAACCTGATTGACATGTTGATGATAAGATTCTCTACGCAATCGCAGACTAACTGTCACCGACTTGTATTTATAGGTAGCAACACATTATGCGGTTAAAGCCCGATTCATCCGGAAGGAGTGTTGCTACCGACTGTATTTATTATGAATTTAATTAAAAATACATTTAAAGATTGGTTATATCACTTAGGGGCAGTAATCTGTATTCCAATAGGTTATATTATATATTTGTTATTAACATTGTTTTCTAAAAGAGATAAATAATCAATTATGATGTTTTATTAACATATATCTAAATAAGATATCATATTTGATACGTTAACCCCTTGATTTTATAGGTTAACCAAGAATAATAGTAATACCATAACTATGGTATATTTTAACTGTAACTGTCATTAAACGACAGTATTTGCGAATGGTTCGGTAATTTGCGAACCATTAACTATGTTGACCTACTGGGTCAGAAAAGGAGATAATATGGCAGGAAAGAAAGGCGATTGTGGTGGAACACCAAGAGTAGGTAAGAAAGGTGATGCTAAACCAAGACGAGGTTCAGGTAGGGGCAGAGGAGCAGGAAGGGGTCGTAAAAGAAAATAAATGGAAATAACCAAAGAACAAGCTACCAAACTTTATGATATATGGAATAATGACCTATTAAAGTGGGTAGAAGACTTTTTAGGACACTTCCTTACTTCCAAGGTTCCTGATTTTCATAAAGATATATACAATTTAGTGCAAAATGCACAGAGATTGGCTTTGGCAGCTCCACGTGGGTTTGCTAAAGCACAGTCTTTATGTTCTAAAGTTTTAACTCTGGGTGGTTGGACAACAATCGGTGATTTGCGGGTTGGTGATTTTGTTTTTGGTTCAGACGGAGAACCAACTAAAGTAATTGCGATGACACCGGTAGAGAAAATGTTTTTATATCGGGTGGAAACTAGAGACGATAGAAGTACACTTTGTAATCTAGGACATTTGTGGGAAGTAACTTGTCCACAGAATACTGGAAATAAGAAAATAGTAAAATCACTACAAGATATTTTACAGAATTATAAAAAGGAAAGAATAGATAAAAGGACTGGAGAAAGATATATAGAGTATAAGTATTTTCTTGGTTGGGCTAAACCAGTTGAATTTGAGGACAAGCATCTAATTATAGAACCATATACGCTAGGTTGTTGGTTGGGTGATGGACATAGTAATGATAGTAGTTTTACAACTCAAGATATAGAAATCCTTCATTATTTTCCTTATAAAGTAACTAAACAAAAGGCTAAATTAAGATATACAATCAGAGGGTTAAGACCAAAGTTAAGAAAATTAGAAGTATTAAATAATAAACATATTCCTGAGATATATTTATTTTCTTCTATAAAACAAAGAGAATTGTTATTACAAGGATTAATTGACACAGATGGCACAATAAATGCTTCTGGAAAAATATTTGAATTTTGTAATATTAATAAAAGGCTGATAGATGGCGTAGTTTCTTTGATTAGAAGTTTGGGTGGAACGGCAACTGTGGGCAAAGGAAAATCTTGGTGTAATGGAAAATATCATAATTATTATAAAATTACAGCGAGATGTCCTAGAGAAATTTTACCAACAAGATTATCAAGAAAAAGAAAATTGTGGGAAGGAAGTATAAAAACTAAATCAGCCATAACAAATATTGTTTTTGATAGACAAGAATATGGAAGGTGTATACAAGTAGAAGCTAAGGACGGGCAATATATCACAAATGATTATATATTGACTCATAATAGTATGATATGTAGTGTGTTTTATCCTTTTTGGTGTGCATTGTTCCAGAAAAAGAAAGATATTCTAATTATATCAGCCTCAGAGGGACTCGCTATTGAATGGTTACGCAAGATGCGTACCGAAATGGAGTCTAATCCGTTTATTCTTAAATATTTTGGAGATTTAAAGTCAAATAAATGGACGGAGACCCACCTGATATTGAATAACAAGCAAAAGACGAACATTCGTGCTCGTGGTGCTGGAGGTCAGATACGAGGTTTTCGCCCAGATTTGATAATATTAGATGATATAGAGACTGATGAGTCAGTAGCAAGCTCAGAACAACGCACAAAGCTACGAGAATGGGTCTTTAAAGCCTGTTTAAACACCTTGTTACCTCATGGTCAGTTTATCTGGATAGGCACCATTATAAGCCCTTTAGCCCTATTACAAGAGATGTTAGATAGCGATAATGACTGGGAAAAGAGAAAATTCAGAGCTTACAAGGATGCTAGACAGGAGGAAGGTTATGAATTATGGAAATCACTCTGGTCGCATAAAAAGTTACAAGCAAGGAAAAAGGAGATTGGGAGCACCGCTTTTGCCTCGGAATATCTCAATGACCCTATTCTTAATGAAGCATCACCGATTAAACCACATCAACTCAGGTATTGGAATGAGCTTCCTACTAATTTGTCTACTGTTATTTCCGTTGACCCTGCTTACTCTGATGATGAGAGGGCTGATTATAAGGTGGCAACTCTGGTTGGTATTAATTCTCAACATAATCGTTATCTTGTTAGTTATATACGGACTCACCGTCCTTCTGGTGAATTTATAGATTCAATATTAAATTTATATCTTCAGAACAAAGATACTTTGACAGCGATAGGTGTTCCTAATTCTGGAGTTGAAAAAGAGTTTTTTAATTCATTTGTAAGAAAAGCACACGATAGACACTTATATCCTCCAATAGTAGAACTAAAAAATACATTTAAGAGAGGAACAGATAAAGTTATAAGAAAAAAGAAAGATAGAATAGTGGCAGCGTTACAACCATTGTTTGAGTCTGGAAAATATTATATACACGCTAATCATGAAGAAGCTAAAGATGAGTTACTTACATTAGGTGCTTCTCGTTGGGACGATATTGTTGATTGTTTGTGTTATGCGGAAACTATTATAACACCAAATTACATAGAACCAGAAGTTAATAAAAGAGGAAGATACGGAGAATTATTACCAGACGAAAAAGAAATAAAAGTATTTGATTATGGATATTAAAGGAGATAAAAAGTGGCAGTAAAATACCAAAAAGAAGTAATACAACCAGCAGCAGGTATGTCTAATAATGGCATGAATGAGCTGGTTACTAAGATAAAGAATTGGCAATCTGATTCTGAGAATTGGACTGAAACTTGGAGAAGTTCTCAAGACAAGTGGCATAGAATGAGAATGCGAATAAAGAAGAAGAAAACATTCCCATTTGTTGGATGTTCTAATATTCGTATGCCTACCATTGAAATTAAAATGAGAAAGCTCAAGGCTGCTCTTGCTAATGTTATTTTTGGTATTAGACCCATTGTCCAAGCAGTGCCATCTCCATCTGGTAATTGGGAAACAGCACGAAAGATAGAGAAGTTCTTAGACCATTTAATTATGGAGAAAATAAAGATTAAGAATAAATCTTTAATTGCTATAGACCAAACAATAGAGAAAGGATTTTTTATTCTTAAACCATTTTGGAGAATAGAGATAACAAATAGAATTGAAGAATTATCTTTAGATGATATTTCTATACAAGAAGCTCTTTGGTTATTTGATGCTGAAAGACAACCAGAAGAAGTTGAACAAGCTATTATTAAAAGATTAGATGTTGATATGAATGATTTGGTTAAAGAACATAATCAAAAAGAAGTATCAATAATAGTAGATGAATTATTATCTGGTAAAGAAAATGTAAAGTTTGAAATACAAGATGTTCTTTATAATTGCCCTGATGTTGCTTTATGTGAACCAGAGAGAGTCTATGTTCCACCTACTGCTGGGTTTGACCCACAAAAAGCACAGTATATAATCCATGAATTTTATTTACCATTTCACGAATTAAAAAGTAATGGTGAACATAAAAAGTGGGATATTGAAGGAATAGATAAAATTGCCAATAAACAAGATGTTGACTTATCAAGTCATACAATAGATGTAACCAGAGATGAGAGAGAGGGAATACAGAGATTACAGTCAACTAATAATCTTGTAAAAATATGGGAATGTTATTGTTGGTATGATATTAATAATGATGGAACAGAAGAAAAATGTGTAGTTACTATAGCACCTGATTTCAATCAGGAATTAAGAAAAATTACCCTACCTTTCTACTCTGGTAATTTCCCCTTCGTGAAACTATTTTATGAGTTGACCTCCGACAGATGGTTTTCGCATAGGGGAATACCAGAGCTAATAGAAGATATAGTTAAAGAGATAGATATACAACATATGCAAAAGATTGATAGGCAGACACTTACAAACTCGCCTATGTATATCTACAGAGCAGGTATGGTTAATCCTAAGACTGTTCAGTTTGTATTTGGACAAGGTATTCCAGCACAAGGTATGCAACCATTAAATGATTTGATTGCTCCATTAAATTCTCATAATCCTAATGTAGAGTTTTCATATGAAAAAGAACAGATGATACTTGAAACTAAGATTGAAGAACTTATAGGACAAGTTGATTTCTCTTTACAATCTATGATTAATAAAAGACAACCAAGGACATTAGGCGAAGTAGACCACCAAGTTCAAAGTGCTAGTAATGTATTCTCTTTAGATGCTGATATGTTCAGAGAATGCTTTGCAAACCTATTTAATTGGATATGGGATTTATGGTCTCAGTATGGAGATGATACTTATGAGTTTATGTATTTTGGACAAGACTCAAGGAAAGAGGGAGAAAAGATTAAACTTACTCGTGAAGAAACTCAAGGTAAGTATGTTATCACTGTAAGAGGAAATGACCAGAATACTAACCCACAAGTTAAGATGCAGAAAGCCCAGCAGATTATGATGGGAACACAAAATCAATTAGCTATACAAATGGGAGTTATTTCTCCTATACACGTAGCAAATGCTTATAAGAGATTTTATCAGATGTTAGATGTACCTAATTGGGAAGAGTTAGTAGCAACACCTGAACAAATGCAGAAAACTATGCAAGCACAACAGAAAGCAACAGAGGAACAAAAGATGAGAGATGAGTCAGATTTTATTAGATTGAAAGGTGACGACTTAACTGATGCTGAAACGATACAACTATTGCAGAAACGTGGTATCCAACCTGACGTTCAAGGAAGGATGTTAAACGAACAAAATAGACGTCAAGAGAAGGACATAGAACAAGAAGCTAAGGGTTATGAAACATTAGCAAAGATTTCTGATTCTATTACTAAACAACAAACCAAGGAGAAGCCTGATGCAGGAAGAAAATGAGTTAGTTGAACGGATTAGTGAATGTAACACAGTTATTAGAGACATTGATAATTCTCCAGCTTGGAAAGTAATTGTTAAGGATATGGGAATACAAAAGACATTCCTTGATGATAATTGGCAGAACATTAATGATGACAAAAAGACAAAAGAAGCAAGGATATTAAAACTTGCAGTTATGCACGTTCTCACACTCAAGGAAAAGTATCAAGGTGATTTGAAGTCAGCTAGTGAAAGATTAGACATTATTAGAAATCCAGGGACAGTTGTAGACAAAGATTATGATGAAGAATAAACTATGGGATATAAAAGAAAAGTAGATAGAAGTATGCACGATTATGGAGAAACAGACTATGAAAATAAAGTCATTCGTGTTAATCCTCGCAAGGGTAATCTTCTTAATACTATTATCCACGAAGAGTTACACCGTGTACACCCAGACTGGGAAGAGAGAAAAATTAGAAAGGTATCAAAGAAGAACGAAACTTCTCTCACAATGGCAGAGGCAGCCAAACTTATTGGTAGATTTAGAAAAAAGAGGAAGAAATAATATGGTAGATTATCTTGACCCATTAGTATTTTCAGAAGCAACAAAAACAAGTCATAAGGCATTTGAAAAAGATGCTACTGGTATTATTTGGGCTGTTAAAAATAGAGAAGCAAGACCAGATAGGTTTGGAGCTACGAGAGAAGAAGTTATATTTGCAGACAAACAATTCACAGGTGTTGGTAGCAATGAATGGAATAAAGTAATAAATAACAAATTAACAAAAGAAGAAGAATGGTATTTCAAGCGTGGAGTTCAATTAAGAAAAGCTATAGATGGTGGAAAGATAGCCGACCCTACAGGCGGTGCTGACCATTATTATAATCCTAAATTAGCTTCACCAGATTGGGCAGAGGTTTATGGTAAAACATATTCATCTGGTGCACACGATTATCATAAAGAAGTATCAGGAAAGAATAAAAAAGGTATTGGTTTCAAACAAGCCTTTTATACAGCAAGAACTAATGGTAGAAAAACTTTTACTTGGAATGGTAAAAAATATACTACTAAACTAAAAACCGCCAAGTAGGCGTAAAACACAGGAGATTTATGTTAGAAGAAGAAACGAATGTAGAACAGGAAGTCGTTCAACCTGAACAAGAGAATGTAACAGAGGAAATCGTTCAGCCTCAAGAAACAAGCGTGGAATCAGAAGTTGCTATAACTGACACTCCTCCAGCAGAGGTTACTGCTGTACCGTCAGATGTAGATGAGTTCGGTGTACCTTTTAAAAATAGGTATATGGAGATGAAGCGTAAATATGAAGATGTATCATCTAAGCAAGACCAAATATTGCAAAAGATGGATAATCTTCAAGGACAGCAACAACAACCAAAGTACTCTAAGGAAGAGCTTATGGCATACATTTCAAAAGAAGACACTGAGCCTGCACACAGAGCTTGGGCGTTGACTGAAATGAACAAGTTAGAGGAACAGAACGTATCTGATAAAATAGAACAAAAGTTTCAAACATTACAAAAACAGCAAACTGCTGAAAGAGTAAAAAATGATACTTTTGCTTTTGTTACACAACGACACCCAGAAATAACTATTAAAGACAATGCTGGGAACTTTGTTGGATGGAATACTAAAAGTCCTGTTGTTCAGAGAATGGATGCTTATATGCGAAATCCCGAAATTGCAAATAATCCTGCGGGTTTAAGAGTTGCTTTAGCATTAGCAAAAGACGACCTTTCTGGTAGTCAATTAGCTAATCAGCAAAAATTAAAAACTCAAGTGAAAACTTTGCAAAAGGGCACTATGGTAGAAGGTGGAAAACCATCACCAATACAAGCAACTGACAAGTTACATAGTGCAAAAGACATGCTTCGCAAATCAGGAAGTAAGAAAGATGCTTTGTCGGCTGTTGCTGAATGGCACAGAAAACAAGGAAAATTCGAGGAGTAAATAGATGGCTTTGACTTACACATACGATGACAACTCTATCAGAGAAGACCTATTAGATATTATAACTAATATGAGTCCTCAAGAAACACAGTTGTTATCAGGGTTAGGTACTTCTTCTGCAAAAGATACTATGCATATTTGGTTAAAAGATACACTGAAAAGTGTAGCCGCCAATTCGCATATTGAAGGTGCAGATGCTACTTATCCAGATAGAACAGACCCAGAAAGAATGTACAACCATTGTCAGATTGTTAGAGTTGGTTATGATGTTACTGATTCAGAGAGAGCTGTAAACAATGCAGGCTTTTCTGATAGGTATAATTATGAAACCACTAAGGCTTTGAAAGAGTGGAAGAATGACACTGAATACGCTTTAATGCGTGGTTCAATGGCTACAGGTGCAGGTACTACTGCAAGGGCTATGAAGGGAATTAAAAGATTCCTTTTATCAAACAACTACACCAACGCATCAGGTATATCATTAACAGAAACCATACTTAATGATAGATTTGAAGACGTTTGGTCAGATGGTACACAAGTTAATGCTTTGTATGTTCCTATGTATATGAAGAGAAAAATCTCTACATTTACTGGTGGTGCTACAAAGAATGTAGATGTAACAGACCGCAGGCTTGTTCTTGCAGTTGACATTTACCAAGCTGATGCTGCAACAAACGTAAAACTTTTTGCACATCGCTATGTACATGTTTCTGGGGATACTAACTATGATGTAGTTGGTATAGATGAAGACAAATTCAAAGTAGCTTACCTTAGAAAACCATTCACTCGTGAATTAGCCAAGACTGGTGATTCAACTAAGGGTGAGGTTATAGGTGAACTTACTATGGAATGTCTACATGAAGATGCAGGCTTTTACGCTGAAAAAATGCTCTAGGAGGTAATAAATTATGGCTAACGAAACAACCACAAATTTATCCCTTCAGAAACCGATTGATGAGCATAATCTTGTAGAGGATATTAATCTTCTACAAGCAGCTCATAGTGCAAACATGGATTTGCTTGAAACGTACATAGCGGCTGGAACAGTTGCCATTGCCACAAACCCTTCTATCGTTACGATGGTGGGAGATAGAATAGTAAAATTATATGCCTGTTCAGCAGGTTCAATTTCAACTATTACTGGTATGGTAGATGAAGTTCCATTTTCTATGGTAAACATGTCAAGTGGGTCAAGTTTAGCTTTGCTTAATGGTAATCCCGTTTTTAAACTAAGTGCGGATTGGGTTCCTGACCAGGAATACAGTTCAATAACACTTGTTTGGAATGGTACACAATACATTGAGTTAGGGAGAGTTGTAGCAGCTTAGAAAACAAATTGGGGGGGGTATGAAATATTACCCCCACCCATTCTTTAAAACTATGTTAATTAGCAAAGGCACAAGAGATGAAGCAATACACGCACTTATAAATGTTTGGTTGAAAGACCCGACACGAAAGTGTGGGTGGTGTGGAAAAATGTATATACCAGAAGAGTTTCCTTGCTGTGAACAACCATACATAGCTGATAATGCTGGGATTATGAAACAGTTTTATAAAGACCAACTATTTATCAGAGAAACCCGTAAGAATGTTTATGCTTCTATGAAAGCAAATAACACAAATAATTCTATGAGATGGGTATTATCTTTTCCACCAAGTCTCTTATCTTTTTTAGAAAGTGCTTTTAAGAATAGGTATCAAGAAAAGTTATTTCATGATAAATACAATGTTCAATGGTTTGCAAAAAAGTTTGGTAAATATTTTCAAATACCAGAAAGGATTTAATGAAAGAAAAACTTGCTCTTAATGTTATTGTAAAGAATGAAATTGAAGATGTTGAAAGAATAGTTGCTAAGTATGGTAAATACTTTGACGAGATTTGTATAGCAGTTGATGAAAATGTAGAAAAGTTCAAAATAAGGTTTAAAGATAAAATAAAGGTTTTTCCTTACAAATGGTGTAATGATTTTGCTAATAAAAGAAACTTCTTAGTAGAAAAAACAGAGAGTAAGTATTATTTTAGAATGGATTGTGATGATGATATAGAACATCCAGAACTACTTAGAGACAGTTTTGATTTAATGGTGAAGAAAGGTTTTGATGTTATCTATTATTATTATATCTATAGTAGAAATGAATTTGGTTCTCCTGATGCAGAACATTGGAGAGAAAGTATAATAAAGAAAAGACCAGATATATATTGGAAGAAGAAAATACACGAGAATGTATTTGTTGAAAATCAGAATACTTTTACAGCTTTGAGAGATGACAGGATAAAGATAATACATAATCCTAAACCTGGACATCACGAAGAGTCTTCTAAAAGGAATATGAAATTCTTATTAGAAGAATATAAACAAGATGGTAAAAACACAGACCCAAGAACAATAGCTTATCTTGGTAGAATGTATATGGGGTTAGGTGAGTGGAAACAGTCAATACCATTTTTAGAATTACTTACACAGAAGTCGGGCTGGGATGATGATAAATACTTTGGTTGGATTCATCTAGCTGAGTGTTGGAAACATTTAGGTAATATAGATTATGCTATAGCATCTTGTAATGAAGCTTTAGCTATAAATACTAAATTTCCAGATGCTTATTTACAATTAGGTGCTATCTATTTACAGAAAGAAGATTTTCATAAGTCTCTTGATTGGACAATGCCAGGAATGGTTAGACCAATACCAGATACTATGTTTGTTCTTGACCCAACAGTATATGGTTGGAGAGCAAGAATGAACGCAGCACTAGGTAATTTAGGAATTGGAAAGTTTGATGTAGCTTTACAATATTATAGACAAGCTAGAAAGTTAGCACCTAAAGAACCTTTTATTATAAAAACTCAGAAACTATTTGAAGAGTCTTTTGAAGATAGTGAGTTTTTTAAGAATTTTCTTTGGATTGTAAAATACTTACAAGTTAAAGCACCAAGTAAAATACCACATCTTATGGAAGCTATACCTAAAGAATCATTTAAGGATGATAGGTTTTATAGTATAAAACATAAATTTGATAAACCTAAAGTATGGTCTGATAAATCTATTATAATCTATTGTGGTGAAGCTTGGGAAGATTGGGCTAGCCCTTCAGTTATAAAAGGTATTGGTGGTTCTGAGGAAGCTGTTATTTACCTTTCAAAGGAATTAACTAAACTTGGATTTGAAGTAACAGTATTTAACTCTTGCGGTTCACTAGAAGGAACATATGAAGGAGTTACTTACAAAGATTATAATGAGTTCAATCCAAATGATGAACACAATATAATGGTTAGTTGGAGAGGAAATATATTCAAAGACAATGATTTAACAGCTAAGAAGAAGTTTATATGGTTACACGATATACTATCTCCACATCAATTTACAGGAAAAGAATCAGAAACATTTGATAAGTTAATTGTTCTTTCTCAATATCACAAGTCGTTAGTAGAACTACCAGATGATAAAATATTTGTTAGTTCTAATGGTATTAACTTACCAGACTTTGAAACACAAGACATAGAGAGAAATCCAAAGCGTATAATATATGCTTCTTCTTATGACAGAGGGATTACTAATCTTTTAGTTATGTGGGATAAAGTTTTAGAAAGAGTACCAGATGCAGAACTACATTTGTTTTACGGATGGGACACATATCTTAAAATGGAGAAAACAGGTTTTAGAAGTCCTAAAGATAGACTTGCCATTACAAAGCTTATGCAGAAAAAGAATATCTTTGAACACGGAAGGATAGGACATAAAGAACTTGTTACTGAGTTTTATAAATCAGGTGTATGGGCTTATCCTTCACACTTCCAAGAGATAAGTTGTATCACAGCCATGAAAGCTCAAGCTTGTGGTTGTATTCCAGTAATAGCTGATTTTGCTGCGTTAAAAGAAACAGTTAAACTTAGTAAAAAGATAGATGGTAAATGTGATACTCCAGAGCAAGTAATAAAATACACAAACTTACTTATAGATACTTTAAATAATCCTAAGTCTCAGGATGAAATGAGAACGGATATAATAAAATATAGGAGTGATTTTGGATGGGACAAAGTAGCCTTACAATGGAAGAACGAACTGTTTGTTTGAAGAAACTAAAGAGAATACTGCTAATAGGTGGTTGTGGTTATATAGGTTCAAGACTATATTCATTATTGTCTAAAAACTATAATGTAACATCTGTTGACTTAGAATGGTTTGATAGTTTTGTTCCACATAACTTTTGTCGTGATTATAACAAATTGAATAAAACATTCATAAACAGATTTGATGTTGTAATACTTCTTGCTGGGCACTCAAGCACACAGATGTGTATAGATAATGCAAAAGCAAGTTATGCAAATAATGTAGGTAACTTCGTAAATCTTATAGAAAAGATAAAAAATACAAAGTTCATATATGCAAGTAGCTCAAGTGTTTATGGAAACTTTAAGGATAGATTAGCTACAGAGAAAGTATTAGGTTTCACACCTAATAACTTCTATGACCTTACAAAACACATCATAGACTTACACGCTTCTCTTTATCCGATAGAGTATTACGGATTAAGACTTGGCACAGTCAATGGGTTCTCTGAGAGTTTTAGAAAAGATATAATGATAAATGCTATGTATGCTTCATACGATAAGTATGGATATATAAAAGAATATAATCCAGAAGTATATAGACCAATATTAGATATAAAAGATTTAGGTCGGGCAATAGAAACTATTATAGAAAATGGTTCTATAGAAAAAGCTGGGATTTATAATCTTGGTAGTTTTAATTCACAAGTAAAAGATATAGTAACAAGGGTTAGTAAATATCTAAATTGTAGAGTTGAGAAAGTTAAGGGAACTGATGATACAAAATTACAATCAGGATTATATAACTTTTCTATAAATTCAGATAAATTCAGAGATACATTTTCTTTTGAGTTTAAGGGAAATGTAAAATCAATATTAGATGACATAACAAGTGATAGGATTATCAGTTTTAGTGATAGAAAGGTTAAAAAAGAGTATGTATAAAACATTACATAAGTGTCTTTGTTGTAATAGTGATAATCTTTATAAATACTTTGATTTAGGACAACAACCATTAGCTAACAATCTTAAAAGTTCAATCAAAGAAAAAGACAAGTTATATCCATTAGCAGTTAATGTTTGCAGAGATTGTTTTCATTCACAGCTTACAGTATCAGTAAATAAAGAATTATTATTTAAAAACTATTTTTATGTTAGTGGAACAAGCAAGAGCTTATGTAAATACTTTGAAACTTTAGCAAAGAAGATAGTTAAGAAAACTGGCTTTGGTAAAGGAATAAAGATACTCGATATAGCTTGTAATGATGGTACATTCTTACAGTTCTTTGATAAATATAAGTGGGATACATATGGGGTAGACCCTGCCGAGAACCTGCGTAATCTAGCCGTTAAAAAGGGAATAAAGATGTATACAGAGTTCTTTCCTGAGTTTATTACTTTTGAAACAAGGTTTAAGGTTATCACAGCTCTTAATGTATTAGCCCATACAGACACTCCTTATGAGTTTTTAGTGGGTTGTAAGAAGATACTTGATAAAGATGGTTATATCTTCATACAGACCTCACAGAAAGATATGGTTGTTAATGGTGAGTTTGATACTATATATCACGAACATCAATCATTCTTTACAATAAAGTCAATGATTAAGCTTGTTAGTAGGGCTGGATTAGTTCTTACTAACGTAGAAACAATGGATGTTCATGGCAAGAGTTATCTATTTACAATAAGAAAGAGTGGCAAGTATTTTGACAAATTAGAGAAAGATGGTAGATACTCTATTGATACCTATAGTAATTTTCATAAGAAAGCTGAAGATACAAAGAGAGATATTCTAAGATTGTTAAAAGTATTAGGAAGGGTAGTAATTGGTTATGGTGCGGCAGCTAAAGGTGTAGTGTTAGCAAACTATCTAAAATTACCATTAGAATATGTAATAGATGATAACCCATTAAAACAAAGAAAAGTTATAGGTGGTGTTAATACAACAATATATTCTATAGATAAACTAAAGAAAGATAAAAGAGATTTAGCAATAATAGTTCTTCCTTGGAATATGTATGAAGATATAACAAACAATATCAAAGAAGTTAGAAATAATTCAGCAGATAGATTTATTAAACCATTTCCGAGTGTAGAAATATTATGAAGATAGCAATAGTTGGTAACGGAAGTAGTTTACTGAGACTGAAGAAAGGTGTTGAGATAGACTCTCACGATTTGGTTATAAGACAAAACTTCTACTATGACCTTATGGAACCCGAAACAACAGGCATTAAGGTTGATATTTGGTCTTGTGCTTTTGATGCTCACGAATATGATGATAAAGGAAGAAGTAAAGAGATATGGTGTGCCAGACCACTTAGTTGGGAGAATGGTGGTAAGTGGAGAATACTTCCACACATTGATAGAAAGAGAATTACAAAAGATATACATGAAGGTGAATATAATAGAATATCCCAGATTACTAAAGATGCTGGTGGTTCAAACCCAACTACTGGTTTTCTTACATTAAAGTTTACACAAGCTCTATATCCTGAAGCAGATATAAGTTTATATGGATATGATTTCTATGAGCCACCAAAACATTATTACGATAAGGATTTTAAAATATCCAATGCTATATTATATAAAGACCATTCACCTGATATTGAGAAGAAATTAGTGCAAGAGGGTGTTAAAAATGGAGAATATAAAAGGATAATTGAATGATAAAATACAAACATATTTACGCTGGTCTCGTTCACGATGCCATGACTTTTGATATAAAATATGAAAAACCTTTTGTTTTGCCTAATCAAATAAAAAAGGGTTGGGATTTTAAAGGAAATATTTTCGGAAAGGTTTTCAATGTAAAAGGTAAGAAAGTTAAAAGAACTAATGATTCTATTCGAATGAATATTTTTAATAATATGACTAAGGATAGTATATTTGTATTAGAAGCCAACGACAATAATGTATCTCATTTTGGAGATATAACTGGAAAGATATTAAAAAGAAATGATTGTAGAGGAGCAATAATAGATGGTTATTCTAGGGATATAGAATTTATAAAAGAAGATAAATTAAAAATTTATTGTAAAGGATATTTACCTCAAGATTCTTATGGAACTTGGCAAATGGATAAATTCAATGTTACTTTAGAAATAGGAAATGTAATTATTGAACCTAATGATTATATCTATGCCGATGACACTGCAATACTTTTAATACCTGAAAAAATAGTAAATGAATTATTTATATTTATTAATAAAAGATTTAAAAGAGAGGAAATTCTTAGAAAACAGGTAGCTAATAAAAAGATTTCATTGTCAGAATTAAAAAAAAGATTAGGAAGATGGTAAAATTACGAAAATGGATGATAATTAATGAATGATATTATTGCTTTTGTTCATGCAAAATCAACTAGCTCCAGATTAAAAAATAAGAATAAATTATTGTTAGGAGACATTCCTTTATTTTGTCATGCTATAAAAAATGGGATAGATAGTAAATTAATAAACAAAGTAATCATTGATAGTGATTCAGATAAAATTTTAGAGATAGGGAAAAGATTTGGAGCTGTGCCTTTAAAAAGACCTAAAAGTTTAGCAACAAATGCCACCACAGGAGATGGTTTAATGTATTGGCAAGCTAGCAATTATCCTAATTCTAAAATAATATTACAACTTGTTCCAACATCTCCGTTCATAAAGTCAATTACAATCGATAAAGCGATTACAGAAATAATAGACAAAAACATAGATAGTGTTATAGGCGTACGTTCAGAAGCTTTCTATGAATGGAAAAACGGTATTCCTATATATTATAAAAAAGATGAGAATATACCAAATAGTTTTGAAATTAAAAAAACAACCTATGAAACTACTGGTTTATATATTAGCAAAAGTATATTTGTCCTAAAGGAAAAGAAAAGAATAAATTCTCTTAGTTGTAGTTTATATGAATTATCTAAGATTGAAGCTATTGATATTAATGATTTTGAGGAATTTGAATTTGCTAAAATTGTTTATAAGGGTATGTAAAACAAAACATAATGTCTGGAATCTCTATAATTATACCTTGTTATCATAAAGAATTAAGACACTATTCTTTAACTGTTAGGTGTTTAGAACATTTAAGGAAACATACTAAAGTTCCATTTGAACTTATACTTATTGAAAATATAAACAAGTGGGTAGCTAATGAAGGTAATAGTTACCTGTGGTTTAAAGAACCAAAGACCTTTGCTGAGAACGCAAATATAGGTTTAAAGTTAGCTAAGACAGAATATATCTGTATGTTAAACAATGATGTATTTGTTCCAGAAGGTTGGTTAGAAGGACTAATGAAATGTTTTGATGACCCTCTTTGTGGAGTTGCTACTATAGACAGCACACAATATGGAAGAGCTACTGAAGATAAGATAATTGAATGGTTCTTTGGTGCTATCTGGGTAATGAAAAGAAAAGTATTTAATAGTGTTGGTTTCTTTGATGAGTCTTTTACTCACGCTTTTGATGATGCTGATTATTGGGTTAGAGTTTACGAAGCTGGATATAAAATATTAATGAATAGAAACATACAAGTAGAACACAAAGATGGTTCAACAATACATAAGTTTGAAGGACATACAGAAAGATATATTGCTATGAGAAAGAAGTTTAATGAAAAACACAAAGATTGTAATTTACAGATATTTAAGAATTTAAGATAAGGAGAGATAAATGGGAAGAGGATTTGATACAATGCAGGGAAATGTTGGTGCCAATGTTCAAGATACAAGCACAGCCTTTGCTACAGAGATTGGTAAGTATATAAATAAGAGATACCAACAGGTATTGCGTAAGATAAACTGGGACTATATCAACGAGGATTATACTGTAACTTTGGTTGGTGGAACACAGGATTATACTCTCCCTTCAGACTTTAAGTCAGAGCTATATGCTAATATCTCAGATAATGATGGACAGTTAAGTAGAATAGAATTACAAGACTTAGTAAGAGAATACCCTGGAGACATGACTACTCAAAGTGATGTAGAGAGATACAGTGTTTATAATAGTGATGATGGAGAGAAGTATATTCGTTTCCATTATGTTCCAACTAAGGCACAGACAGTTCAGTTACCATATATTGTCAAGCCTACTGCGTTGAGTGGTACTACAGAGAATATATTAGACATAGAAGATTTGTTAGAGTTAGGTGCTACTGCTGATGCTTGGAGATATAAGAGACAGTTTGGTAAGGCACAAGCTATGGATATTCTATTTGAGAAAGAGTTATCTGAGCATATATTTGCACAGGAAAATCAAGAGAATATGGTTCACAAGTTCACTCCTAAAGTAGTAAGTAGAGACACAATTTATTGAGGTATAAATGGGAATATATGATGTAAGGACAGTTTCAAAATTAGGTGGAACAGACGATAAACCTCTTTTTGCTATAAAAAAAAGTATGGAGGGTGGTGTAAACACTCGTTCAGA
>Ga0222628_1000436_pt1 | contig 17672 bp, 26 predicted proteins | sample AntAcemetageno95_FD_179860 | JGI IMG/M metagenome (GOLD analysis project Ga0222628, IMG submission 179860) | Saline water microbial communities from Ace Lake, Antarctica - #95 | ecosystem: Environmental > Aquatic > Non-marine Saline and Alkaline > Saline | place: Antarctica: Ace Lake | collected...
GAATCACTTAAGGACAATATAAAGAATTCCAACTCACAGATAAAGAACCTCGAGAGAGATATTGAGAAGATGATCCGTGAGGAGGAGAAGACAGGGCAAAAACAAAGCAAGCAAATACAAAACCTCAATGCAAAGATAAATCGTCTTCAAGACCAAATCATTAGCTTCGATGATGCTATTAAGTCAGCAAGACAGGAAATGAAGCTTACTAAAAAGCTCCTTGATGCCCAGGCTCAGGCAAGGGTTGAGAGGGAAAAGGACAAGATCGCTGCCCTTCGATATAAGTACGATAGAGAGAAGAAGGAGAAGAGAATCCTGACCCTTCGAAAGATGTCCCAAAGATCGAAGAATATCGATGTCAAGTATAAGATTAAAATTCGAGAGCTACTTGATCCATATGTGAGTAGTACGAGAAGGAAGGACATTGACAAGAAGTACAAATTCTTCGGTGATGCTGGGTATCAGCAGTACGTTTCTGAAGGAAGGAGATTGGGTCTTCAAGAAATCGAGCTAACTCAGATTCAAGAAGATAGGACTGGATTGAATGAGTTAACCTGGGATCAACTTGTAGAACTCGAAAACAAACTTATTGCCCTTCGTAAAGAGGGTGCTGATGTCCTTGCTACTAAGAAAGCCAACTTTAATTCAGTGGTTGATAACAAGGTAAGTAATCTTCTCGATGCTACCTTGCAGGGCGATGAGTTCATGGAGGAGAGACTTAGGAACTTCCGTGATAAGCCTGATAAGCTAAAGAGCTTATTCATCGATATGCTGAATCCACAACGAATTTTCAACCGATTAGACGGTGGTGGGGACTTTGATGGGTCGTGGATGAATATTTTTGTAAACCAGGTGAACAAGGCAGAGAATGAGTACTCGTCACAGGTTAATAGGAGAATGAAAGCCCTTGAAACTAAAATGAGTCAGCTTGGGATCAAGAAGGAGGAGATGTTTAATCTTACTGGATTCGAGGGAATGGATACAGTCCAGGACGTTATGGGAGCGTACATGATGATCCAGGATCGACTTTCCAAAAGGGCTGTTGTATATGGAAACTTACTTGGGTACGACAGGGTGATGAAGGCAATCGATGGCTTAGACCAGAAGTTTAAAGACCTCGGTGATTGGATGATGGATGTTGGGTACTCAGAGAGACGAGACGATATGCGACAGGTTATGCAGGACGTTTTCAATGAGGACATGGAGTATGTTGAACGATATGCTCCAATCATGAGAATTAGTGATACATTCGAGACACTTGATGCCCAGCTCAAAGAGGAATTCATGATGAGGTCTGGATTCAGAATGAACGTTGGGCATGGAAACGCAAAGAGCAGAATTGAGATCTCTGAGGATCATCAAAAGCCAGTGAGACTTGATCAGTTCAACCTGTACCTCGAGATGATACCAAAGCAAGAGAGGCTGATAAACCACGCACCTGTTATAAAGGAACTCAATGCGATTGTTGCTGATGATCGTACAAGGCTGTCTATTAAGCAAAAGCTTGGTGTTGAGTACTATAACGCAGTCAAGTCCTGGGTTGGTGGGGTAGCGAATCCAACTGCGATGAGGTCTCAGGATAATATCTCTCGTGTTGCTCGTGGAATTAGAAATAACGCAGCTGTAGCATATCTGGCATTTAATATGGTCACTGTCATGAAACAACTCCCTTCTATAGCTCTATTTATGAATGAGGGTGGATTGATTCGATCACTCGCAAGTGTACCGAAGTCTCTTAGTGAAAACCAGGAAGCGTATAAGCGGATGATTACCATCGCACCTCAAATGAAGAATAGGAACATGGAGGTTTGGATCCATGATTTGAGTGACCTAAAATCATCGGATGAGCAAAAGACTAAATGGAGAAGGGATGCTGCACGGACGATAAAAAAAATCGGTAGGGCAGGAACTGCATGGATATCTATGGTCGATAGGATCGTTGTTACTGCTGGGTGGAACTCAGTATTTGACAGATACCTCGAGACTCATGATGGGGCTACAGCAGAACAGGCATCTGACTATGCAACAAACGTTGTGCTACGTTCGCAACCAGCAAGTGGTCCAAAGAATGTGGCAGCGATCTTGGCCAGAGATAGTGCATTGACTGCATTTACTCAGTTCAGCTCTCAGTTAAATCAGATGTTTGGAATGCTTTCTGATATTCCTGGGGACATTATGAGTAGAGATTCATCGAGGATGAAGAGGGCAATGAACTACCTAATAGGCATAGGTCTGAGTGGTGTTATGATGGCCATGATAGGAATGAAGAAGATTCCTGACGATGAAGATGAGTGGAAAGAATTTACAAGTATCGCATTCGTTCAGCAGTTTTTATCTACTATAACTGTGGCTGGTCCAGCATTTGTTGCTTATTTAAACGGATACGAACCGAGTACATCGATAATGGCACTGCCCGAAAGTGCTGCAAGGATTACTCAGAGTTTAGCTAAGGCATTAGAAGACGGAGAGGTTGACGAGAAGTTCTGGAGGAATATGGTCAGGGCTGTTGGAGAGGGTGCTGCTGTCGGGGTTGGTCTTCCTTATATGCCGATTCATAGGGGCGTGATGGATGCAGACAATCTTTGGGATGTGATGTATAATGTCGGCTTAGGTGGAAGACCTAAAGAATAGCTTATGGGGGAAAAGCACAAGGAGAACCCATGGCTGTTGAGAATACTCTTGTAAAGAAGAAGTACACTTCGGACGGTGTGCAAGTACGGTTTGCGATTGACTTTGAATACCTTCAGACCACTGATATTTTCATCGAGGTTATCAACCCAAACGGAGAGATAACAATTATTGGACCGGACGATTCGCTTTACTCAATAGACACCTCAACTGATGAGGTTGTTCTTGATACAGCTATTACTAATAATTACATTCTTACTCTTTTTCGTAGGACTCCAATAGAACAGCCTGTTTCTCTTCGTGAGAATGCTCCATTTTCTTCTAAGGACTTAGAGAGGGGACTCGATAGGCCTGTACTACAGAATCAAGAACAAGCAGATGCTTTGATTAGATCGCTTCGATCCTCGATAGCTGATACTGGCTTTACAAAGGCACTACCAGACTCTGATTCAAGAGCGAATCAGTACATGGCATTCGATGAAAATGGTGAGCCACAGGTGATGCCAGGCCCACCTCCGAGGACATGGAATGCTTTATATACCTACCTTGTTGACGACATTATTCAGTATTCGGGTTCGTGGTATATATGTATTCAAGAAGCACTTAATATTATCCCAGGAACCGACACCCTATACTGGGAGATTTATCAGGTTTCTGATGTATATTCATCTGCTCAGACATATCCTCAATACGCAATAACATCGAATAATGGCGTTATTTATATGGCAAAGCAGGAGACAAAGGGTAACTCGCCGACTGGCGGTGCTTCTGATTTGTACTGGGAGGAGATTAACGTCTATGGAGCGAGGTGGGATCTTGAGGTCTACTATAAATTAAATGACATAGTAAATAGAAATGGTGTACTTTATCGGTCATTAGGCAATGACAACGTAGGAAATGATCCCGAATTGACCTTGGATGTATCCTGGGAAGAAGTAAGAACTGGTGGTGGGGTTGATGTTGATCTTGTTGCTGGCGAGATCATAGCCACAAGAAAGCCAGTGCAAATTTCCTCCGATGGAAAAGTCTACTTAGGATCAAAAACATCCTACCTACCAGCCATTGGTTTTACGACAGAAGCTACTACAGCAGATACCGAAACAAGAGTACACGAGCAAGGAATCCTTGATGGATTTACTTCCCTCACACCTGGATTAGAATACTATCTTGGAGACGGTGAGATAGTTCCCGAGAACTCAGTCTCAGCCAGAGACTACCGATGGAAAATGGGTATTGCAATTTCGGCAACTGAACTCTTTGTGAAAATAGACAAGATTGATCCAGTCTCCCTGATAGGCCAGTACAAAGTAGGAGATATTTATTCCTCTGGACGTACTGCCGAACTCCAAGGCGAGAAACTTCTCAACGGACAAGTATTACTTGTTAGTTCATTCGAACTTCTTGTCGAGCGATGCTATTGCGGAGACGGAAACAACGCCACAGCCGATTACTTTTACCGATGCGACAACTCAGACGGAACCGTAAAAAACACTACAGGGATTTACTTTAAGATCCCTGATGCCCGAGGTCTGACTCTCTACGGTATGGGAACCAATGGCGAGAGATCGGTAAAGAACTCAGCTAACGATGATGTGTTCTATTCGGCTGGGGACTTTAAGTATGTGAATGATAGGATGCAGGGGCATATCCATAGAGGGCAGTTAGACGGGGACGGATGGGCAAATGCAACGGCTGGTTCAGGATATACCGGTATAATGGTTGGTGTAAATGACGTCCTGTCAGGGAATGATTACATGGGAGGCCCAGGTACAGACGGAACAAACGGCACACTAAGAACAGGCGAATACACTCGTGGTCCTGGCTTCGGGGTGAACTGGTTTATCAAGACCTCGGAGGCTACTGCCGAGGCTGATCCATTGGTGGGAACGGTTCAGATGTATGGAGGAACGACAGCACCAGCCAACTGGTTATTTTGCCATGGGCAGACTGTTTCTCGTAGTGAGTACGCTGATCTGTTTGACATAATAGGCGAGACCTTCGGGGCAGGAGATGGGTCTACGACCTTCTTGCTACCTGATTTTAGGAACATTACTCCTTATGGGGCCAATTCCTCAACCAGGGATATTTCGGGGATAACCCATCCCACCACAGCCCTGGGTGTGACGCATAATGATAGGTTTCAGGGGCATTGGCATGATGCATGGGTACAAGCTGGCGGTGGTACACTCCAATATCCAAATATTGCTGGTGTTCCAAACGGGGATCAAGTAAATACAGGTACAGAGCTTAATGGGGCGTCTGATGCCAAAACAGACGGAGTAAACGGAACCCCCCGAACCGGCACAACTACAATGGCTGCTGGGTTGGGAGTAAACTTTATTATCAAAGTCAAAAATGCTCTCATGATTGAGGTCTTTAGTCCTACGGTAATCGAAGGATTCGTGAACCTGATCTATCCTGTCGGGTGTTATTATACTCAGTACCCTGATGCAGACTCGAATACCGATGCAGTAGAATTTCCTACAGCCCAAAGACCTGCGACATTGTTCGGTGGTACTTGGTCCGAACAGTGGAGTACCGAATCGGTATTCTTTCGGACCAGAGGGGCTGACTCGGATACAGGTCGAGTTGATGGATTGCAGGGCGATCAGTTGCAGGGGCATGAACATACTGTAGAGGCAAGGTTGAATTCAACAGGAGGAGAAACCAATGGTACTCTTTCGATCACTGGCGCAGGTGTTAGTAACGATAATGTAACAATAGCATTAAGCTCTAAAGACCCTTATGGAACAGTAAGAGTCGGAGCAGAAACCCGAGCAAAGAACAGGCGAATCAAAGTTTGGAAAAGGACATCTTAGTGAAACACCTTTGGAAAATAGCAATAAGTCTTTTCAACGAAACAAACCTTGAAACCTCAACTGAATGGGGATGGAAACTTGAAGCCAAAACTTTGTATTTGAACTTCCAGGGATCAAGCAATTTTCGAGATTCAAAAGGAAAACTGATGCTTGATTGGAAACAAAATTTTGATTTCCTCCAAACTCCTTACAAGAATATGCCGAAGAATTTTCGAGTCCACCGTGGATTTTTGAAGAAATGGAAATCGGTTCGGGATGCGGTAACGGAGGTCGTGGATAAGTCCGAGTTTTCGAGAATTGTAATTACCGGATTCTCCCAAGGCTCTGCATTAGCGACTCTTTGCCATGAAGAACTCGTGTTTCGAGGGTTCGACCCCGAGACATTCGCATTCGGTTCTCCGAGGGTGTTTGGGTGGGGGGTTCCGAAGGATAGATTTAAGAGGCTTACGAGGATAACTTATTCCGGTGACATAATCACAGGTTTGGCTCCTTGGATCTTTGGATATAGCCATGTTGGGAATGAAAAGAGTTTCGGGAAGTGGCCGAAGTGGTTTCGGGTCCGTCCTGATGTACACATGAAATTTTTTAAGTACTTGGGGGTATGATGGAATCTTTACAATTTGCTGTATTCCTAATCGGAGGCGGTGGAATCTTGTCTGCTGTAACCACATGGATATCTTTATCTAAATTCCTCAAGGATCAAAGAAACGACATCGAACGAAGAGCAAACGCCGAGGGCGTAAGGGAGCAAGTAATTGCAAATTTGAAAAAAGACATAGACTACGCACACGAAGAAATCAGGCTGATAAAAGACCAGTCGGTGAAGACAAACACTGCGATTACCGAACTTGTTAGTGATGTAAAACACGCAGTCTCGGTAATTAAGGACATCAAGAACTACATAGAAAATAAAAGGACAGGGTGTGTATGACCCTCCAAACCGATAAGAAACTATTTCCAGCGATCTATGAAGAGGGGTGTCTTTTTTTAGACTACCTGTACATCGCAAGTAAAATTATCGGACATACCTGGACCCCTGAGCAAGTGAATCTTGCTTACTTAGCTTTTGTCTACGAGAAGTGGATGCAAGCAAACTGTCGAATACTTCAACCGGACAAAATGCTTGGGCTTCTTGGAGTTGAGTTAGACGGATGGATTAGGCATGAGAAAGAAACCTATGAACGAAAAAGCAATGAGATCGAGATAGAGAAGTGGTTCAATTCTCGCACTGGACACACTCACTTTATTGTCGGAGACCCTTATCGGTGGGATTCTTTGGGGGAATCAGTGACCGTCCGAGAAGGTACAATGCAAAGTAAGGTTGTTGTACGACTGCCTAAGAAATTTAATACTCCACAGGAGGTGGTAGCATGAGCGATGAAGTAAAGAAAGACACAGGGATCGGACATGATGATGACGGGAATGTGGACGACAAACGAATCGCAGGGTGGATTCTTGTTGTTACAGCAGTGGGAATGGGAATAGCTGATCTTTTTTCGATCATGACTGCCAATGACCAAATAGTAGAAGGATTCCTATTCGCAGGGGCCTTACTATTCGGTTCGACCGTAGCTGAGAAATTCAAGAGGACGTAATGTGGAAAAGAAAATACTATATAGCATTATTGCTATTGTTGGTCTTGTCGCTGTCGCCTGGATTCTCTCAGGAGAGCTATTCCCCTCCATTGCCCTCGGGGTGGGAGGGTTTATCACTGCTGGATCAGTGGGAGTTGCTGAGTCTAAGCGTAGAGCAGAGAGAGCTACTGAAGAACTTCGAGACGTTAACAATGGACTACGAGCAGAGAGTGACAAGATTAGCCGAGAGGTCTCAGAGCTTGGAGACCTTAGTGAGCAGGGCCGAATCCTCAGAGCAAGAAGTCAGGACCAGTCTGAACGACTTGACGAGATCCTTAGAAAGGCTGGATACCCAGAACAAGATCCTGAAGGTTAGCGGAGTCCTCTTGTTGGGAGGACTCGTTATAGCACTGATCTACTGACGTTCTCTGTGCTGCTGTAATAGCCTCCTGATGATTCTCTTTTCTGTCTCTGAATAGACACCTATCACATAAGGCTCCGAACCTTCATCGAGAATCTTATTTATCTTCGAAAGTGAGATAAGAATTTTACCCTCTGCCTCTATTCCCTTTGTAGTGCTTACTTATTATATGTGAGGTTTTGTTACTATTACAGATTTTGGTGGTGACTTTGGGATTGTATACTCGTAGAACTCACGAAAGGTCATCCTTGGCAAATTCTCTACAGCCTCGATCATCACAGCAAGACAATTAAGGGACTCAAGACAGAGAAGAGTGGGGTTAAGGCTAAAGTTGTTCTATTTCCTCAAAGGCTTGAGGATATTCTTAAAATGCTCTCTAAGGACTCTGAGGGCCTTAAATTTGTGTTTTCTATTGGAAATGGGGTAATTACTACTCCAACATCTCAGAAGCACTTTAAAGGGGCTTGTAAGAGAGCTGGGGTGGACCTAAGAGGTAGACCCCAGTACTCGCTTAGACACACTTTTAATACCGAACTCATGTCAGTTGCCAGCCTTGAGGATGTCCAGGAGAGTATGGGTCACAGGTCAATGAGTAGCACATTGACCTACTTGCACTCTCAGCCAGATCATCTTTTCCAGAAAGTCGGACACCTAAAACAAACTCTCGATAATCTATTCGAATAGTTGATCGAGGACGTACAAATTTAATGCAGGGGTGAAATTAAGTTCTGATACAAACATGAGGATTTCCATTTCGTCTAAGAATTCCTCAGTTCTTGGGTAGTATTTAAGGACCATCCACACTTGGGAAGCTACCCTTTCGAAGTCTTCAGGGTCGATTTCTCCTGCTATTAGAAGCTCGTTCACTATTATTGTGACCGTAGACATACCCAAGAATAAGCCACTGACATAAGCCTCCCTCTCATCTCTCGAGTTCAATTCCTCAAACTCGGTGATACCGAATATCGGTGATCCAATCAATAAGACAACCACAACAATCAAGACTAAACTTTTCATTTTGCATCTCCTGATAAAGAGTATAGCACTGTAAAAATATTTTGCAAATAATGTTGACAACTGTCCGAGTATGTATATAATTGCAACAATAGTCCTGCCGAATGTGCAGGCAAAGGAGTTTTATGAAGGATCCGTATATGGAGGTTCTTCAGGAGATTAAAACCTTTCTGAAGAATGAGCTGGTTAACGTAACGAAACGTTTGGACAAGATCGAAAAAGTCTTACCAACGAAGGAGGTGTACAACATGAAGGACTGTGCAAAAGTCCTGGATGTATCACTTCGATACGTTTACGACCATCCAGAGTTCTTGCCCAACGGAGGGGTGAGTGAGTTTTCTGGATCGAAAAAGTGGACCTCGGATACGTTCGAGTCGTGGAGATCTGGTTTGAGGGAGGGGAAGCGTGGTAAGAAGGCTGTTGTATTCACTTGAGGTGTTTTACGAACTGGACGACCAAGATGGTCGAATTGGTAGGATCACTGTCGGTGGTGTAGACATCGAAAGCTTTGATGCAGGGGTTCAGGAAGCGATTCGTGATGAGATCGAAACATACAATCTTATCGAGTGGGAAGAATAAAAAACCCTGTCCGTAGAGGAACAGGGTAGGGGAGAAAAACACGGACAAAGTGTAAACCCTATTGCTTGGTAGCACAAGGAGAAATTATGGACAATCTATTTTTTTGGAATGAGATGCGTAGGCCACCAGCCTCTGCGTTGAAGACAATTGGTGGTGGTAGGCTAAAGGGCATGACTGATATCAAGCCACAATGGAAGTACGAGATTATGACGAAGACCTTTGGTCCGGTTGGTATTGGATGGTCTTACGAGATAGTACGGACATGGACTGAAGATGGGCCTGGCGGAGAGAAGATGGTATTCGCAATGGTTACCGTAAAGGTCAAGGTTGAGGATGTTTGGTCTGAGCCTATACCTGGTGTTGGTGGATCGAAGCTCATCTCCAAGGAGGGTGCTGGTCTTTATGTCTCAGACGAGGGGTATAAAATGGCGATAACAGATGCCCTTGGCACTGCAATAAAAGTGCTTGGTGTTGCTTCTGATATTCACATGGGCAGATGGAATGGATCGAAGTATCTTGACGAGGATAATGTGACCCATAAGGTAGAGGGGAGGGTTGAAACCCCTAAGACTGGAAGAAAAGTTGAATCTCCTAAGGTGCATAAAGACACCTTTGCGACAAAGGAAGATAAGTCGATTCTCGAGGATGCTGTTTTTAGTGCTGTTGACGATGGGTTCTTGACGAAGGAACAGGCTCAAAAAACTATCGACAAGCTGTTTAAAGTGGCTGATGAGATCGGGTATATCCAGTCCGTGATCGATAAGATTGGTCTATTGAGGAGTGAAGATGTTGCTTCATAAAGAGGAGTCGTCACACTGGTACGATAGGAATGGATTCCCTCACCATGATGCAGGAATAAAACGAGCGAGAGAAGAGGGACTATTTCCGTCAGTTACTACAATAAAGAATGTTAAAGCGAAGGGTTATGGTCTTGAGAGGTGGATACTTCAGAACTACGTTGAGTCTGCGTATACGTTTCCGATGACCGGATTGCCCACTAATGAGGTATTCAGGGCAATTGATGAGGAGGCGAACGAAAAGAAAAACAGGGCTGCATCCATTGGGACCAGGGCACACAACTCACTTGAGGAGTATGTGGGGTTTGGAAAGCTTGTGGCTCATGACGGAATAGAAAAACAGCTAACTCAGGTAGCATTGTGGATCGACAGCAATCTTGACCTTGCAACCCTTCAGACTGAGATGATTGTGGTATCACTACTGCATGGGTTTGCTGGGACTATAGACCTACATGGGTATGATAAGAATGGTCGACCGATTGTTATCGATTATAAGACCCAGGATCCGAAGAACGGATTGAAGACCTATAACGACTATATCTACCAGTTGGCCGCGTATCGACTTGCCCTGTCTGAAACAAAGCATGACTTCGAAGATGCAAGGCTTTTGAGCATAGTTATCAGCTCTGCACCATCAATTGAGAAGATTAGAATAGTAGAATGGGAAGAGGATTCGAATCGTGGTATTGATGCCAAAAAGGGTTTGGTAGGGTTCTTAGCGATGTTTGATTTATGGAAAATCGAGCATAAATACATACCTGGTGGAGTGGTATGATTACTATCATCGGAGAAGTCAGCCTGGACGGACAATACGTCCAGGTACTCATTGACAACTCTACGAGGGATTTAATACAGAGTCTGGTAGATAAGTATGGAAGCAATCTTCGTGTAACGGTCAGTAAAATTTCAAAGCCAAGGACTTTACCGCAGAACAATCTTTTACACGGACTTGCTACACAGCTTGCAGCTTACACTGGGCATACACTCGATGAGATCAAAGACTTTTCGAAAATGAATGCTATCAGGAGGGGATACCCAGTAAAAAATGACTCGAAGGGAGAGGTTATCTATTCGCCGTTTACCGGTGATCCAATCCCTATATCCTCCGCTGAGGCGACTACAGAGCAGTTGTCCTACCTGGTTGAAGAGTTGTACTTGATGGCATCTATGGTCGGCTTGGTAGTAGATCATGGCCAAATCTAATGCAAAGAAAAAGGCGTGGACTGCCTTTTCGAAGTACATACGAGTCAGGGACTGCCTTGAAACGACAGGATCTCCTTACTATGGGGTTTGTTGCACTTGTGGCAAGCAGTACCCTATAGAACGTCTACAGGCAGGACACTTCATTGCAGGACGGACCAATGCGTTACTTTTTCGGGAGACAGGAGTTCATGGGCAGTGCGTTTCTTGTAATATGTTTAAGGGAGGTGCTTGGGTAGAGTATGAGGAATTTATGCTCGAGAGGTATGGACCCGAGATAACTCTCGAGGAAAAAATGGCAAAAAGAAAAACGGTTTCCTATAGTGAAAAGGACTATCAGGATATAGCGAAAGAATATCAAAGAAAAACGAAGGAGCTTTTGAATGGCAGCTGATAAGATGGAATCGATTGGGGCATTGTGGCTCAAGGACTCGAAGGCTGGAAATAAATTCATGTCTGGTATGCTAAATGTTGATGGAAAAGATGTTAAAATTCTTGTCTTCAAGAATAAGTACAAAAATGCAGACAACCATCCTGATTACAGAATTTTCCTACAAGAAGACCGAGGGGCTTACGATCAAGGCCCAAGAAGTCAACAGACCTATGCTCCACCTAAGAACGATAAGTATAGTGGCAGCGAGGTTGACTTTGACGATGACGTTCCATTTTAGGAGGAATCATGGAAACAAGATTTGATAAGCGTGAAATCGACATAGTCGTAGCCATACTCCATCGGGGTAGGTCGAAGGCTGTTCTCTCAGACAAGATAGCTCATGAAATTGGTAGAACAAGTCGAACTAATGAGTACGTCAGGAGCTTGATTCGTCATATGGTAGAGGAGTGTGGGTACTGTATTGGATCGAATAAGCATGGGTACTACATGATCGATGATCCTAATGACCTCCAGGAGACTGTTGGTGACCTCGAGAGCAGGGCTTTTGCAATGCTCACCAGGAAGAAGATCCTGGTAGACAACTTTAACTATGAAAGGAACTTAGATCTATGCGTGGAGTAATCTATCGATTTGCCATCAGACTCAAGGAGTTTGGTGAGACTTTTAGGATCCCAGTACTCATTCGGTTTGGTTTATCTCTACGAGATAGGCTATAAATTTTTGCCCTAACCTGTCCGGTTATTGACTATGTCCGAACGTTACGTTAGGTTTCATGAGTTGAGTTTGTTGAGTGACACCAACAAATAATTCGTAGCTAAGACCGTTTTCATGGTAGGGGAGGGTATTTTTTACCCTGTGTCACACCCTACCTTGGAAGCGGTTTTTTTATTCCCAGGAGGAATTATGCTATTCGAGGTTATAAATGGATAAGGACGCTTACTACTTCCCACACTTCTGCAATTCAAAGAGTGATAGGAAGATTCTACGAGTCAGAAGGGAATTAGGTCTCGAGGGATACGGTATTTTCTTTATGCTACTTGAGACCTTAAGAGAACAGGCTGATCTAAGCTATCCTATACAGGACATAGACTTACTTGCAGATGAATTTGGTACAAGTGAGCAGAAGGTCAGGACCGTAATCACTAACTATGACCTTTTCGAGGTAGATGAAGAAGAGCAGTTTTTTTCGCCAAAACTGATTCTCTACCTGGGGCCATATTTCAGAAAGAAAGAGCAAGCTCGGTTCGCTGGTATCGCATCTGGAATAAAAAGAAGGGAAATGCTGAACGACCGTTCAACGACCGTTCAACGGATGTTGAACGAAAACGAACAAAGTAAAGTAAAGAAGAGTAAAGTAAAGAAGAGTAAAGAAGATGAAAGTAAAGAAGATGAAAGTAAAGAATACATTGGGACCGTTTCTGACGAAACAGTCCAGACTGTGAAACCTAAGAGGTTTGTGAAACCAAATCTTGAAGAGGTTCAGGGTTACTGTATCGAAAGGTCGAACGAAGTTGATCCAGAGAAGTTCATCGACTTCTACGAGTCGAATGGTTGGAAGGTAGGGAAGAACTCGATGAAGGACTGGAAGGCATCGGTTCGTACCTGGGAGAAAAGCGATATTGGAAAATCAAAATTTGTGTCATTCGCAGAACAGCGTGAGGAAAGGGTAAAGAAAATGCTCGAAGAAGTTTTTGCAGAGGCAGAGGTCGAGGAGTCCAAAAATGAACGCAAATGAGTTTGTTGCGGATATGGCTGGGTACTGGAACAAGGTCGCTGAGAACAAATCACTACCAGCCTCGATAAAGAGATTTATTTCAGGCATCGCAGACAAAGATTTAGATTCCATTCTAAGCCTTCTCAAGTCATCGTACAGCCCTTCAAAGGCCATTGGTGTATACGAGATCAAAGAAGTCATGAAAAATGAAAATTTGGGGGCTTCTCGGTCGTTTGAGGTGAAAGAGCTTGTTCAGTGCGAGTGTTGTGGAAACGAGTTCCAGTACCATATGGGCTTCAACGACAATTGTGGGCTTTGTTGGTTCCCTTATGAGTACACGACTATGATTATTGGCTACAGGACACGGTCTGGTGTGCCGAAAACAATCGAGGATGGATATCACCGACTACTTGAGCATTATAGGAAGGAATTAAAAAAAGTAACAAATCGGAATAAGCTTGTTGCAGAATTGACCGAATAGATATACAGTAACGTAGATAAAACGTAGCGTTACGTTTGGACAGGGGGGAGTATGAAAGTAGAAATTAGGGATGATCTTGTAGAGGGGATCATGCAAACGAGGTACGCTCTAAGGTTCTCCTTAGAGGAGATTATCGAGCCTCTTTTGGAGTCTTTTCTTATTACCGAGATGGGTAATAAGGAAAAGGAATTTGACGTTAAGAGTAATATCCTCATGTTTCCTGGGGGATCTTCATGAGTAAGTCTTTAGATGAGTTTGTATTATACATACAGGAAAAAAAAGAAATTCTCATGACTGAGATGATCAGTCGCTATAGCATGAGCTACAACCAGATAAACAAAAGGTTGCAGAGGATGCGGAGAAATGGGCATATAGTCTACGTTTGTGGTGGTGTCGTCATGTACGGTCCTGATGCTCAGGAAGCCCATGATGGTCGCAGAACGTCTACTGTACACGCAGACATGATATACAAAATCCTTAAAGAATACCCTCAAGGTATTTCGGTTAGGGATATAACTGCAAGGCTAAAAGTCAAAAAAAGAGCTGGTGTAGATCAGTACCTTTTTGCCCTTGAGGAGAGGGGAATACTTGTGTGGTCCGATCAGTCGATGATTGGTTTGATGGAGAAATGATGAAAACAGATCTTAAGATTTTACTTGTGGTGTGCATTGTCTGCTTGGCAATAAGTAACATATTAACTTTTTCGTATATTAGAAGATCATGGTCTATGGGATACGACTATGGATACAAGGTTGGCCACGACACAGGGCTTGTAGACGGTCAGTGGGACTATGTAAATGGTCGCTACTACTCACGACATTTATGGGAGTCAGCCATCCCTCAGCTACCAGTTCGAGTGTCGACCAGGGTGAGCATTGATCAAATGGTATGCGAGGGGTATGTGGATCAGCATCCAAACCCGATGTATGCAATTGATTGTGAATAGGCATCAGGGGATCGGTAAAAATTGAGGATGTGTATAGCCTAATTTCTGCGGAGACCTTCGAACAATTTTTAGCAGCAAACAGCGTAGTACCGATTGGCTGAAGGAGCAATATGAATGAGTTGGCATTATTTGCAGGAGCAGGAGGAGGTATCCTCGGAGGGAATCTATTGGGATGGACAACAGTTTGTGCTGTCGAAATTGCAGACTACCCTCGGAAGGTATTGTTTGCCCGACAGCGAGACGGAGTACTCCCGAAATTTCCGATATGGGACGACATTAGCACTTTCGATGGTAAACCTTGGCGTGGAAGAGTTGATATTGTTACAGGGGGGTTCCCTTGTCAGGACATTTCAGCGGCAGGAAAAGGGGCTGGGATTGGCGGAGAAAAATCAGGACTCTGGGGAGAGATGGCCAGGGTGGTTGACGAAGTACGACCGAGATTCGCATTCGTGGAAAACTCCCCAATGCTTACTTCTCGGGGACTTGGAACAGTACTCGGCGACCTGGCCAGAATGGGGTACAATGCTCGATGGTGTGTGTTGGGGGCTGATGACGTTGGTTCCCAACACGAAAGAAAAAGGATTTGGATATTGGCCTACACCGACTCGATGCGGAAATTACAACCGAAATGGGGCGAGCAAAACGAGCGGAGACGGCCTGGAAACGGCGGTCAGGTCGGGTGGTGGACCACGGACCCTGCGGACATACCCGACACCGGATGCGAACATGGCCCACAGGGGGACGCAACCAGTATGGCAGAAAATCCGAAAGAGCGGTCATCATGCTCAATACACGATAAACCAGGCAGTCAGAGACCTGGAGAAAGTCCCAGGCCCTTTGAATCCTCCGTGGGTAGAATGGCTCATGGGGTGGCCAATTGGGTGGTCAGACTTGAAGCCATTGGAAATGGACAGGTTCCAGCAGTGGCAGCAATCGCATTCTCAATCCTCGTCAATGGCCTATAAGGAGTAAAAGATGCACTACAAATATACTTTAGGCGACAGTTGTAAAAATGGTTTGTATGAGCTGTATCGAGATGGAATAAAGACTCAAGCAAGAATGAGCTCGCTTGACCTTATAAGAAATGGTTCAGTCTTTATAAGTGGTGGTAATTTCCGCGGTGGTGATTTCTACGGTGGGGATTTCTACGGTGGGGATTTCTACGGTGGGGTTTTTTACGATGGTAATTTCCGCGGTGGTGATTTCCGCGGTGGTGATTTCCGCGGTGGTGATTTCCGCGGTGGTGTTTTTCACGATGGGGTTTTCCACGGTGGTGTTTTCCACGGTGGTGTTTTTCACGATGGTGATTTTTACGGTGGTGTTTTTCACGATGGGGATTTCCGTGGTGGGGTTTTCAACGGTGGTGATTTTTACGGCGGTGATTTCCACGGTGGTAATTTTTACGGTGGTAATTTCCACGGTGGTGATTTTTATGATGGGGTTTTCCGTGGTGGTAATTTCCACGGTGGTAATTTTTACGGTGGTAATTTTTACGGTGGTGATTTTTACGGCGGTGATTTCCGCGGCGGTGATTTCCGCGGTGGTGATTTCCACGGTGGGGTTTTCCGTGGTGGGGTTTTTCACGATGGGTCTTTTTACAATGGTGATTTTTACGGTGGAGTTTTCCACGATGGGGTTTTCCGTGGTGGGGTTTTCCACGGGGGAGAATTCACAAAATCCCAATTGCAAATTCAAGGAACAAGGCATTTTATGAACTACACGATGAAGAATGGGATACCGTCAATCGCGATAGGATGCGAATGTCACTCGATTGAGGATTGGCAACTCAAGGGGGAGGAGATAGGGAAGCAAAATGGATACACCGATTCGCAGATATCTGAGTACCGGAGATATATCGAGCTATTCGCAAAAATGTACTTATAAGGAGCAAAAAATGGCCCAATATGAAAAGCTGACACTCCGCATGGCGATACTACTATTGATTGTGTCGCATATAATAGTTTTTCGCTTCGCAACCGAGCGAGCAGAAAACATAACCCTAAACGCCGAGACCCTGCAGGCAATAAAAGAGCAGGCCCAGTGGGACTTTGTAAACCAACGATATTACAGCCATCAACTATGGGAGGTAGCAACAGTATGCGATTAATCAAAGAAGCACTGATCGACCCACCAGAGGTCGACATGATTGAATTTTCCGAGCAGGTCGAACTTGACGGAATAGACTATTGGGTATACGGCACGTATTCAAATCACCAGGATGAATTTGTAGAATGGACCATTGACGAAATTGGTTTTGGACCCCACCAGGAACACGACCAAGAGGACAAGATTTTAAGTCTTGTGTATGAACAATTATAAGGAGCAGAGGATGACCGCAACAGAATTTTTAAACGCAACCTACATAGGACACAGACACATTGTAAGACCACGGGTAACCTGTGCAGATGGATTTTCGATATCGATACAGGGCGGAACATCTACCCACTACTGTTCACCAAGAGAAACCTGTAACGTCTATCACGAGGTAGAACTTGCTTTCCCATCTGAAATTGTCCCCGATCTTTTGTGGTTTGCAGAGATGTATGGTCAGCCAACAGACTCCATATATGGGTATGTACCCATTGAGTTGGTGGAAGAAGTAATTTCCAACCACGGTGGGATTTGTGGCTACACGCAGGGGCATAAGGAGCACAGTAAGGAGAGTAAAAAATGACCTACAAATATACTTTAGGCGACAGTTGTAAAAATGGTTTGTATGCGCTGTATCGAGATGGAATAGAAACGCAAGCAAGAATGGTCTCGCTTGACCTTATAAAAAATGATTCAGTTTTTATAAGTGGTGGTGATTTCCACGGTGGTGATTTTTACGGTGGTGATTTCCGTGGTGGTGTTTTTCGTGGTGGTGTTTTCCGCGATGGTAATTTCCATGGTGGTGTTTTTCGTGGTGGTGTTTTTCACGATGGGGATTTCCGTGGCGGGTCTTTTTACAACGGTAATTTCCGTGGTGGGGTTTTCTACGGTGGGGATTTCCACGGCGGTGTTTTTCGTGGTGGGGTTTTCCACGGGGGAGAATTCACAAAATCCCAATTGCAAATTCAAGGAACAAGGCATTTTATGAACTACACGATGAAGAATGGGATACCG
>Ga0222628_1000437_pt1 | contig 17640 bp, 13 predicted proteins | sample AntAcemetageno95_FD_179860 | JGI IMG/M metagenome (GOLD analysis project Ga0222628, IMG submission 179860) | Saline water microbial communities from Ace Lake, Antarctica - #95 | ecosystem: Environmental > Aquatic > Non-marine Saline and Alkaline > Saline | place: Antarctica: Ace Lake | collected...
CTACGGGCACAGATAAAGCAGGCAAGCCAGCCACAGATGCAGGAGAAACCATCACGTCGGCTAAATACAAAGATAAAGGATCGTTTATTTTTTCTCCTAAACCAAACGCTGTAGTTGGAGTAGTCGGTGTTATCAAAACATCTACTTCTTCAAAAACTCTATCAAAATCTCTTCTTATTAAAGTTCTAACTTTTTGGGCTTTTTTATAATATGCATCATAATAACCAGCAGACAAAGCATAAGTACCTATTAATATTCTGCGTTTTACTTCTTCTGGAAAACCTTTGGCTCTGGTCTTTGCATACACATCAAATAAATCTTTGGCTTCTTCTTTTACTCCATAACGCAACCCGTCCAAACGAGCCAAATTTGAACTGTCTTCACTGGGTACAATAATATAATAAACAGCAATCGCATATTTAGTATAAGGTAAACTTACTTGTTTTATTTCACAGCCTAATTTTTTTAATTTATCAATACTGTTTTTAATTTGATCTTTAATATTTTCGTCTAATCCATCTATTTCAAAATATTCTTTTGGTACTCCAACTTTTAAACCTTTGATACTCATTTCTAATTCTTTTGAATAATCTGGTACTACATCAGGCACGGTGGTAGCATCTTTAGAATCTACCCCGGCCATTACCTGCATTAAAATAGCCAAATCTTCACTAGTCTTGGCAATAGGACCAACTGTATCAAACGACGAGGCCATCGGCATAATACCAAACCTAGAATTACGGCCATAACTAGGACGCAAACCAGCCACTCCACAAAAGGCTGCCGGCTGACGAATACTCCCGCCAGTATCTTCACCTATTGAGAACAGGCACATATTATCTGCTACTCCAGCTGCTGAACCACCAGACGAACCACCAGCTACTTTTGATAAATCAATTGGATTTTTAACAGGACCATACATACTGTTTTCATTACTAGCTCCATGACCAAAAGCATCGCAGTTATTTTTGCCCAACAAAACCGCCCCTTGATTTCTAATTTTTTTAATAACAGTTGATTCAAATTCAGGAACATAATTATCCAAAATTTTTGCTCCCCCAGTTGACCTCACTCCATACACATCAATCGCATCTTTAACAGAAAAAGGGATCCCAGTCAAATAATCTTGTTCACCTTTTTCTATTCTCTCATCAGCCAATTTTGCTTCTAACAAAGCCTCTTTTTCAGATACAGTAATAAAAGCATTTATTACTGTATTTCTTTTTTTAATTCTATCCAAGCAAGCTTTGGTCAAATCCAAAGCACTAAATTCTTTTTTATCAAGCCCAACTCTTGCTTGAGTAATTGTTAATTCATTCAAATTCATTTTAATTAAAAACTTTAGGAACAATTAATTTATCATCTTTAACTTTACTAAATTGTTTAACGAGTTTTTCAGAGTATTCACAATCTTTAATTTCATCTTCTCTGACAATATTCTCCAACCCCGTAACTTGGTTGGTTGATTCCACACCGCTAGTATCAACTTCATTTAGAATATTCATATAATCTAAAACAGCCGAAATTGTTTCGGCTAAACGTTTTTCTTCAGTTTGTTTTATCTCTATTCGGGCTAATTTAGCCACTTTTTGAATTTCTTCTTTAGTGATCATAATAAAAATATTATAACATCAATTAAAAAGCTAATCAATAGTTTAAAACATTAAATAATTGACATCCCCCTAAAAAAATGTATAATAACACTCGCAGAGAACCCTTCCTTTCATTGGGAAAGGAAGGGTGAGCGACGCTGTTATCAACGCCATTTGTCTGTCTTAAAGGCAATGGCGTCGCTTAAAAATAACACCCCCATTTAGGGGGTGATCAACATAAGGGGCAGAATTTTCTGCCCCGCCCAATTCTATGATATTAACAACCGAAGAACAAACAATAAATTATGGCCAAAACCTGTCCCAGTCTTTGCAAGGCGGGGATATTTTATGTTTACACGGCGATTTAGGAACTGGTAAAACTACTCTAACCAAAGGTATTGCCCAAGGCTTAAAAATAAAAGAAGAAATAACTAGCCCAACTTTTACTTTGATGCAACTCTACGAAATAAAAAATTCAAACACAAAAATTAAAAATTTTATTCACATAGACACCTACAGATTAAAAGAAGAACAAGAGTTAATTGATATTGGGACTTTAGATTATCTGGGAGAATCTGATACTATCTGTGTAATAGAATGGCCAGAAAAAATTAAAAAACTTTTACAAAATAAAAAAGTGATAAATATTTTTATTAATCACGATGAAAAAGGCAGAGAAATTGAAATAAAAAAATAACTACATACTATATTTACACCCACAATAATCTTGACGATAAATATTTTTTTGCCTACATATCTCACATCCTTTTTCTTGTCTACCCTTTTTCTTCCAATCCTCTTCTAAAAACGAAACTCCATATTTATCCCCCATTGCACAACCAATGGGATTTATTATATCCTCTTTTTTATTTCTACCACTAGTCAAGGTAGAAGCATATATTTCAAAACCGTGTTCTTTTGCATATTTGGCCGTATTCTCCAAGCGAAATTTAAAACAAACCGAACATCTAGCCCCGCCTTCTGGCTCTTGTTCTAAACCGACTACGGCTTTATCCCAATTTCCTTGATCATATTCGCCTTCAATAAATTCAACCCCATATTCTTTGCAAGCCCTTTCGCTCTCTTCTTTTCTTAATTTATATTCTGATTCAGGATAAATATTTGGGTTATAAAAATACGCGACAACTTCATAGTCTTTTTTTAATTCTTCTATAATGCCAACCACACAAGGACCACAACATATATGTAATAAAATTTTTTTCAACATATTAAACTTTTTTCTTTTTATCTTTTTGAGCTTTCACATAAACATTCCATCTAATTTCACCTTTGGTAAGATATTTTTTATTTTTTAAACTTTCAGGCATATAATCCTGTTCCACATCACCCTCTATATCTGGATTATATTTATAACCTTTACTATATCCAATATCTTTCATAAATTTAGTGGGCGCATTACGCAAATGTAACGGCACGCCTAATTCAGATGTATTTCTAGCATCTATTGCCGCCTCTTCGTAGGCTTTATACAAAATATTTGATTTGGTTGATTTGGCGCAATATACAACTGCTTGAGCCAAATGCACACTACACTCAGGATAACCTATTTTATGACAAGCATCAAAAACGGTGTTAGCTTGAACCATGGCTTCGGCATTGGCCATACCAATATCTTCACTAGCAAAACGCAATACTCGACGAGCCACATAAAGCGGGTCCGCCCCAGCCTCTAACATTCTGGCTAGCCAATACAGGGCAGCATCCGCATCACTACCTCGCATACTCTTATGCAAAGCAGATATCAAATTATAAAATTCTTCTCCTTTTTTATCAAAAATTAAATGCGTTCTTTGCAGAGACTCTTTTACGTCTTCAACGGTTATTTTTATTTTTTGATTTTTATTTTTTGATTTGTATATTAAATCCAAAGAATTCAAAACTACTCGAGCGTCTCCTCCAGCCAGTTGCGCCAACGCTATTTTAACCTGTTCATCCATTTTAATATTATACTTTCCTAAACCATTATCTTTATTTTCCAAAGCTTGATTAATAATACTAATCAAATCTTCCTGAGACAAATTCTTTAAAATAAAAACACGCGATCTAGAAAGCAAAGCTTTGTTAATTTCAAAAGACGGATTTTCTGTAGTTGCCCCTATCAAAATAATTGTGCCATTTTCTACATAGGGCAACAAAGCATCTTGTTGAGCTTTATTCCAGCGATGAATTTCATCAATAAATAAAATAGTCTTTCGATCTTTTTGTTTTTCTGCTTCTGCAATTATTTTTTTTAATTCTGGCTTACCACTCATTACTGCTGAAATATTAACAAAATTAGCTCCAGTTTCTAAAGAAATTATATAAGCCAAAGTTGTCTTACCTGTGCCGGGTGGACCCCATAATATTAGGGATGATAATTCATTTAATTCAATCAACCGACGCAACATCTTCCCCTGCCCCACTATCTCATCTTGACCAAAAAAATTATCAAAACTACCAGGCCTCATTTTATCAGCTAAAGGTTTATCATTATTTTTATTAAACATAATCTTTTAAAAATCTTACCCACCATTTTTTTAATCTCTTTTTCCAACCTCTTTCTTTTTTACCAATATTATTCAACAAAACACCTTCGTTCTGCCAATCATTCAAAATAGTGTTTAATTCCCCAACCATATCAGACTGACTAAACTGAACCCCGGACTCTTCATCAATATAAAAACTACGTGAATTTATATTACCACTACCAACTGAACCAAATTTATTATCAACACTAAAAGCCTTAGCATGGTTCATATTTTTTAATAAATATATATTAGCCCCTGCCCTAATTGTTAATTCATAAAAAGCTCTAGCAATATACTGCATTATTTTATGATCCGGTCTGGCTGGTAAAAGTATATTAACTTTCACACCTCTTCTATTGGCCTGAGCAATCATCTGTAAAAATTTTTTATCTGGCACATAATAAGGGCTAATGATAGTAAAAGTTTGCTTAGCCGTTTTTAAAGCATTTATATACATCTGACGTAAGGTAGACCTTTTAATTTTTTGGGAAGGAGAATGTAAAATAAATTTAACATTTTCAATCGGTTCATTTAATTTAGCAATTTTAGGATGCAAATACTCTTTAACATCTTTTTTATTACCACCTGATTTTATATAACTTTTGGCAAAACCATAAAGCAAAGATCTAACAACCTTGCCTTCTAGCTTTACTACCAAATCATCCCAGTTCTCAGATTGGACATGAACATTAACTCCACCAATATAACCTATGCTTTCATCAATTATCAAAATTTTTCTATGATTTCTTTTGGAAACTCTCCTAAACCAATCTTTCAAATTAGCTGTCGGACGCAATTTGTTAAACCAAACAATCTTTACTCCCGCTCCTTTCAAACGAGCTTCAGATAAAGACGATAAATAAAAAGAACCCATAGAATCTAGGATGAGCTTAACTTCTACTCCCTGTTTAGCTTTAGCTGACAAAAGATCTATAAACCGATTACCAACCTTATCATCAAGTAAAATAAAAACCTCCCAATAAATACTTTTTTGGGCTTTTGATATAGAATCATACATCGCATCCCAAGCCTGCTGGGTTGTATTATAAAATTTATAAGAAAAATCTGCACTCATAGTATCTACTACTATATCACAAAAAAATATTCCCGCCAAAGGCGGGAATATTTTTATCTAATTTTTTTAAATTTTACTGAGAACACCGGCTCATACTCCACATCGTATTTATCTTTTAAAGCTATGCTTTCTCCTTTCATTAATTTTGTCAGAGCAATATCGCTCAACACTTCCTGTTCAGAAGCTAGATCAATTTTTAAATCTTCTAACTTTTGTAATTCATAAGAAAAATCTCCTTGTATAGCTAATTCAATATTCTTCTTCTTATCTTTTAGCTTTTTCAATTCTTCTACCACATCTTGATAAGATTGTGAAGTTGTCAGCGCATCTTTATAAGATGTTTTAATATCTTTTTGTTGTTTTTTAATTTCAGTTATACGACCAAATACTTGTTCTAAATTTGCCATAATATAAATTTTTAAAATGATTAACAAAAACCATTATAGCACAAATAACAAAGTGACACAAAATGTAACTTAAAACTCCAAATCTATCCCCACAGGACAATGATCTGAACCCAACACATTGGGCAAAATAAAAGAATTTTTAATTTTATTTTGGAATCTTTTTGAAACAGAAAAATAATCTATCCGCCAACCAATATTCCTATCCCTGGCATGACTAAAATAGCTCCACCAAGTATAATTTTTACCCTCCTTATTAAATAAACGAAAAGTATCAACAAAACCACCCTTAGCAAAATTATCAAACCCTTCTCTTTCTTCATCTGTAAAACCAGCGTTTTTACGATTATCTTTTGGACGAGCCAAATCTATTTCTTTATGAGCTACATTCAAATCACCGCAAAACATAACTGGCTTTTTTTTATCTAACTTTTTTAAATATTTTAAAAACAAAGGATCCCAAAATTTATGACGATACTCTAATCTTTCTAAACTTCTTTTTGAATTCGGAGTATAAACATTAACTAAATAAAAATTATCAAATTCAGCGGTTATTACTCGACCCTCATCATCATTTTCTCCCCCAAAACCATCTTTTAATTCTTTGGGATATTTACCGTTAAATTGTAAGCCGTTAATAATGCTGATAGGTTTAACTTTTGTAAAAATAGCAGTGCCTGAATAACCTTTTCTGGTAGCACTATTCCAATATTCTTCAAATTGAGGCAAATCTATCACTGCCTGTCCGGGCTGAGCCTTGGTTTCTTGTAAACATAAAATATCTGGATCATATTTTTTAACAAAATCCAAAAAACCCTTTTTTAAAACAGCTCTGATACCATTAACATTCCAAGAGATAATTTTTAATTTCTTCATAAAATAAATAAAAAATTAAAAAACATATGTATTAAGACTGCTATTACAAAACCTAAAAACAAATATCTTCTGTCCTTTAAACCAAAAGTAAAAATTATAATAGCAGTTAATATATGCATCGGCAAAGTTAATAAAATACGTCCCCAAACAAAAGCATACTCTCCGCTTATATAAATATTATTCAAATACAAAATAGTTTCAGACAAAGAAAAAAACACCTAGAAAACCAACCTTAAAATCTGATATCTTATAAGCCAAGAAAAATATTACTAATAATTTAAAAAATTCTTCTAATAAAAAAGAAAAGTCTAGAAATTTTAAACTAATAATTACCCATGGCAAAAATAAACCGCTCAAAATTAAAGCCAATAAATATATTTTATCTTTTTTTACTTCTTTTGCGAGCATGTTTTTTAGTTTTATCAGTTTGGATTTCTATATTTTTAGTTAAATAAGGAATAACTGCAATAACACTCACACCAACCACAACTATCAAAATTATACCCCAAGTCATAGAGGTTGAAACTCCAAATAAATTACCTAAAATATTTTGTTTTCCACCAGCTTCAGAGGCTATTTGAGATAAAGCAGAGATATTGCTTTTGATTTTTTCTAGCTCTTTTAAATCATCACGATAAACTGCTATCCTCTTTTGAATACTAGCTGTGTTCCCTGCTTGCTCTCTAATTATATAACTAATACCAGCGTCTATTTCAGACTTTAAAATTGAAGCTTGAGCATAATAAGAAGTTTTTACCAAAGGAGCAACCAAACTGGTAGCTTGGGCATCTAAAGACTCTAGCTCTTCCAAAGAAATTTTAAATATATCTTCAGCTCTAACTGTAAAAATCCTTCTTTCACCAGCTTTCATATCTACCTGACCGCTAACATAATAACTATCCAGATTTGGATCATATTCCAAAATCAAACTATCATCCATGTTTAATATATGTTCTGACCTGATTTCTTTTGGTAAATATTCTTTTACATCTACTAGCCTATCAGCATCAGGTGGATTTATTACTAAAATATTTAATACAACAGACCCCTCAGTATACCAAGTTTGCACAACTGGTTCATTAGAAATTTTAGTTATTAAATTTTTATTCAAATCAGCCAAGGCTCTTAGTTCTGATAATTTATTTTTTAAATAATCCAAATCTTCTACATCCACATTTGAGACTAAATATAAATCATCTAAATCATAATCACCAGTACCTCCTATTTTTTGTAAATCATCGCTTAATCCATATAGCATCTGATAAAGAGGAGCACTTATCTCATTTGGTATTATACCTAAGCTTTGTTTTGTGTTTGATAAATCTTCATAAACAGTTACACCAGTTCCTGAATAGCCAAGCTGGGCTTGAATCTCTAATAATTTTTCATAAATTTGATTATCACTAGCACTCACCGAAGGTGTATAACTAACACCGGAACCACCCCCTGAACTTACGGCTGTAAAAGATTTTGAAGCACCAGAAACTTCCGTACCATAATACACATATAATTTAAACCAATAATTACCTGGGTTTTCCACATCTAAATTTAATTCTGTATCCCAATCATCACCAACATTTATATATTTAGCAGCCCGACTGTAATCTATGTCATTTTCCCCCCCACACTCATCACTTTCGCTATCAACCACACACCATTCATACTGGTATTCATATCCAGAATTACCTTCGTTAGTAATAGTAATATTAGCAGATATACCAGGTACTACTACGTCGCTCATACTTCTAATAATAACCTGAGCTGGAGAACCTTCTAATTCCCAATAATCATTTAGGCTAACCTGGCTATCCCCTTCCAAATCAACTTTTACTATACTTTCCCAAAGACCATAATTTGCACTAGATATTGGCACTTCGTAAGTATATTCAAATAATCCTGTTTCTAATTCTGTCATTGTACTAGTAGTAACTAAATTTCTAACCGAATCATATAAGTATATCACAGGCAAAGAAGCCGGGTTATATGGATCTGATTCATAATCCAAAACACTTAATTTAGCTCTGTAAGTTCCGCTAGTTGAAACTTCTCCAACATCTGATAATTCTAAAGTGTAATCTTTTGACCTACTTAATATAATACTATCTAGCAAGCTATCTATTATATCAATCTTGTTATTTATAGTAGTTAATTGATCCAAATCATCTTGGACTTCTTTTATTTCACCGAACAAAGTACCAGACGATGATGTATCACTAGGAGTACCCACTCTTTCTAAAATTAAATCTAAATCAGTATTCAAATCAGCTGTTGATACAGACAAATTATCTACAAGCTTTTTACCAATACTGTCGTCGGTAGTTAAAGTTGTAGTTGATACATCCCAAATTTCAGAAACAACTGAACCTAAACTACTTAAAGTCCTACCACCACCATAAGACCAAAGATCACCAGCTACATTAGTGGCCGAAGTTAAAGTTCTAGCGCTCCAATTCCAAATAGCATTAACTAATTTTCTTTCATGAGACAAAACGTATTTATCATCAGAACTTATGGAATTATCAAAACCATCACACAGAGTTATTGTATAATTATCTTTACTAAAATCACAAACCGTTTGTTTTTCTCCTAAATTATCCCCAGACATCATTATTAATTCGTAATTATTCCAATGATCATCTGGATATTCATTTAATTCTAAATCCACCAAAGTACTAGTGGTGCCACCATCAGCAAAACCAGCAAAATCAAAAGTAGCACTTCTTACCAGCTCAAGATCATATTCTACATTATCTTGAGTAGTCTGGTTAGCTACTTGTCCAACAGTACTAGAGGTTGTAACACCTGGAATATATTCTGTGCTTGTACCAATTTGTCTAGTAGTTAAACCACGGTCAGCAAAACTCCAAACTTTAGATACAGCATTGCCCAGTGTATCCAAAGCAGAACCAGTATAACTCCAAATAACAGAACCGAGACTATCAGCCAAAGTAGAACCTATACTACCCGCATAATTCCAAATATCCTCTGGAGTTGAAGAAGCCACCAGATTTGCAGTCTGTGAAATATGTATTTCATTTGAATCATAAGCTCTAATTTCTGGATCTGTTGAACTAACCATCACATCAACTACGTATACCCCTTCGCCCGGAAAAGTGCCCCCGCTAAAATTATATCTATAAATACCGTTAGAACCAGTTACCCTAGTCATATCTTGTTCATTTATAACTTTGGTAGCATCAGTTTTCCAAACAGTTACTTTTACGCTAGTAGATGATAATTCGTTACAAGGAGTACCGTCTCCATAAAAAACTTGAGAATAAATTGTTCCCCCTTCGTTGGTTGCATATTCCGTTCCCCAAGCAGTAACTGCCCCATAACTCAAAGGTCTATCTTTTAAGGCAATCGTTAAATCTTTTGCTTCGTCCATCTCAATATCAAACTCACGCGCTGGATAATTTTGGTTAGTAATAGTAACTTTATGAGGACCATATTCTACCGGATCAGTATTTCTTCTGTAAATAGTTTTTAAAATTTCTTGTTCTGTTATTATACCATCAGCGCCTGACAAAACATCAAAGACAACATCATCGTTAACATCTCGCACAACTACCCTAGCATTTTCGATTGGATTATTATTTTTGTCTATAATTTTTAAATTAAAAGTGTATTTTTTTTGTATGATAGAATTTTCATCCAACAAATTATGATTATCCCAATCTGGTACAGAAGAATCTATAAAAGTTATGGTACTACTACCATGTCCCCACTGAACTATATAAGCATTGTATGTTGAAACTAAATTACTAATTTCTAAATCATAAGGGGCATCCAAGGCAATCTGATTATCAGTAACAATATCATTCATTATTAAATTATTAGTTACCATATAAAAAACACACGGTCTTTTAATATTAACTCTATCTAAAGTTCCCGTGGTTGAATTCATTACAAACTTAATATTGTTTAAAGTAACATTATCAAACACCGTATTATTTCTAAAAAAAGGTCCAGAAACATTATTCCCAGTCCAAACAGAATTATATAATTTAAAAGTTCCGTAAATATTTTTATAACCACTGCTATCAGTAAAATCAGATATCCCACAACTATCCAAAATAATCGTAGTATTAGTTACCACTCTCCAACTGACGGGAATACTAACCGATCCAAAACCTATATTTTTATTATTATCTTTAATAAAAGTCTGATTAACCCCATCACCAAAAATAAAATTTGTTTTAAAATAATAACCTTCATCGTCAGCCCCGGCACTACCCCTAGTATATCTGACGAATGCTTTTATATCATCAAAATCTATGGCATTATCTTCGTCAAAACCCATTGCATCTTTACCGTCTGTCCCATCTGAACCCCAAATGGTAAAAATATCAGTACTAGTATTATAAGATATTGGATAATTAGCAGAGTAAGCATAAGATATGTCAGAAGCAGAATTTAAAACCATTTCCATAGTTAAATCTTCTGGCTTTACCATAGACATAACTAAATCTTCAGTAACATAATCACCGTGAGAAGCCACAATAGTATGGGGAGCATAATCTGTTCTACCCCCTTCGTTCTCAACCAACCTTAAAACTTCTAATACTATTCCACCATCATCACCGACGGAGGGATCTGTGATAAAATTTTCACAAAAAGTAAGTGTATCAGAATTATTAGAAATAACTTTTAAATTTTGCTGTTTTCCATCACCATTAGAAATATAAAAGTTCCTTCCCTTCCACTCATTAGTGGTCCAGGACTTACTACTATCAGTAATACTACCAGAAGTAAAAGAAGTGATATTAATTTTTTCTCTCCAAACATAGCCACTAATATCACTAACTAAACCACCAATTGAATATCCGTCAAAATCCTCAGCACCGTTAGTGTTGGTATCATTAATACTAACATTAGCATCCTCTATCCCCACTCCGGTTTGATCTACTAATTTTAAAATCAAACTGTAATATAAATTTGCCCTACCTTGATTAGAAGGAGAAGCTGATACACCATCCCAATTGTAAACAGGAAATTTGTCTGTATCAGTAGAATTTGGAAGATTAGGATCAATTATTTTAGCTCGCTGATAATCACTAGAACAATCATTTTTAATTTGAAAATGATAACCATCTGATAAGCTAGTAAAACTATCATACCTCAAATCAAGACAATTATTATAAGCCACATGATAATGAGTGCGCACTGTATAATTTTTTGCCAAATAACCAGAATCATTAAAAGCAAAATTATTCCAGCTCAAATCACCAGCACTTATAAACTCTAAATTATTTGTACAACTAGTATCATCACTTTTGGTATAATAAGGAAAACTTTTATTTTTTACATCTTTTAAAGTTGAACCAACGATTGTAGAATACCAAGGACCTAGCAACCAAGTTGTTCCGTTAACAAAATAAGTATTATCATATGCAGAATTGATATCAACATCATAAATCGAAACATCAGTGCCCACAAGTATGCCATCATAAAAAGTACCAAATATATTTATTTTACAACCATTACTAGTAGTACCATCGCTATTTAATTGACCAAAATTTATAGTAGAATTAGTATTCGCATTATCAACATTAATACGACCAAAAATATTAATCAATTTATTTTTTACTTCAAAATGGACTTCTGTACTATCAATATTAAAATTAAAATTACCTAACAGCGTAAAAGTATAACCATCATAGTATATATAATTTTGATAATTTGAAACACTGCTCACAAAATAACTATAAATATCATCCAAGGTTATTGGATCAAGAGATGTTCCACCACTCATTTCTAATAACCCCCTGTGGTAATCTAAATAATTTAAACCATTTATGCTAGGAGAAGAGGTAGGCATAACAGATATGCTATAAGGTCTATATAAAGTCAGACTACCATCATCTGTTATGCTTGTAGAAGTTGTACTAGGATAAACAGTTGCAACACTACTATCCAAATTAGAATTTAAAATCCTACTAGTTTCTCCAGAATAATTATCAGAATTAGTGGTTCTGTAAACATAGTAAGCCCCTGCTCCAGAAACTGCGTCCCAACTTACAGTAATTGTTTTATTCTCATCAGTAGTCAAAATAGAGCCCTCCACACTGGCCGGGCTATATACGTTTGTTACTTCATTCAAATGATCACTTTGATTAACAGCCACCACCCGATAATAATATGTAATATTAGCATCCAAACTACCTCCACTTTCAGTAGACAAACTAACATTTGGATTCCCCAAAGGATCGGTCCATTGAAAAGTTTTTGCAGCAAAAACAAAACCTGGAGTTATCATCCAAAACCCCGCTAACAAAAAAAAGATAAAAAATAATAGTTTATTTTTTAACAGCATGTTTTTGTTTTTTAACCTTTATCCTTTTTACAAAATCTATCCATAAATAAAAAACTACTGGCAAAAACAATAAATTACTCAATAGTTCTTTGTTATTACTAGAAACAGACAACCCCCCTATCAAAAGTACTGTCGTAAAAATTAAAGCATAGTAATATAAAATATCAGAAAATATCGACCAATTAATATTTGCTAATATTTTTATAAATTTGTTATTCATAAAAATATAATTTAAATTAAACTAGATTTATTATACCATAAAAAATAAAATATAACTACAATATTTATATGAATAACGTATATATATACCCTAACAAATTTACGATACTTGACCTGCTACTATTTTTCTATTATAATCCTATTGTTTACCAAAGACAGGCCTGTTCGTCTAACGGCTAGGACATCGCCCTCTCACGGCGGCAATACGGGTTCGATTCCCGTACAGGTCACGAAAATAAAGCCACCATTAATGGTGGCTTTATTTTTTATCTTTTAAATATTACCTATTCCACTCTTCGCCCTGCCTAACCAACAGCTCTTCTGCCCGTAAAGGTTCAGCCATTAACTCTTTAACTATTTTTTCCATTCTAATACTCTGAGATCCTTTAACTAATAAAATATCTTTCTCTTTTATTTTTTCTTGTAAAAATTTTCCAGCCGACACACTGTCCGCAAAACTATATATTTTATCTTCACTCATCCCTGCTTCTTTGGCTGATAAAGCTATATTTTTTGAAGCCTCCCCTACCGTCACTAAATAATCTATCTCCAATTCAGATACTTTAAAACCCACTTCTCTGTGTGCATTTTCAGTTTCTGTGCCTAATTCCAGCATATCACCTAAAACAGCATACCTCTGAGAATTAGTTTCTAATTTTAATAAAGTTTCCAAAGCAGACCTACTCGCTTTAGGAGAAGAATTGTATGTATCATCAATTAACAAGGTATTTTTTATACCTTTTAAAATTCTCATATGTCCAGATATGGGTTCTAATTTTTTTAATTCTTCCGCTCCATCAACCAAGTTAACTCCAAAAACTAAACCAATAGCTAATCCAGCCAGACAAGAAGGTATTAAATGCTCGGCCACAACACCATTCAACAATACTGGCACAGTATTGCCTTTATAAAAAACTTTAAAATTAATTCCCTTTGGGCCATTTTCACCCTCCAACAAATTAATTTGGGAAGCCCTCAAATCAGCCCCTTCTTTAAAGCCATAAGTAAAAATTTCAGCCTTAGTTTTATCAATATTTTCCATAACATAATCATCATCAAAATTCACAACCGCATAACCATCATGACTCAAACTTGAAATAATTTCTCTTTTTTCTAAAACTATTTTCTTTAAAGTTTTAAAAAACTCTGTGTGAACATGGGCGATAGAAGTCCAAACACCTACTTTTGGTGGAGCCAATTCTACTAAATGTTTTATATCTCCTGGCTTATCCGCTCCCATTTCCAAAACTAAAATATCAGGATATTTTTTATCTTTTATTAAAATTAATTTAAAACCTGTTATAAAAACTTTTAACCAGCCCCAAATAGATCTGCCGGGGCTTTTATCAAATCCTAAAATCGTTAAAGGCAATCCTATCTCATTATTATAATTCTTAGCACTTTTCCTAACATTAAAACGACAAGATAAAACAATAGCCGTGGCTTCTTTGGTGGAAGTCTTACCAACTGAACCAGTAATACCAACAATATCTGGTCGATATTTTTTAATAATTCTTTTAGAAAAAAAACTTAATAAACCTTGTAAAAATGATCTTAACATATTTTATTTATTAGTATTAGGTATACCGTAATAATCAAGGGCAAACTTCATCACATCTCGAAAGGTTGGAGCAGCGGTTGTGCTAGACCAATTTCTTTGCGGAGCTTCATATTTAACTATTAAAACAATTTCTGGATCGTCAGCCGGGGCAAATCCAGCAAAGGTATGGTTGGTTTCTTCGGTATAACCACCCGGACCAGCTATTTGAGCAGTTCCAGTTTTGCCGGCTATATAATAACCATCTAATTCAGCATTTATACCTTGTCCATTTTCTATAACAGATACTAACATACCTGTAATTAATTTGGAAGCTCGAGAAGAAATAGTATTGTCTATAATTTGTTCTTCAGTTTTTTCCACCCGCCCGTCTGGATAACGTATTTCTTTTATTATATATGGTTTTGGCATTTGTCCCAAATTAGCTAAACTAGAATAAGCTGTAGCCAATTGCAATGGAGTCACAGTAATACCCTGACCAAAAGAAGCCACGGCTCCATAAATATCAGCTTTTTTTTCTAAAGACGATATGTCACCAGCCACCTCACTATTCAAAGCTATTCCTGTTTTTTTACCAAAACCAAATTTTTCTAAATAATTCAAAAATCGCTTAGGACCAATTTTTTCTTCCACCCAGATCATACCAGTATTAATAGAATTTTCCAAAACACCTGTCATGGTTTGGGTGCCGTAACATTTATTTTTAGCATTATGAATAGTAAAATCATCTATTTTCCTTTCACAGGGGTCGGTAAAAGAACTATTAGGTTTGACTAAATCTAAATCTAAAGCAATCGACATCGTAACTGGTTTAAACACAGAACCGGGCTCGTAAGGAGTAAAAATATTATTATTATTATAAACAGCAATATCATCAACTTTGGAATAATTATTAGGATCAAAATCAGGCAAACTACACATCACCAATATTGCACCGGTTTTAGGATTCATCATCACCAAAGAAGCTGATTTAGCTTCATACTCTTCAAACCCCTTTCTCAAGAGCTCACAGGCCTTATACTGTAATGTTCTATCGATAGTAAGCAACAAATCAACCCCATTTTCTGGTTCTAATATATCTCTGCCCGCCAAAGCAATCCAGCCACCTTTAGCAGTTTTTTCTCCTGATAAAAAACCACCTTTACCAGCTAATTCTTTTTCCCAATACCCCTCTAATCCATATTTACCAGACCAACCTACGTCCTCATCCAAACCATAAAAACCTAACAAATTTGAGCCTAAATCCCCCTCTGGATAATATCTATAACTCTCTCCTAAAAAATAAATCCCCTCATAACCAAGGCTTTTTATTTGATCCACTATTACTGGTTCTTGCTTTTTAACAATTGGTTCATATGGGTCATCTTCTTTTGATAATTTTAATCTTAAATTCTCTTTTTCCTCTTCATTAAAATTCAAAATTGCTGAAATTTTTTCGGTCATCTCCTCTACATTTTCTTTTAATATTTCTTTTGGCACTGCATAAATAACATGATACTCTTTCATTACAGCAGCTGGATATTCATCTCCACTACGACTATCCTCTAATAATATTTGCCCCCTAACTGGATATAATTTTTGTTGAATTTCATGAGTACTCAAAGACAAGGTTGAATAATAATCGTGGTTTAAAACTTGTAAATAAAATAATTTAACCATTATCACAATGGCAAACAACAAAAAAACCAAAGATACTATGGTTATCTGATTATCATTATATTTATTTTCTCTAAACATTACTTATAATTTTCTAAAAAATTAAGAAACTGTTTTTTAACAGATTTATTTGATATCACAATCTCATATACCATCTTAGCAAACGGCATATTTACTTTATATTTTTTATTTAGATTTATCAAAATTTTAACTGCACTAACCCCCTCTACGACTTGCCCAACTTTTTTAATAGCATCGTCTTTTTTTAAACCTTTGGCTAAATATTCTCCGAACCTCCTATTACGAGATATCTCGCACAAACCTGTCCCTACCAAATCACCCAAACCAGCCAAATCATATACTGTCTGAGATTTACCACCCATCTTTTCAACCAATTCACTTATTTCTCTTAAAGCTGTTACCAACAAAGCCGATTTTGTATTCATAGGCATCTTCAGACCATCGCAAATACCCATAGCTATGGCATATACATTTTTGAAACTACCGGTTAATTCCACTCCAATCAAATCACCAGTCGGTACTAATTTTAAATTTTTATTTTCCATTACTTTTTTGACCAATTCTATTGCTTGTTTATTTTTTGAAGCTACATTCATAGCCGTAAATCCACCCAGAGCCATGTCATGAGCAATAGCCGGTCCTGAAATACTAGCAATTTTAGATTGTAAACATTTTGGTATATTTTTTTCCATTAAATCAGTAATTATAAACAAAGATTTATCATCTATACCTTTGGATGCGTCAACACACACTACTCCGCACGGTAAAAATTCAATTACTCTTTTTACCATGTCAGACATAAAATTACTAGGAATTACAAAAAAAACTATTTGCGAACCTAGTAAAGCTTCCTTTAAATCAAAGACTGGATTAATATTCTTTGAAAGTTTGACTCCTTTAAAATATTTTTTATTCTCCCCGCATTTAATTATTTGTTCCAAAGGCAATTTATCTCCTTCGTGATTCCAAAGATTAACTTTAAATCCATTCTTGGCAATAACTTGGGCAATCGCCGTTCCCATATTACCAGCTCCAATAACTGTTGTCTGTATTTTGTTCATAATTATTATTTTAAATATAACTATATTATACTATTTTTAAACATAATCTTCAATAAACAAATTTTAATTAGACATAAAAAGTATCGATACTATATCGATACTTTTTACTTATCTTAGACAAAAAACTAAACAAACATCTTTTGCTCAATTTCTGCTATTTTTTCATCCACTTCTTCAATTTTTACAGGTAAATCCTGTCCAGATTTTTCTATTAACTCCAAAACTACTTTTATAAAATATTTTATTCCTGGAACAATATGCAAATCTTTATCCTCAGCATAAGACAAACGAATATGACCCCTACCACCTTCTCCAAAATCAGGCCCAGCTAAAC
>Ga0222628_1000440_pt1 | contig 17573 bp, 27 predicted proteins | sample AntAcemetageno95_FD_179860 | JGI IMG/M metagenome (GOLD analysis project Ga0222628, IMG submission 179860) | Saline water microbial communities from Ace Lake, Antarctica - #95 | ecosystem: Environmental > Aquatic > Non-marine Saline and Alkaline > Saline | place: Antarctica: Ace Lake | collected...
AAGCCTCGTCACTAATCATTTGTTTAATACAATCAGTGCCATCTGTATCAGTTAATTGACTGTCTGGCTTATCTAAAAGTTTATTACATTCGTCAATTCCATACTGTAAGGTTTCCTGTGCCTTGCTACCTTGTTTCATTTAGCCTCCTTTTTCACTATCTCTATGTGGTCTATGTCACAAAAATATCTATTCTGATGACATTGTTCTTTATATTCATTAAAACAATTACTACAACTATGAAATTCTATCACCTCAACATCTTTCTGCTCTTGCTCTAGTTGCTCTAGTTGGTCTAAAAAATTAGATACTTGTTTTTCAAAGTCCAGAACGTCTTTTAGCTCTATGCACCCTTTGTGTTCACACTCATTGTTATGCCCTAAATTAAAAAACTCTTTTCTAAGAAAATCCTTAAACCCTTTTATTATATCTTCGTGTTGTTTCATAGAGCCTCCTTATTGGATTGTAATTCAATATCACTCTCAACTTCGTTTCCCCATACATCCCAGCCATCCGTCTTTTGTCGAGCAAATAATTCTATTCTAGGCAAATTACCCATAAGTTTAACAATACGGGTTCTTACTTCATCTGGTTTTTTACTATGTTTTTCTATTCTGGAATCTACAACTGAATGGACAGCCATAGATACCCTTTTAGGGCTACCCTTCGTCGCTAATAAACATATTTCTGCGTTACTTCTAGTCCAAAAACCCATACCCCAAAACCAACTATTAGCTTTCTTGTTTTTCTTTACCCAAGTAAAAGCACAAGTTTTATATTTAAAACCCCATGCTTTTATAACCCCAAAAGCCTTTTCTAAACTTGGATATGTAGTCCATAATAATAAAACACAATCCTTGTCAGCAATATCACCTATAGGCAACCTTTCTATATCATTTAAACTCATACACCCATATTGTTTGCCAACCCATTTACTCTCTTTATGCTTATCGTGCCAAGCGTCAGAGTAGTTTTTAAATTGCCAAGGAGGGTCGCTGTATATTATTTGGTACTTTTTCACTCATTCCCCCTTGCAGTCCCTTAGGAACTTTGCTCTATTTTTTATCCAATCTTTTTGTGTAGTTAATGATATACTATGCTTTAAGGGTGCTGTTCTTATTATATCCACCGCTTTGTCTAACTTGGATTGTAGGTGTTCTATTTCTTTTAGAACTTTGTCTATGTTTTGTTCTAGCTCTTCTATTGTTTGTTCAAGTGTCATAATACCTCTACTATCCTCCCCTTTATTAACTCCCTTATTAACAGATCCCTTAATTTAATCTGTATTTCTTTATTCCCACTACCAACAAAGCCACCAGGTAAAGTACCAGATAATATATATAGTTAAATATGCAATAATCTCATCTTCTATAACACTTTTATCATAAGACTTTGCTAATCTTTTCCTTTCTTTTTTAAAATCATAAGACTTAATGACCTCAAGACACTTCTTATTAAACTTTTTATTGGTATAAGTTAGAGCATGTACATACTCATGGTCTAGTGCAGTTGGAAACTCCTTTAGTGCTGGTTTAGAAACACCAATTATATAGCCCTTTTTAATACTCTTGAGTAACTTTAATAGAAGTTTCTCTTCCTTATAAAGTGGTTGAAATCTTTTAGTTCTTAGTATGTTAAGGGTAAGTATTGGTAAATTAAACCCAGCCCAAGTCTTATAGTATGATTCTTTAAATTCCCTCTTATTCCAATCCAATATATCTTCTCTAGTAAAACAAGTACCTTTAAATATTGGGTTTTCATAATACTCTTGACATCTCATAAGAGCATTACATAGTTCTTTATGAGAACTGCTAGTAACGTAATATACGTCTTTATTTATTTCTTTAACTTCTAACATTATACAACGTCCTCATGTATTAAGCTATTGATTTGATTAATATTTATTGGTTTATAATCCCACAAATAACAACCAACGTGAATTTCCTTTTTCTTTCTATTTATCTTAACTGCACCACTATGAATATGACCATGAAGTAACCAGCCCTCAATTCCTTTAGTAGGTCTACACCTATTAATATAATAGTAGTTCTTACCAGTTCTAACCTTATGCCACCACTGTTTAAACTTGCTTTCCCTATAAGGGTAATGGGATAATTTAAACATAGTCTTGCCTATCTTAAGAGTAGCCTCATCTAAAACCAAATAAAAACCAACTTTATAATAACTAGATCTACTATGTCTGTCGTGATTACCAAGTATGAGAACCTTCTTACCCCTTAATAAACCCAAAATATCTCTCATATTAGGTAAAGAAGTCAACCCAAAATCACCTAGAATATAAACAATATCGTCATCTTTAACAACAGAGTTCCAACCCTCAATTATAAACTGATTCATCTCTATTACATCTTTAAAAGGTCTCTTATCATAGATAAGTATATTCTCGTGAAAAAAATGTGGATCAGATGTAAACCAAATAGTCACAGTACATCTCCTATTGGTACTTTTACACCAAAATACTTTAAAATCCTTACAGCTTCAAACCAAGTTAAACCATGAGATTCACATGTATTTACAAATCTAGTGTCATCTCTAAACTCTCCCATATCCCAATGAACATCATCTATTATAACAAAGTCTTCTACCTCTGAGTGTTCATTAAGATACATTCTAATCTCTTCACCTCTAGATGAACTAAATTTCTTTGATGTCACGTCAATTATTTTAGATAATATAGACTGTGGCATACTAGCATTTAATAAATCTTCCTTCCAAGTATCAGATAATCTCCAAGTACTTGATAATATTATTTTAATATCTGACAGCTTTTCTAATACATACTGTAAATTAGAACAAGCTATTGGACATAATGTCATACAACCATTAGCTACTGAATGAGTTCCTTCCTTATATCTTCTATTCCAATAAATACAAGATTGTTGTGAATTTAAAACACCATCTATATCAAGAAAGATAACTTTCATATATCCCCCTCTTTTTCATTAGTGTATGGTATAAAATTAATCATTACGCACTAGACCATGAGTATGTATTGGTGTAAACTCCTCATAGAATACAGATATAATAGTCCAACTATCAGCAGGGGAAGTAGAAGACTGTAAAATATATTTAATATCTACATCAACCTCCTTAAACCAATCATTTATATTTTTTTGTAATGTATCATAATCATAATCCTCAAATATTTCTACCTTCATAAATCCTCCTATATTGTTTAATCCCATAAATTATTGAAATGATTACCAAACAAGTCAATACCTCTTCTTATACAGCCCTGCTTATATTCATCAACATAATAATCGTCTTCTATCAAATATTCTAAACCCCTTATAATATCAGCCAGTATCAACTGCCACTCAACCTCTTGTAAATTATAAGGAGTTCCATGTGTTGTATCCTTAAACCTTTTAAGTCTGGGTAACGCATACTTGGCTATTGTATAATCAAGACTCCAAAGTTCCCGGTCATCAAAACCCCTAACCCTTCTCTGCCACCACCATTTAATATGTTTATTCATTTTACTTTATCACCTGATACGTACACGTAACTAACCCATCAGATGTCCTAATCATTGAATCATTACCAGTTGAATTTGAGTACCAAACTGGACTTGGAAATGGCTGCGGGTTTGGAAATGGTTGTGCAGGTGTTAAAATTGGTACATATTCCTTTTGTATTATAACTTCTTTCTCAAACAAATTATCAAGAACTTCCTTTAATGACCTAGCCTCTGTTGGTGTTATAGAGATTTGTTGATCCCCTATAGTTAAACTGATCTTATCTACCTTTACAAGTTCACTCATTACCTTTTCTCCTTTATAGACTACTTACTACTTCTATGCCTGTATCTTTTCTAAGTATCTCTTTCATCTTAGCATCCCACATACCACTCATTTCTACACTGGGTTCTACTGGTTCACACATTAAACTCTTGCCTGTCAATACTATTGTACTGTCATCTTTAGCACCAAATACAAAATCCATCAATGCTACACCAAGCTGACCAGTTGGTTGTGGAACTATTGTTATAGTATGAGGTCTACTCAATAACCAATGTCCATCAAGATTAACCTCCGCATCCGCTATAACAGTTTCACTACTAGTAAGTTTAAAAATTTTAATCATTTTATTTCCTCCTTTTATTTATCTCCATTTATAGTCTATCCCATCTCTCAAATATATCATTTAACTTAACAGCATAAGGGTTATAACAACGATAACGTAAATAATTAATCTCTACTTCCCATTCATATCTATCCTCTGGACAAAATACTCCTGTCATCACATACCCACAAGATGTGCTAGCTCTACAATATTGTATAACATTATTGTCTTCTGAAATCTTAACTCTTATTTCATGGTTTTGCCACAAATAAAAATCACATATCTGTCTTACCTCATATTCTACAGTATATCCTTCTGTACTTCTTGTATAGCAAAATGTTTCGTCTCCATTGCATTCTATTGCTAGTCCTATGCTTGACATAAGAAACAAACTTATTATGATAATCTTTTTCATTTACTCTCCTTTAATACTTCTTTGTCCAGCCCTCACCTTCCAACACAAAGGTAAATAGTTTATTAACTACTTTTCTCATAGTAACCTTACACTTCGGGCATTTAACTGCCTCTAACTCCTCTGGTAAAGACTTAATACTAATTATAACATCTGACTCAATCTTTCCACACTTTGGGCACTCAAAATCATGTAATGGCATTTTTTTATTCTCCTTTTAGTTTTCTAAGAAACCAAGCCCAAAAAGACTCTTTCCCAAATAAATTAACAAATATTTTATTTAAGGATCTCTTGCTTATACTATAATCTGCTGTTATAGAACAATCAACAAAATGCAAAGGTTTTATGCCTGACTCTATAGCACTCTTTTGCATAGAATTGAACTCACTCCATGTTAATTGTTTTCCTCTTATTACACCGTCTTCTTTATTTATCTTCATTTGTTTCTCCTGTTTTATCTTATCTCTAACCCTTCTAATGACTTTCATTAAAAAAAAGATAATCATTCTTGGAGCTGGTGAAGAGACTTGAACTCCCAACCTGCTTCATTAATATACATTTTCTATTACAATAGAAATTCTTTTGTCCTTTTTTAATTTTAGTTGTTACTTGATTAAAAGCTCTACTAAATTCTTTTCCACAGTTAGCACAAATTAAAGTTATATATTTCTTATTCTTTGGGTGCTTAGTGCAATGAATACTCCTAGTAGTAATTTCTAAATTTTCAATTCTATTATCTGTCTTATCTCTATTTTTATGATGTACTATCTCAGTGGATAAAAGATTCCTTCCTAACGAATTAGCCATAATATATCTATGTTCTAGTATGGCACCATTCTTATTAGCCATAGTGTGACCTATTTTTCCACATACATACTTATATTCCCACTTACTCATGATACTCCTTTAATCAGCTGCTCTACCAATTGAGCTACACCAGCACTATTCATTAAACCTTAGTTTCCTTAGGTACTTTAGTTTTAGGTATTGTCTTATTTGCCGCTTTCCTTCTACCACGTGTGACCTTAATACTAAAATTACCTTTTTCCTTAGTTTCTCCCACTTTCATACCAATTACATCAGTATGCTTAAACTCAGTATAATGGATATTCATCTGTTCAGCTACCTGTATCTCAGCTTGTGGAACTGATATTTCCTTCTCACCATGTTTCATTATTAAATCATAGTTTATGAAATAACCCATCTGTACTGTATCACCCTCTGTCAATTCCTCTAAATTGTGTTTAGTGTTTATATGAGTTCTAAATTTTTCACCATCAGTATCAATTTCTTTCATTGCAAATTCTACTATAGTATCCATTGATTTAGAGTGTTTATCAAAGTCTTGATCAAGAGTCATCAATAATTCCCACATTTTGTTAAGTTTAGTGTCATAATCCTTACCCTTTAAAATGTCAAAAGGTGTCCCCATAATATGATTTAACTTTTCGTGTTGTTTCTGCTTGGCTATTTGATTAAGGTCAAATACCTTTTTAGTTTGTTTTTCTACATCTGTAAGTTCTGGCTGTTTTGGTGCATCAGGGATCTTAGCCTCAACTGGTGTTTCTTCTTTAGGTAGATCTGGTACAATCTCTAGTTTCTTTTCTGTTGTCTTGATTTCTTCAGTCATTTTTGTTCTCCTTTTTTATAGTATTTTAGTTTCTTATAGACTTTACCAAGTAAATTACTATCTGTTTTTTCTAATTCTAATAAAGATGTTTTCTGTAAATAACCCTCATGGTCAAAAAATACTTTTATTAATATCTCCTGTATAAAGTTTATTATACAAAATGGCAACCATTTGAAATACTTAGTTGAATAACAAGAGTATGCAGGACATTGTATACTCTTTAACACAATATCTAAGCTTTCACCTATTATCATGTCCTCTGGTCCGGGTTGACCAAAATCATAAGGTGAACCTTTTTCTATACTCATCTTTTACCTCCCTCAATTTTATATAACTTTTCTAATCTCGAAAGTTGTTTATACTCGTATTCTTTCTGGCATGCTACTGAATGAGTATATGGTCCTTCTTTATGTGCCAAGAAAACAGGTAATCTACCCTTAGTATATTTAGCACCTTGACCTTTATTATGAGCCTCTATACGCTTATTGACATCAGGACTAACACCAATATATATGGTTTCATCTAAACATTTAGCAAAATAGACATACCAATTACAATTATCTAACATTTATTATCCCTCTACTACCTTTTTGTCTATTGTTAGTACGGATAAACATATACCTAATAATCTAAAAATAAAACCTAAACCTGGAATAAATGATAGAAATGATAAAAATAAGTTCCCAATTACCAATAAAACAATTTGAATTCCCTTCATTTCCTGAGTTTAGTAGAATGTTAGGTATATAACCAAATATATATTCCATTATACCTCCTCCTTCTTTATATTAGCTAATCTAATGCTTTCACATCTATCACAAACACTGATTTCTTTCTTTATTTCCCAACCTGAAGAGTTTTTACCATCATTAGAATAGGTAGTATCTCTCTTAGCCACTACAACTCTATTTTCTTTTTCTCTAGATTCAGTGGTCTTACCACATCTTCCACATTTAAACATTTTGTTTCTCCTCTATTTCCTTTTCTTCTTTACTGCCATGATGATAATGGTGTATCTCTTTGTCTGAGGATTTAAAACCACCATTATTACTAATCTTAATACAAGCAGCAATCACTACCGAGATCAACACTGCCCAGATACCTCCAATTATTAAACTAACAACGAAAACACATACAGTTGAAATTGTTATGTAAGTGTCCTCCATCTTCATCATCCACATAATTAATGCATTAAGCCCAGCACAGATTAAAATCACAAAAAAATACGTTGCCCAATAAGTTCCCATTTAAATTTCCTCCTGTTAAATTTTACTTTTAAACCTATAAACCTTTCCACATCTTTTACATACTACTACATTTTTTGTAAAACAACTAGGTGATACTTCGTCTTTATTATTATCACAAACATCTACCCAATTATGTCCAAAAATAATACACAAAGTCTCTTTAATTACTGGAGATAGTAGCTTTGATACTTCCTTAATTTTCTGTCTTAAAGGTGATACTGTATTATTCATTAAACCCCCCTTTTTTTTTAACTACACCTGCTATAACCGCAAGATGCTTTACCATTATTTGGGTCACCAGTACAAGTAGGGCACCCACTTATATAAACTAATGCTCCTCCACAATTAGGACAAGGTTTATCTATAGTTTCATTCTCCACTATATACTTTTTTAACACTCTTGCAACAACTTTATTAAAACTATCAAAACTAACCCCATCTTTCTGTAATTGCTCTATAACAAACTTCAAAGGTCCACCATGTCTTAACGAAAATGATGTTATCCTTGTAAGGGTTGCAAACTCTGGGTTCTCAAACAATTTAGGAATATCCTTTATTATAAGTTCATCATCTCCTTCCCCTACTATAAGATGATAGCCTTTCTTCTTTTGTATTCTACCTTGTTTATACTTCTTAGGTATAGATATATTCTCTTCTAATCCTGCAAAGACCTCATAAGGTTTACCTTTAAAAAGACCTACCATAACTAACCAACTCCTCTTATCACAAATAGTATGGTGTATATCACAATCTAAAAATTCAGGTCTTTTTGGGCTCTGGTGTGTGAATATATCAACAGGTCTACCTCTAGCATCAAGTTCTACACAGTCTTTGTAAGTGTCTTTCAAAGTCATGACTTGATTCTTTCTTGAACCATCTCTGTAAAAACTTATAGCCTTTATGCCATGCTTCCAACAATATATTACTGCTTCTTTTACATCATCTAAAGATACATTATTTCTAAAATTTATAGTCTTACTACATCCCTGAACAATCCCTTTCTCATTAGAGTTATAGTATGCCTCTACCGGTCCAAGATGAGCTTTATAATCAAGATCATTAGCACACTCAATAACTTCTTTAGCCTTATCTTCTCCAAGAATATCTATTATTTTTTCATTCTTGCTGAAATCTCCAAAACTATTACGCACAATAACAGTGTCGAGACTAAAGTAAGGCTCGATTCCATAACTACATCCCTCCTGATTTATATCATTAAATATGTTAGACAGACTTGATGTTGGTGCTACAGAAAGAAGTGAAGTATTAAATCTTTTAAGGTCATATAGCGGACAAGGTTTTAGAGCAACATCCTGAATCTTATTACCAAATACCCATAGCTTACCCTCTTTATCTAAGTTATTTACAAACATACTCTCTGATTTAACCTTTGCTCTTTGCCCTATAAATTTAAAGATACCCTTAGTAATGTCTTTGCCCTCTTCAGATGAATACTTTATATTCTTTTGAGCCAACACAGTAGCTAAACCTGCTACCCCTATTCCTATCTTACGATTTATGTGTTTCATTCCTTTTTCTTGTAAAGGAGTTACATAATCCTGAAGATCTATAATGTCATTAAGCATAGAGACAGTTATATCTACTACCTTCTTTTTGTGTTCTTCTTTAAGAGCCATAAATTTGGGAAGATTAATAGAAGCAAGAACACAGAGTTCTAACCAATCTTCACCATAGGATAATAAAGCTTCGCTACAGTTATGAACTACAATCCCATTTACAACTCCCCAATTAGTTTTAGGTTCTACAAAATCATATACATCTATGGCATCGTCTCCACAAGAAGTAACAGATAAAACTTTTGGAGACCTTACCTCGATTAAAGTTTCCAGTTTTTCTCTTTTATATCTATGAATAAAATTAATTAAAGAATAAAATTTTACTATATTGTCCAGCCCTATAATATTAAGGTCGTAGCTTTCTTTGCACAAATAGGACCCATTTTTAAATTGAACATCATGCTCTTTATTTGTTGTTATGTAAGAATTTATTTCATACTGAGATAAAACCTCGGAAAGTTTTTTAATAAGATTATAACAAGTCCCTTTATATGAAATTCTTCCATAATCCTTATCTGCAGAAATAACAGACCCATTAGCAGAATACATTCCACATAAAAAACTAAGCTTATCTTTATGATTCCAATTATCAAAAGTAGATGGGAACTCTCTATTTGGTAGCACTTCTTCAGAAAACCCAAGCATTTTACACTCATCATAATACTTATCTGTATAATATCTACCTATCCCCATATAACCAAAAAATAGAGCTGCATCTAAGTCATCTCTTCCAAAATTAATTGAAAATCCTTTATGGTCTGGGTATTTACCATCATTTAACCTTGAAAGTTCCCCGTCTCCTTGAATAAATCCCAATTTTATATAAGTATCATGGTGATCATCCAACTTTTTTATATTAGTATATATTTTTATCCTCTTTCCCTCTAAACCCTCTGCTTCACAGTGATTACCATTGGCAAGCATAAAAACATGGTCTGGGGTACAGCAAATAGGGTCTTTACCCCTCATTTTAACAGAAACTGTTCTTTTTTTACCAGAACACCAAACTTTAGATCTACTTACATTTCCGTTTTTGTTTATAATATCTACTTCCTTGCCATTTAACTCTTCAAATGTTTTATATCCATCTATTGTTAATAGTTTCATACCCCCAGTAAAACAAGGATTGGCTAAAATATGGTCATCGTTAAGGTCTGTAAAGTAATCTCTTTTAATAGTGTCTGCAAACATTACCCCGGGCTCTCCTGACTCCCACATTTTTTGGCACATAATATCAAAAATATCTTTAGCCTTAACTATTTTACCTTGTTTACCGCTACTATCTTCTTCTGTTTTATATGGTTGTACGTATTCTTCATCTTTCTCAACCGCTTCCATAAAGGCATCATCTATAACTACTGATAGATTAAAGTTCTCTATTTCCCCATCTTTCTGCTTACAGTTGATATAGTCTAATATATCTGGGTGATTGACATGAAGCAAGCCCATACTAGCACTTTTACGAGTTGCTTGGGTTATCTCCTTAATAAAGCCATTATAAGCCCTAAGGAAGCTTACAGGGCCACCAGTAGTACCAGCCCTTCCTTGGACTGACTCTTCTTTACTTCTGAGATTACTGAAATTGAAACCAGTATTTCCTGTTATAAATATATTCCCTCCTCTTCTTAATATTAACATACCAGAAGGAACATTAAAGCAATACATATAACCATCTACTGTTTTATACTTATTTATTTCTGTTTTTTTATGTATATTTATGTTTGTTACTAAAGATGGAGTTGTACAATCTTTTGCATATCTTATTGTATACTCAGATGGTCTGTCTTCATTTTCCATAATATTAGCCATTATGCCCAAAGCCGAACATGCATATTGAATAAAGTCTATGTCTTCTTTTTTGCTAGAAAAAAACTTTTCACTATTACCAATCACAGACCCATCCCACAATAATACCTCATCTATAATAATTTGTAATTGACTTGAGGTACAATCATAGAACTTTTCTGAAAATGTTTTTGTGTTTATTGGTGGTTTGAAGTAAAATCCATAAATAGTGCTTCCTGTTTTAGTTTTTTGTTTATCAGATAAAGTATATTTTATTCTAGTTTTTTCTAATAAATCAATTAGTCTATCTCTTTTTCTTTCTTTACAGACCCTAATATCCCCTTTACCATCCTCTCTTCTCCCATGAAAAGACCCATCAGCAATAAAGGCTACCATTAGTCTAATTTCATCTTCTGTCAAAGAAAACCCACACTTATCTTTTACTTTAAAGGTGGTTATAAACTTACCCCTAAAACCGCATACTGTTCTGTTGTGGTTTGCAATTATATCCCTAAAAGGCTTCTTTTTTAATTTGTTAGCTCTATCTATAAATACAACATTATGCCCGTCGCTTAAACATTGGTCTAGGCTTCTGTTTTGAAAATGATATAAAACATCACATTCTTTCTTATAATATAGATTGGGGTTAACCAACTCCATATATCCATCTTCCTTATATTGTGCTACTAGGTCACCTTCTTCATATTCGGCAATCCTTTTCCACTCCACTCCAGTAAAAAACTCAGTACTAGCATCTACACATCCGATCCCAGCCTTAGTGGCCATACTGCTTATTTTAAGTGTATTTAATATACTGAACTGCCCTTCATCCATAGAATCAGTAATGGGGTAGCTTGAACACGCACTAGCAAAGAACTTTTTATTACCAGCAGTAGATAAAGCCGGACTATTTGGTAACGCATAATAATTTAAACAAAGCCATTCAAGATCCTTCTTGGAAGTCTTACAACCCCTTTTAACTAATTCATTAATGAATCTATTTATTACATCATCCCACGACGATTCGTCCTCTACAGCTAACCTTTTAAAATTATATTCATTTTGATACATTTATTTATGGTCTCCTATTTAGTTATAATTAGTAATACACTTATCACAGATACACTTAGCAAAACCATTTTTAAAAGGTTTTATATCCCCAAAAGCACCACAAACTTCACAAGTAAACTTACTTTTGTTTATATATAATTCAGTTATTTCGTCTAACTTAATATCAAGATCCTCAATGTCTGTATAAGTATAATAAACTCTTAAATGTCCAAACTTCTCTTTTATTTGAACAAATATTGGGTACTTATTAAAAGGCTTACAGACTTTATCAATTTCCTCTAAAAAATCATCTATTAAAGAAAACCACCCGTTATTACACTGAATACCATATTTAGGTATAGCATAATTTTCATATCCCCCTTTATACCTTACTTTATCTAAAATTACTTTATTTCTACTATATAGTTCCCTTTGTAAACTAGCCTTCATAAACCCTCCTTGTATTAATAGTTTTTATAAAAGTACCACCCCTTCTTGACTCTAGTTCAAACTCGTACTTAAAAAGCCTAGATATAAGTTTTTGTGTTAATTTCTTTTTAAGTTCCAAATTAAAAACCTCAATAATTTCCTCTGTCTTTCTTTTGGCAAAATTCATAAAAGCCTCCTTTTTATTATATAACAAAATACCCTTCAAAAATTTAACAAAAATATCCTTTTTTTATTAAATATTTTTTTAACCTAGTTTGGAACTTGTTTATTCTAAAATGAGTTAAGCCTATAAGCCTACCAATTTTAACAGGAGATATAAATTTCTTTGATTTTAACCTGTCTATAGAAAACTCATCTATTGTATCTTTTGGCTCATCAAAAAGATTTAAACCCACAAAACCCTTTTCACTCTCTTCAATACTTTTTTCTTTATAACCATTTAATAAAACCTGTATTTCCTCAGAAGAACTTAGACATAAAGTTAAAAAACGCTTTTCTTCCTCATCAACACATTTTTCTATGTACTCATTTAATAAACTTTGTAGTTCCTTAGCAAACATCTTGTCCTCTGTAGTTACCCCATCATTATAACTTTCAAGATTAAAAACCTGTCCATTAAATCCATCCTTATAATCAGATGGACCTGTGCTCCCTTTTGGTATCTGACCTTTTTCTATTATTTGAATACATTTGTTATTGTTTTCCACTATGAAAGATTTTTTAACTAGAATTCTTAAAAAATGGTTTCTAGAAATAACATAAAGCATCTTTTCAAGATCATTACCCTCCAAGTGTAAAAACCTGTGTTTTTGCTCCAACAACTTTACCTTCATGTCTTGCCTTAAATCCTCTGCATTACGATTAGAATAAAACCCATACTTGTTGATAACCATGTTCACTGTGCTATCTATAATAGCTTGCTTCTCTTTTTCCATAATCCCCTCCTTTTTATATGATTTTTCTTTCTATCTTAAATCTAACCTTCCAATAATCAAAATCCCTTACAAAATTATCCTTTTGAAAATCTGTGTCTAATAGCTTTTTAACTTCAATAACCTCATATGAAGTATTATATGCCTCATTACAAGTATGAAATAACATCTTAATATCCTTACTTAAACCCTCAGTTTTAAATACTAAAGAATCACAAGATGCCTTTTCTATAGACAAGTCTAAACAGCCCCCCCAACTTGTACCTAAACCTATATCCATAACTAATGGACATTTTATCCACCCATTTTTTAAAATAGATAATTTCTCAGAATTCTTTTTAATTTGATTAACAAGACTAAAAATCTCCCCAGGATATACATCATACTGAACGGAGTCATGAACAGATCCAATAAACAATGTTTTCATTTTATTAGCTTTTATATATTTAAAAGTTTCTAAATAAGACTCTGCAACAACATCACTTGCACTCCCTTGTATAGGGTAATTTATTGCTTTTCTTTTTGCTTTATCTATTGCTACTTTCTTTTTATATGTACTTAAAGAATCTAAACAAACTAATTCTTTTATAGGTATAAATCTATTGGTAGCTGTTCTTATGTATTTATGCCTTAAACAAAATTCTTGTTGTAACTTAACCCAAAATGCTATCTTTGGGTAACCTATAAAAAAATCTTTAAATACCTTTTTAGCCTCATCGTCAGACATATTTAATGCTTGGCTTAAAGCCATTGGTGACATACCGTAAGCAATACCAAAATTAATACTCTTAGCTGTACCCCTCTCAGACTTATTTACATCCTTAAGTGGTTTTTTAAACAACACAGAAGCAGTCAAGCTATGTAAATCCTCACCTCTATCAAATGCATCTATCATCTTATCTTCATTAGCTATACTTGCAAGGATTCTTAGTTCTAACTGACTAAAATCGGCAGACAGAAACAAACCACCCTTACTCTGCCACCTACTATTAAAAATTCTTTTTATATCTGATTTTTTAGGCATAGTATGAAACCCAGAGGAAAACCTACCTGTAACTGTACCTATTAAATTATACTCAGGCTTAAAAGTATTATCAACTGTTTCAGTTAGTATCTTTGAAGTATATGTAGATATTGTCTTTGCATTGTTTTTATACTGTAATAAATACTGTATAAAGTTTTTTACACTATCTGGAGCATCTGGTCTATTTGATATTATATTAAGAGATGCTTTATCTACACTAAACTTACCAGTCTTTTTTGATACCTCTATACCATCTGTTGTTTGGCTAAAATAATTCTCACTAAACAAAAGCATACTAATATCATCATTAGAACCTATATTAAAACACCTATCTGTAAGTTCCTTAACAGACAACTGCACCCTCTTCTTAAGATTAATCTTTAAAAGACCCCCCATCTTTACATCTATAAATCTTTTTATCTCACCAAACTGAAGTATCTTACTATATAAATCATTATTACTACTAATAAGAGAATTGTTAATAAAATTAGCTATATCCCTATTACAACTAACACCAACACACTCCGCCTCTGAAAAAGGTACTATGAGATTTGTTATAAGGTCCACAGTTTTATCAACCCCAACTATAACATCAGATTTTAATATACCCTGAAACCTCTTTATCTCACCTTTTAATTTCTTATAAAGCAAATCATTATAATAAACATCCAAAGCAGCATACTTACAGAGAATACCAGTAGGTATATTCCCATAATGACTATCTTTTTTTAACCTATAAAGGTCTAAATAATCTTTTATTTCTTTCTCCCACTCCTCTTTTATATCAAATAAGTTTCTACTTAAGTTCTTAAGAGATAAAGAAACCATCTTATTGTATCTCTGGTGTGCCATTATAATTGTATCACCAAAAACCTTAACCTTATTAAGGTCTATACCCATATGAACCTTACAGAACTTTAAGTCAAACTTTAAGTTATGTCCTACTATAGGGATAGTTTCTAACATTTCCCTACATTTACTCATTAACTTAATTTTTTGATGAGCTTCTATTGTAAAATCTATTTTTAAGTATTTTTTCTCCCAAGACGGATTAGCACTATTATTAATTATTAAAGGAATTACAACACCACGATCCTCTAGGTCATTAAATAATGATAACATTATTACGTCCCCTTCCCAAGGGTTTAAAGATGTCGTTTCTGTATCAAACAAAGTATAAGCTATCTTACCATCAGTAAAAGCTTTTATAACCCTATCCATATACTTAAGGCTTCCCTCAAAATCATACATTACCCACTTATCACCAGAATAGTCCATCATATGTTTAACCCCTCTATTTCCTTAATAAGACACTTAGATAAATCCCTATAAATTGGAATCTCAACGCCATCTCTACCCCTTCTCATTCTTTCTATATAAAGAATCCCCTCTGCATCCCCGGGATTAAAATTCATAGAACTAATAGAATTGGCAATATGAGCCTTTCTCCAAGAATGAGCCATATCCTCTGCACCAATAAGACCCTTACTCTTTGATTTAAAAACAGCACCCCTATTTGGTTGTGCAAAGGTTAAAACAGGACATTGAAAGTAATTTGCTAAACCTGCAAGGTCAAAGTAAATCTCAGCACCTTCCTCATACATATCAGACTTTCTACCTGCAATTGGTATTAAACAATCATCATAATCAACAATAATAAAATCTGGTTTCCTACCTGTCTTATATCTAATTCTACTTATCCAACTTCTTAAGGTTAAAGTGGTAACAGACTTTTGTGGCCAACTCATAACATATAGATTTGGGTGATATTTTTCTAGGTATTCTAGCCTTTGAGCTAATTCATCCTTTGGCATATCATAAAAATCCTGAAAAGAGAACTTACCAGATCTAATAGCATATCTCTGCATTACGTCATCTTTAGGCAATTCTAGGGATATATGGAACACAGACTTACCATCTAATAAAGCCCCATAGCCCATATTTACCCCTAAATGAGATTTACCTGTCTTAGCTATGGCTTGTACTACATGAACCTCACCTGGCCCCATACCACCCATTAAAAGTGTATCAAAGGTGGGTATCCCTGTCTTTACTAGGGATTCTGGGCTATATTTTACTTTCATCTTGTCTTGAATATCATATATGTCCTTCCAACTATAACCCTCATCATATCCGGCACCAACAGACACAGCCTGATCTACAAGCTTTAGGACTTTCTCGTAATCCTTACCCTCTTTTAGAACTTCTACCGATTTTATGATAGCATTTTTAAGCTCTTGGTATCTACAAAAGTCCAAGAATTTATCTATCAAATGTTGTTCATTATTAGTATTTTTATCAAAAATATCTTTCGCTTCAGCATATAAGGAATTTTCTATGTCGTTACCATAACCCCTACTAACTATAACCTCTGTTATTTCTTTATAAAAGATGTTTTTATCCTCTAATGGTTTTTCATAAACCGTAACATAATTAGATATAATCCCATATAGTATCTTTAATACACTGGTATCAAAATACTCTGGCTTTATTAATGAACCATAATTAACTGCAAAATTAGCATTTATACAGTATAATTTTAATACTTCTTTTTGGTAATCAAGTTTTTCTGACAAAATAAACTCCTATAGTATATCACTAGCTTTTTTAAAAATGTTAAGATAATCTTCTTTATAATCATCAGGATCTTTATATATCTTATCCCCAACAACTTTTAAAGGTATCTTTACATTTTTGACCTTAAAATCGTGCCTCAATAAACTTTTTATAACCTCTAACCTCACACTACTGCTAACATCTGCATCATAAGAAAAGTAAATTAAATTACATATTTTTCTTAATTTTGTTAGTTGAATATCTGACGGATACTTACCAAGAGTACAGACAGCACCAACTCCTGTGTATTTACAAGCAGAAATAGCTGACAGAATACCCTCACATAAAATACCCTCTCTATTACTAAAATCCCCAACTTTATAAAGAATTACACTTTTGTTACCTTTAGAATTAAGATATTTTGGTTCCTGATCTATATAATCTCTACCCACTATATACAAAACCTTTCCACCCTCAATAAAAGGCAATAAAACCCTTCCAACCCACTTACTACTGGGTTTGTTTTTATATATAAACTTCTGACCTACTCTTATGGTCAAGGTATCTATATCTTGTTGGGTTATACCTCTTTCTAATAAATATTTAAAAGCAAAAGGTGTGCCATCTTTAGTTACAGGCTTACTTATTAAATTAAGATCATAACACTCATCATACTCATCTATATCTGGTTTTTTATTTAAATTATTAAGTGTATCTAAAATATCATCTAAACCTTTAAAATCTTTAAATGAGATTTCTGTTTCTTGGTTTTTATCAAAATGTATTACGATACCACACCTAAAACAATGGGCTACATTTTTATTAA
>Ga0222628_1000441_pt1 | contig 17567 bp, 27 predicted proteins | sample AntAcemetageno95_FD_179860 | JGI IMG/M metagenome (GOLD analysis project Ga0222628, IMG submission 179860) | Saline water microbial communities from Ace Lake, Antarctica - #95 | ecosystem: Environmental > Aquatic > Non-marine Saline and Alkaline > Saline | place: Antarctica: Ace Lake | collected...
GAATTTAGATTAAACATATCTAGTACTAGTGGTGGAACAAAGACTTATACAGTTAGAGGAGCAGATGATGCTTCGTGGCAAACACCTAGTATGAATACGTGGACAGAATTTAGTGGAACAGTTGATGCAGTATCTATTAAAGTAGAAACAGCAGGTTCAACAGCAACATTTCAAAACACATATCAAGATACAAGTGAATATAATAACCCAGCTATTAAGTTGGAGCTTCGTGAATAAAATGAATAACACTACATTCAAAAAAGGAAATACCCCTTGGAACAAAGGAAAGAAATGTAAATCGCCTTCAAAATCTACTAGAGAAAAGATGAGTGAATCTCATAAGGGAATGACGGGTAAAACACATTCAGAAGAAACAAAACAAAAGATAAGAGAGTCTAAACTTGGAAAGTTTGGTAATCAAAATAATAATTGGAAAGGTGGTATAACACCATTAAATCATATGATAAGAAATTCATCAAAAAATAAAGCATGGAAACATGATATATTTGAACGAGATAACTATACTTGTCAAGAGTGTGGAGAACGTGGTATAAAATTTAATGCTCATCATATTAAAACAGTTTCAAAGATTATAGAAGAATACAATATTAAGAATTTAAAAGACGCATATTTATGTGAAGAGTTGTGGTTTTTAGAAAATGGAATAACTCTATGTGTAAAATGCCACAAACAATTACATAGAGGTAAAAAATGACAATAGGAATAATAACAAACAAACAAGGTAAATCAGTCTTTTTAGAACAGGCTTTTATGGCTTCCCCAACTACTAGTGTAGCTAGTCAATTTAAAATAGGAAGCGGGCAAGTATTATTAGAAATAGGAAGTACAGATTTAACAAATCCAGTATATTTTACTGGCACACAAACATATGAAGATTTTACAATAGGATTTCCAACTATAGCAACATCAGGAGCAGTTCCAGAAGTAACAATTAATTGTAGAGTTGGAGCTAGTCAAGCAACAACAGAATCACTTAATGCTATGGGTATATTTAATACAGATGATACACCAAAAATGTTGATACAGATGAATCATACAGCAGAAAGTAAGAGTCCAACAGATGAATTTGTATATGTAATAAGAACGAGAGTATTATAAATGACAATAAGAAATGATAATTTAGGTGGAGCAGATTATACAGCATCAACAGCTATAGTTAATACAGATTTTAATGATACATTTGACGCAGAAGTTATAAAAGATGCAGATAAGGCATTAATAAGTGTAGGATTAAATTCAATCTCACAAATGATAGACAGAGATGTACCAGTTAGTGCTGGTAAAATAGATAGCTTTATAGAAGCTTATATAGACGCAGATGGTAGAAAAGATACAGTGGATGCAGGAAGTACAGACGCTACATTTGATACAGATAAATATACAGTAACTGGTACAGCTACTAGTTATATTAAACACACAATCCCTTCAGAATTATTCATTAGTAGCGTTAATGCAGTAATTGGCGTACCTTTTTATGAAGATTTTGAAACAGGAGCATCAATTACATATAAATTATATAACAGTACAACTGATACAGGATATATAAGTACAAATGAAATACACGAAATCACAGCATTTACAGAAATGCCTAGATTCATTATGGTAAAACTTATACCATCAACAAGTCCAACATCAGCATATCCAAGTATAAATGGATTCTATGTATGGGGGAGCAATATATAAAATGACAATTAAAAATACAAAATTAGGTGGAACAGATTGGTTATCAAATGAATCTGTATACGCAGAAGATTTAAATGACACGTTTAATGAAACATTTAGACGAGGTGGAGATAGTGCACTAGTACAATCAGGCTTAAATTCAGTAAGACAACTTATTGATAGAGACGTAATAGTATCAAAAGGTAATATAGAAGGTTTCGGAGAAGCATATATAGACGCAGACGGTAGAAAAGATAGTGTATATGTAGACGCTGGTTATCCACAAAGCGGTAGTACAGATATTCCAGCATTATATAATGCAGGTACAACTACATATTATCACGGAATGTCAAATATAATGACAGGAACTACAGATACTGATGGTGTTGTATTATCAGATTTACCAAATGCATTTGATGATGATTTTGTTACATATGCAGGTTGGAGTGATACAGGTATAGGGTCAGCTTACTCATATGTTGGTAAAGTATTTGCAGAACGAAAAGTAGAATATATCAAGTTTAAATTTAAAGTTGTTACATCTTATGGAGCTAAAATAGGAATACAAACATATAATGGAAGTTCGTGGACTGAAGTATATGAAGAAATAAAAGGTGGATGGGGCAGCGGTGGCGGTTCTGGTACATATTATTATACTTATAAAGTAGATGACACAATACAAGGTGTGCGATTAAAAATAGCAGTAAACAGTCACTCATCTATATCACAAGCAAGAGAAGTTGACTTATATGAATTACAAGAAGGAGATATAGCGAGTGCCGAAGTTGTTCACAGTATACCAACAGATTCAATGCCAAATAATATGACAAATTCATTATTAGTTCCATTTTATAGTAATTATGAAGAGGGTAATAGTGTTGAATATAAATTAACTAATGGAACATCTGATACAGGATGGTTAGATACTAATAAGAGAGAAACTTTTACAGCTTTTGACGCACAACCAACACAATTAATAGTAAAACTAAAAGTTAAGGATACATCACCAACGTGGGGTTATCCAAGTATAAAAGGAGTGTATGTAAATGGTTACAATGATTGATGTTGATGAATTATATGAAGTATATATAAGAAATGTTATTAGATTATGTAAAGTATTACCTATAGACAAAATAACACCATTTGATAGAACATTTCACAATGGAGATGGAGTTTATACTAATAGTTTCATTAGCACACGAGAAAAAATAGATAAGTTATCAGAAGATATTATTAAAAATGGTATGTTATGGATGTTTACTGGATATGATGATAAAATAATGGATGGAAATCATAGACTTAAATCACTTCACGATTTTTGTGTAAAGCAAAAGTGTGTATTGGAATTTCCAATGATAAATTTAACTAATACAGATAGTGTACATAATATAGAAGTTGAATATCCAATAGCACCAGAAATGAAATATATGAACCTATATGGATTAAAAACCAAAAAACGAATATGTAAAACATATGATGAGTTCAGATATTATTTTAATAGAATACCAATACAATTCAATGATATATTTTGGGACGCTAAACATAATAACATTAAAATCAACCATTCAAAATTAACAACAGATTACGAATATCTAATGGAGACATTAAACAATGAAACTATGTAAATATTGTATACAAAACGTAAAGCCAATGGAAACTATATTTGATATAGAGATGGCTAAAACAATTAAACAAATGTATGATATTGAAGGAGAAGAACCAATAGATATAGATTATTGGGAAATCAATATTGATGACCTAACTAAATTATCGTTATGGAATCTAGTAGATATATTAGATATTAACAAATATTACCGAGTAAATGCTCTAGGTAAAAAGTTTTGTGAAGACAGATTGAAAGTTAACAGAAGTTTAAAGCATATAAATAAACAGATAATAACGAAGTCAGCAGAAACTATGAGCATATATGATTTTATTGAGAGGTAAAATAAAATGAACCCTATCACGCTTATTACGAGTGTGATTGGAAGTGCAACAATTATATTCCGCATTTTATTAATAGTGGCGAAACTTACAGGAGCAAAAAGCGACATATTACTCAAAATCTTTGAGAAAACGTCTTTAAATGTAGGTAAAATACAAAACATAATTATTGTGAAAGCAATAAGAGGTAAACAAAAATGGAAACAAAGAAAATATTAAAAGTCGCTGGTGCAATTGGAGCAGGTGCTCTATTAATTGCAAGTGGTGCATTAGGTACAGGTATCATTAAAAACGATACAATTCAAGAGCAGGCTGCTCAAATCTCACAATTACAACTTAACAACAGTAAATTAAGCGATAATATTGTAGATTTGAATAACGCAGAACCAGTTATTGAATACGTAGACAAAGAAGTATTAGTAAACAACACTGTAGAAGTAGAAGTAGATAACGGGAACTTAGATGTAGTTTTAGACCACATTTATGACAACAAAGGGAATATTAAATATATCACTAATGATTTAGATGATGATGAAGTAGACCAAATTGTTGATAGATTAATTTTCGTAAATGAAATTAAAGTATTAGCAGCTGAAGAAGCTAAATCAGAAATCAAAGACTTACTAGACAAAGAAGAGTTTACATTCAACAACGAAACAGTTGAATTTGACGAAGATGACATTGAAAGAGTTAGAGTACAAGACGACAGTGATGAACTTATTGTTGGTGAAGACATTGACTTTGAAGATGGAGATGCAGAAGTTGAAGTTGAAGTATATTTTGAACAAGATGACGTAAAGTATAAAGCTTTAGTAGAAGTTGAGTTTAAAGATAGCGAAGTAGACGATATTGACTTAATATCAGTAGAAGAAAGGTAAATAGTAAGTGCTCTCAGACGCATTTTAAAGCGTTCTGAGCGTACTTTATTTTACCCTACACTTACTACTCATAAACGATTAAGTACGCTTAAAACGAACGTATGACGTGTTTAAACGCACGTGAGCACAAAAATAAGGCATAAAATGACAAATGTATCACTAACAGTAGATAAAATCACATTCACGTTTCAAAACGGTGATGTGGATAGTTGTAAAGGCGCAGAAAGCACTGAGCTAGAGAACTCTATGATTAGTGGAACAGGACCTATGTTTAATTATAATTATGATTACAGTGGTTGTAGTAAGAAGATAGATATTAAAGGTATTTTAACACCAGCAGATACAACAAGAACAGATACTGGTACAATTAAGACCATATTACAACAAAAACAATGGTTAGAAAGTCTAGTAAATGGACAACAAAAACCAATCACAATCATAACTAAATATGAAACTGATAGCGTTGAAAGACAATTAGGTGGTATATTACCAAATCAAGCTGATTTCACTGAAACAGAATGTATGGTAGAGAGTATGTCTTTTGAAGAAGAAGCAGGCAATCCACAACAAATAACATTTAATATGTCATTAGCTGTTGGAGAAGCAATAGTAATAAACATCGCTTATCTACTTAAAGAAGATGGATACTACATATTACTAGAAAATGGAGATAGAATTATAATATAAAATGGCAGATACAAGAATAACTAACTTACCAGCACTGACAGAAATGTCAGACGATGACTTATTTGTAGTAGTTGATAATCCAAGTGGAGAACCGACAACCAAAAAGATTACTAAAGCTAATCTATTTGATAGTATACCAACAGAGGATACTACATATAATGCTACATCTCCAATAACAATAGTGGGTACTACAATAGCTATGCCTAAAGCAACAACTTCTGTCAATGGATATTTAGATAGCACAGATTGGAATACATTTAATAATAAAGCTGATAGTGACAGCGATACAACTTATAGTGCAGACGCACCAATAATATTAACTGGAACAGCATTTAGTATACCAGAATCAAGTTCAACAGCAAATGGATATATATCTAGTTCAGCGTATAAACTTTTCTATAATAAAGGCGATATAGGACCTCAAGGTTCAGTAGGACCTCAAGGAACAGTTGGAGATACAGGACCTCAAGGACCTCAGGGAACTACAGGAGACCAAGGTATACAAGGAATACAGGGTACTGCTGGAGCTACAGGGTCACAAGGACCTCAAGGTACAGCTGGAATACAAGGTATTCAAGGAACAGCAGCACCAACAGATTTTATAAGTTTAACAGATACACCAAGTGATTATGGTACAGCTGGATATTATGTAAGAACAAACGGAGTAGGAGCACTTTATTATGGTACAACAAGTGGTGGTAGTGGAACAGATACAACATATAACGTTACAGCACCTATTACATTAGTAGGTACAACTATAGCAATTACATTAGCAGATACAGATACAAATGGTTATCTTTCTAGTACAGATTGGAATACATTTAATGATGGAACAGAAGGACCTCAAGGTCCCCAAGGTACAGTTGGTGACACAGGTGCTCAAGGACCGCAAGGGACAGCAGGAGCTACAGGGGATACTGGAGCACAAGGTGAACAAGGAACTGTAGGAGATACAGGTGGAGTAGGACCTCAAGGTACAGTTGGGGATACAGGCGAACAAGGTATACAAGGTACTGCTAGTGATGTACCAGGACCCCAAGGAACAGTAGGAGATACTGGAGAACAGGGAGAACAAGGGACAGCAGCACCAACAGTATTTACAGGATTAACAGACACACCAGCAAATTATGGAACATCTGGATATTATGTTAGAACAAATGGTACAGATGGTTTATATTATGGTACAACAAGTGGTGGTAGTGGAAGTAGTCCATTAACTACAAAAGGAGATATTTATGTTTATGCAGGAGCAGACGCTAGATTACCAGTAGCAGGAACAGCTGGTTATATATTATCAGTAGATAGTGGCGAAGCAAGTGGTCTAAAATGGATAGAAGCAGATACATCATCAATTGTAGTAGAACAGACATTTACAGCAACAGATTCGCAAACAAATTTTACTTGTACAAGTACACCAGCAGCAGCGTGGGTATGGGTAGCTGGATTAGCACAAGACCCATTAACTTGGAGCATTTCAGGCGATGATATAGTTTTATCAACTGGAGCTACAACTGGAGATATTGTTAGAATATATTATTTAACAGGTGGTACAGCAATAATTGATGCCGCTATTACAGCAAACACAGCTAAAGTAACTAATGCAACTCATACAGGAGATGTAACAGGTGATGTATCTTTAACTATAGCAGATAACAAAGTTGGAACAACACAATTATCAGCAACAGGTACACCAAGTTCAACTACTTATTTAAGAGGAGACAATGCTTGGACAGAACCACAATTTGCTGAATATAAATATGGTACATCAAGTTTTACAGATGATGATACCAGTCAAACATTTACAGAAGCTTTCTGTAGCACAACAGCTATGGTAGCAGTACAAATAACAAGTGGAACGGCAGCAGGTACGTGGACAGTATTTGGTTCAAGTGGTAGCTTTAGAATAGATAGCACGGTAGCAGAATCAACAAATATACCGTTCAATTACTTTATAACAAAACAAGGATAAAATGGTACAAGGAATAGTATTCGGACAAGGAACAGGTGGTGGAGGAGAAACTATATATATTTATAGAGATACAACACTAACAACAAATCCATCTTATGCGTTTGATGGAGATACAGATACCTATGCACAGTTATTAAATAACAGTTCAGGCGGAGCAACATATGTCGCATATACAACTTTTATACCAGATACAGCACAAACATTTGGAACTATAACATATAAATTATACTGTAATGGTGCCTCATCAAGGTCAGCAGTATTACAAACTTTAAGTGGTAGTACTTGGACAACAAGATATACAATACCTATTTCAAATGCAGTAACATATGAGAATTCAACGGATTTATCATCTTATGGAGACGTTGACGGGGTTAGAATAACAACTTCAGCATCATCAAGTAGATATAGTAGTGCAAGAACAACTGAGGTAAGAATGTATGAGATGACAGCACCTATAGTTTAAAATGGAAAGATTTATTAAGATTGGAAATGTGAATATAACAGAAGACACTATTAATATGCTATATAACGTGCATTTAAGAAACACTATTAAACTAGCAAGTAACTTAGAAGTAAAAGAAATATCACCATTACAATATGAACATTGTGATGCTGATGAGACACAATCGTGGAACCCATATATAACAAATCAAGATAAACTAAAAGAATTGGGTCTTAGTGTGTATGAAAACGGACCACATTGGTTATTTATTACACTAAATGATATTATACGTGAAGGTACTCATAGAATGATAGGATTGAAAGGGCTAATGCAAAGTGAAACTATTAAGAAAATAGATTATCCTTGTATGAACGTTGACAATGATTTAAGAATATGGGATAATGAAGTAGATATTGAATATCCATCATCATATACAATAAAACAAATACCTAGATTTGGACTAAATATACTTACACGTAAAGCAGATAATTACAGAGAAGTATATGAATACTTTATGATAATACCATTTATGATGAGATTTATATTATTTGAATGGGAACAAAAGTATGGTGCGTGGAAAGGACATAAAGCGTATAGTGATATAAAAGAATTAAGGAGAATGATAAAATGTTATCAAATAGATGCGAGTGCTGTGGAGAAGTAATTAAAATTCACAAGCATACATATAATAAACGAATGCTTAAACTATTAATAGAGATGTATAAACGTGACAAAACAAATATACATTTATCAAAGAACTTTGATACTACATACGAAACAGCATATGATGTTAATTTATTAATGTTATATAATCATATTGAGTTATTAGAAAATGAATATGATGAAGAGTATGGAACACAATTTAGTATTATTACAGAAGAAGGTGTTAAATTTCTCAATGGAGAAGTAAGCGTACCAGAATTTGTACACGTAAGATTAAATAAGGTATGGACATTTGAAGGATATTCAAAGTTTCGTACTGATATAGAGGACTAAAATGACACAAACAAAAATTAAAACAAAAATGATTGACGCAACAGGTACCGCTGATTCATCTACATTCTTAAGTGGAGATGGAACTTGGTCAGTAGTATCAACGTTAGATACTACAAGTTATGGAATACAAAGTGGACTAAATTATATTGCACAATTAACACAATTTGATAGACAGGTGTCTAATGGGTACAATGATGGGTTTGGAGAAGCTTATGCTTCAACTACAGGTAAGAAACTAAGTGTAGATATAGCATCAACTGATTGTAGATACCAAGCAAGTACAGATTCTTATTTTCCAGCATTTGACAATTCATTAACAGGGACTACAGACGTAGATGGGCAAGCTTTAACAGACGTTGAACTTGCATTTGATGGAGATTGGGATACAGCTGGTACATTTAGTGGAACTGGTATAGGTGAACTTTTTTGCTATGTTGGTAAAGTCTTTGGTTCGCCAAAATATCTTAATACGGCTAAATATAAATTTAGTTTGGTTACAACTTATGGACGACAAGTAAAATTACAAACTTATAATGGCTCTATTTGGTCTGATGTCTTTTCAGAATCAGTTGGATGGGGTTCAGGTGGTGGTGGCGGAACATTTAATTATGAAACAGTAATAGATGACACTGTATCAGGTGTACGTGTGATGATGGGAGTTCAAAGTCACAGTAGTATATCACAAGCTTGGGGTATAAATCTATACGAATTACAAACAGGTGGTCCTGGTGTTGGAGAAATTATACATACAATACCACCAGGTATATTAGGAACATCAAATAAACTCAGTGTAATAGGTGTGCCATTTGTGCACAATTATGAACCAACTGCATCAATAGAATTTAAAATATATAATAGTACTACAGACTCAGGATGGCTAGATATAAATGAAACAAGTACATTATCAACAACGTTTCATCAAGAACCAACAAAACTAAGTGTAAAGTTAGCACCAGCATCAACAGCACCAGAAGATTGGTATCCAAGCATCAAAGGATTCTATGTTAAAACCTTTTAATATAGAAGATAACAACAACAAAATAGAAACATTTATATAGGAGAACAACTATATATATGTATGGAGAGGACACAATGATAAACAAACAAATACCGTGTGAAGTGTACAGCAGAGTTACTGGATATATTCGCCCCTTATCGGCTTGGAATCCTGGCAAACAGCAAGAATTTAAAGACCGAAAGCTTGTTTTTTTGCAAAATGAAGCCTCCAAAGCACCCAAAAGCGAAAGCTTTATATAGTAGAACTACTATATAGTATAGTATAGAAGAAATAAATGTGATTTTGTTGCATTCAAGTGCTTCAAAATGCAAACATTTATATAGTAGAAGAACTATTATATACTATAGAGAGAAAGAAATAACTAAAACAGCACAAAGTTTATAAGTTAACAAAATATAGATATAGTATATTAAAGATAAACTATATAAAGGAGTAAGTGCTTACATATGTATGGAGAAGAAATATCTCTTATATGAGTGAATGGAGAATGAACAAAATGGAAACAAATGAAACAAAATTAATAAAGGTTGTTTATCAAGATGGTGAAGAGACAAAATGCAAGAAAGGCGAACTAATCTCAGAAGACCAGTTTACGATAACAATAAAGACGTTCAAGAAAGAAATAACTATTGGGAAGAGATTCTTAGTAGAGAAATACGAATTGGACAAATAAGAATGAATGGAGAATGTGAATGAAAATGAAAATGAATGATACAATATACGAACAATCAATGTATAACCCATATATTAAGATTGAGAGATATACGGAAGTGCGTGATATAGTTAATAAACTCTATCCCGATACAAGAATTCTCAATACAAAGTCACCAAGAAGAGTTAGAAGACATATAGTAATGTATGTAGTAAATATTTTAACATCAGATGGTGGAGTCATAGCAGTAAGTAGAAGTAATAATTATATTACAGGACTTAAAAGCAGTTGGCACAGTTACAGATATGCTGATAAAGCATTAGATTTAATAATAGAAGACAAGCTAGTAGACTATCAAGAAGGTCAGAACTCAATAATGTTTGATAAAGGCTTTGCAAGTAGACTATTTAGAAATAGTAAGTTTGACAAACACTTTGGTAAACAAGAAACATATCAAACAGAAGTTAATGAAGAAGATATTACAGATATAGATATTAGAGATAGTAATATATTATTAGCAATAGGGTCACACTACATTGAAGTGACTGAAAGAAAAGTTAAACTATTAAACAATGAGTACTTTAGTAAAATGTATTTAACACATAAGACTATAGAGAAACCAGAGTTTCTTGGAAATGTAAAGCTTACTAGAATATATAAGCAAGATGGTTGTGGTAGATTCTTCCAGAAGTTTGGAACAAGCTATCAGAACATAGATAAACAAACACGAAGAGGTGTATTAATAAATGGTAAAGAAACAGCAGAAATGGATTATTCTGGTATGCATATCAATCTTCTTTATAATCGTATTGGCAAGTCCAGTCCATACAGCGACAATTATATACCTGTTATAAGAAAGCTTGGTGTACAGTCAGATGAGTTACGTAAGATAATAAAGCATTGTATCTTTGTAATGATTAACGCTAAGAGCTACAAGGCATACGTTGTAAGCTTCAATAAGAAAGAAGCTAAGAGAGCTATGGTTAAACAGTTAAAAGTCGCTAGAATCAGCTTAAAACACGTCTACGATGCATTCTGTGATGTACATAAACACATTGCACAGTTCATAAACAGTAATGCAAGTATAAGTCTTATGTTAGAAGAGTCAAATCTTATGCAAAATGTATTATTTGAACTAAAGAATAAAAATATCAACGCAATACCATTACACGATTCAGTACTTTTTGAAGTAGGAAACGATAAAGTTGTGAAAACAGTGATGGAAAACGAGTATTTTAAGCAAAATGGCTTCAAAATTAACGTTGAATATAAGAATATGGCTACTAGTATGGTAAAAAGGTCATAATAATGGTGTCAAAAACGAAACATTTATATATGAGAACTAACATACTATATACTATAGAGAAGAAAAATAAACAAATGGAGTGTAAATGAAAATGGAAACAATTAAAATAGCAATTAAACAAGAAGAAGTTGAACAAGCTAAGAAAGAGACAGCTGAGTTTAATGCACAAAAGACATACAACAAATTTAAATGTAATACAAACTACATTGGACTATTGGGAGAAATGGTATACGACAGATATTTAACTGAACAGAAAGTTGAACACGAATGGGTTACTTTCAATAAGAAAGGATGGAATGAACCAGACTTTAATATTAATGGTAAATCATTTGACTTAAAGACAACCTATTCAGACAGTATGTGGTTTCAACAACCAAAGTTTGATGTTTATATTTACGCTCAAATCACCAGAGATAACAAATTCCTCCTTGTTAGCTCTTGGATGACAAAAGAGATGCTTGAAGAAGCAAAGACTTCAGGCAAAGCAGACGCAGTTACTCGTGGTAACCGAGTTGACTATGTGATTAAACCAACTGATATGTTATCAATAAATTTGCTAGCTGTGGTTCTTCCTCCACCACAGTTAGCTCCTTTTCACGGAACAGGTGTTGTACAATGATTTTAGTGTACGCATACGTTTGTGGAGATATTCTTCACGAAGGTCACTTGCTCCAATTAGAAAATGCTAAAGCAATGGGCGATAAGCTTATTGTTGGCGTATTAACAGATGAAGCGGTAATGGAAAAGAAGAAAGCACCAATCATATCATTTGCTCAGAGACTAAGACTAGTACAAGCAATTGGAGTAGTAGATTGTGTTGTTCCTCAACACGAATACTCACCAATAACAAATGTTAAAAGTCTTGGTGTTGATATACTAATGGAAAGTGCATCACACAAAGGTAATGATTATTTAGATGATTTAAAAGACTTAGATGTAAGAGTTGTAATGACACCTTACTTCCCTGGTCAGAGTAGCACAGATATTAAGGAGAAAATTAAAAATGGAAACTAAAAAAAGAAGTATGACTAAATCTCTTCTATGGAGAGTAATAGGTGTATTCGTTTACGCAGCAATATTTTATATGTTTACTCAAGCTTGGGGAATTACATTAGCAGGAACATTAATACATCATAGTGTATTCTTACTTGTATTCTTTCTACACGAGAGAGTATGGATTAAGCTTAAAAGAAACACACACTGGTTAAAACCTTTCACATATGAAATAGGTTTAGGAATGGGTCTTGGTGGACTGATTGTCTTTGGATTAACAGGCAGTTGGAAAGCAGTAACAAGCATCACATTAACATACACAGTAGTAAAATTAATAATGTATTATATATATGATAAGATATGGAGTAAAATTAAATGGCAAAAGAAATGAAAATATTATACTATAATGGGTTCCACGTTGGACATTATCCACATATGGCACCTTATTACAATGAGCTTGGTGGATTAGTATATACAACTGATGAACAAGCAGCACAACGATTAAGAGTAGAATACAAAGATATAAATGTAACATCAAGTCAAGAAGAAGTAACTAAATACAATGCAGACATTGTAATGTATGCTGACTATCATAATTGGCTTAAAACAGATGCTAAATCAGTAATGGTAAATCACGCAATGGAGAACAAAGGATACTTTGCAGTAAAGAAACCTTGGAACTATTGTGAGAAGTTTGACCTAGTATTATTATATGGAGATAAGATAGCACAAGAATATAAAGATAATGGATTTAATATTAAAGGTAAGATTATTGGTTATCCAAGATTAGATAAGATAACATTAATAAACAAGAACATCTTTAATAATGATAAGAAGACAATATTAGTAGCACCAACTTCAGGTGTAGAGAGCTTATTAACTAAGTTCACTAAAGAAGTAATCAAGATGTCCGAAACATATAATGTTATAGTTAAACCACACCCAGCAACAATGGAATTCAGAGATGATAATAAGGATAACTTACAATTACTATTAGCTAGTCAAAGCGACACACTAAAAGTATTTGCTAACAGTGATATATTACCATTAATGCAATACTGTGACTTACTAGTAACAGATGTAAGTGGATGTAGTAATGAGTTTATGTTTTTTGATAAACCGCTAGTAATAGCAGATAATGGTCAACCACCAGCAGCGACTGGAGTTAAACCAAAGATATGGAGTGTAATGAAAGTATGCAATAAACCAACAGAATTAATAAAGACAGTAACATCTCAACTAAAAGATGATGAGATGAAAGAACAACGAAATACACATTTTAAACAAATGGTATACAACAACAAAAACAGCACAGCTACAGAACGTGGTATAAGTGCAATAAGAGAGGTAATAAACAATGGTAGTAACAATTAAGAAAATTATGTTTAGTGGTGATGAACCACAAAAAGAACCATCCTTTATGGATAAATTAGCAAAGAGATTAGGTATAGGTACACCAAAAGCAGAAGAAGTATTCTGTGAAGTATCAACAAATGAGGTAAACAAAGTGAATAGAACAACAAAATATGTAAAAGATGATATGAAATACACAATCAGTGCCATCAAAAGGAATGAACAAAAAGCAGAAGAATTAAAAGAAGATTTAGCAAATGCAGTAAAAGATAAGAACAAAGCAACTATCAAATTCATTAAGAAGCAAATCTATACGAATAAGTTAGTATTAGATTATTCAAAGAATGAGTTAAAAACATTTGAAGCAATTCTAAAGGAGAACGAATAAGATGGCAAACGTTCTATTAGCAATTCCAATGTTAGATAAACAATCTGGCGAATATATGCGAAACAGTCTTAAGAACTTAGGACATAAAGTAGCGTGTTTTGACTGCAGAATGATTACTAACAAAGTAGGTGTTGATAGAATGAACGCTTCACTTATTACTAATGTTGAAACACTTAAGCCAGACATTACAATAGTAGTTAAAGGGCTTGGTATTTCAGCACAAACTATTAAACAACTAAAGAAAGTACAGAAGAACCCAGTAGTATGTTGGATATTTGATGTAACTCTTGGTGGAACATATGTTAAAGATGTGCCACAATATATAGAGATAATAAAAGAATATGATACATTCTATACAATGGACAATGATGCTGTAACAGAATTGAAAGAACTTGGAGTTAATGCTAAGTATTTAACAGAAGGATGCTCAATTCCAGCACATCAAGAACTTCCAATAGATGACACACAAAAGAGATTATATGGTCACGACATAGTATTCATTGGTAGTGTTGGTATGATTCATCCAAACAGAGAACAGTACTTAAAAGCTATATATGATGCAGGATATGACCTTAAGATATATGGAGAGATATATTATAATGATATTCCAGAGTGGGTAGAGAAATGTCACACTGGTAAATCAGTAATAAACAGAGAACACTCATTAATATGTCAATCAGCTAAGATAGTAATTGGAATAGATGGTTGGACACATAGAAGTAAGAGTATGAGTGCTAGAATATATAGAACAATGGCTTGTGGTGGCTTTTATTTAACAACTGCAACTAAAGATATAGATAAAGTATTTAAAGTAGGCAAACAACTAGATATATATAAAGATAATAAAGAACTAACTGATAAGATAAGATATTGGTTAGATAATGATAAAGAACGATTAAAAGTGGCTAAAGCTGGACAAAAGAAAGTATTAGCAGAGGACACATTTGATAACAGACTAAAAAATATAATGGAGGACAACTAAAAATGACACATAGTAGATTACATAATATAATATATACAGTAATAGTAATAGCTTTAATATGTATGACTATAGCAACATTTGACTATAAAGGTAGAATGGAATCAGCTCAAGAACAAAGAGACTTCTATTTTGACTCACTAAATCAAAGTATAGACATATGGCAAGGATATGAATCAGCATTTAAAAACTGTGACAGAGAATGCAATAAAGAAATAAGAGAATTGCGACACAATATATCTATACTAGAGAGTGAGATAACATTCAACAGTATAGACAGTAATTTGGACAACATAATAGACAACTTAGACTGTATGAGTGCACTAATAGATAAGAACAAACAGATAGACAATTTAACAACAGAATTAAACAATACAAAGATATAAGAAAGAAATAGAGGTATGAAACATAAGATATAGTGATATAATACTATACTTATCATACCATACATACTTATTATAAGCAATAGAGTAACAGTAGCTATTTGTGTGTAATTATAAGACAATCAAAATCAAGAAGTTAGGCAACAGAGATGCTACCTATATGACAATAAGGAGGTCACAAGATGACAAATATAAACAAACTAACAGAAGAGTACAAACCAAAGAAGAAGAAGACTGTACAAGCAGTAGATGTAGTGGATGTCCCTACAGTGGAAACTGTGAGTGAAGACGCTACACGTGTCGTTACGACACAGAAAGCTGTATCAGACATACAACTAAGACAGAAGATTAGAACAAAGTATTAGAGCATTAGTAATAATGGTCAATAGTATGGCTATAACGTACGTTTAAACGTACCATACGAGCTCATACAGCCACTATTATTGAAAAGACATACTAAGTGAGGGCTAGATATTACATACGCTTAAATCGCTTGTATGGAGCTCTAATAGCACACAACACAACAGAGGTAAAATAATGACAACTAAACAAGAACACATAGATATGCTTAGTAATAAGCTTTTTGGTAAGAATGCTACAGATATTAAGTACTTGATGGTTACTGATTTCATACACGAAAGCTTACTTAAAGAGAATTTGAACAGAACTGGACTATATAACTGGATACAAACGTTTAAAGGTAAGATATGTAAGCCAGGAGATGTAGTAGACTACAACGCTTATGACATAGTACACGTTAATATGAGTAAACAGGACAGACATCTACCAGCAACTATAAGAAAAAGACTAAAGAAAGACAGTAAGACAGTAATAGTATGCAACAATGACTATACTAGTGAGCTATGGGAAGGTAATTATGAACATCCTGATGCACAAGCACAGTATTATAAAGATGCAGACATACTATTTGGTACAGAATACTATCAATCAGTAGCATTAGCAGAGATAACAGGTAATAAAGTGTACAATATACCACATCCAGCTAATGTAAAGAGACTTAAGACACTAACTTCTACTAAGAAGAAGAACTATATAGCAGTAGTATGGAGAAGATATGATAAGTTTGCTTACGTACCATTCTTAGCAGCTAAAGAATTAGGCTTACAAACAGTACTTATTGGTTATGATAGAGCACAAGACGCACATTGGCACATTACAGAGAGTATGTATGACCACGTAATATATCACACAGACTATGATAAGTACACTAAGATACTAAGTGATGCAATGATTGTATATAATCCATACACATTACACTCATATGATAGATTAGGTGTAGATTGTGCAGCTATGGGAGTAGTATCAGCTGGTAGTGATAGAACTTGGGCAATGAAACAATGCTATCCTAAGACTATATGTGACCCATTTGATGTAAGAGCTACTAAAGATATACTTAAGAAGTTAGTTACTGATAAAGCTTTCTATGATAAGGTTAAAGCATTTGCTCAACATAAAGCACAGTACTTCAATCAAGAGAATGCTAAGCTAAGACTACTTAACAGTATATTAGACAATAGAGAAGGTACACCAACTAAAGGAGTAATAGAGTATGCAGAAGGGTTTGGTGGAGAAGATAAGCCACAACCAAAGGTACATAACATTAATGACTACATTACTACTGATAAACCAGACAATAACATAGAGGAGATTAAATATGAATAATAACGCAACAGGAGCAGAGATAGATTATCCAAGTGTAAACACTTGCCCACATTGTGGACAGACACTTAAACAAGTAAAGTACGTATATGGACTTGCTTGTGAAGCAGATACGTTTGAGGTAGAATACAATGATGCATAAGAATAGTTTAAAGAACTTGGTAGAGATACAAACTAGACCAAAAGAAGAGCAGATAGCTATCCAGAGTAAAGGTG
>Ga0222628_1000442_pt1 | contig 17558 bp, 37 predicted proteins | sample AntAcemetageno95_FD_179860 | JGI IMG/M metagenome (GOLD analysis project Ga0222628, IMG submission 179860) | Saline water microbial communities from Ace Lake, Antarctica - #95 | ecosystem: Environmental > Aquatic > Non-marine Saline and Alkaline > Saline | place: Antarctica: Ace Lake | collected...
GCTGGTGCATAAATGGGGAGTAGATTATATGAAGGAGGGAGTAGATGATGAAAACAGCAAGAGAGATATTGAATAAATTAGGGGGTTATGATTGGGATGTTGACGAAGCCCTTAGAGACCTTGACGCATTAGTGCCAAAGAAGATAGAAGATAAGGATATGCCTGAACATGAAAATAAACATTTGTTTGACCTATATAAAAATGGATATAATTACATTATAGATAAGATGCATAAAATATTTAAAGGAGGAAGATAAAATGGATATTAAAACAGCCATAAACATAGCAAAAACAATAATTGGAATTTATGAAAAAAGAGGTGGTGGATATTCACAGAAAGAAGCCATTCAAACCCTTATAGACATAGCCACCCAATATGATGAGATATAAAAGCAGTAGAGATATAATATGTAGTCATTGTGGAAAAGATTTAAACTCATGCTGTTGTTGTTCGCAAGACAGGGAAGAAAGAGATATTGCGTGTGCTTGTTGCGGTAAAGACTTAAAAGTATGTTGTTGTTCATCACATTAAAGACAGATTTAACCCAAAAGGGGAGTAGAGGGGAAATGAAAATTATTACTGATTTAAAATATTTAAGACAAAAAAGCGAACCTATTATAGCAGAAGAATTAGTTAATGTAAAATTAAATGGTTCAGAAGTAGATAATATTATTAAAGATTTAGAAGATAGTTTAGATTTAGATAGGGGAATAGGACTTGCTAGTATACAAATAGGAATACCAAAACAAGTAGCAATAATCCGTATGCCAAAGCTTAAATTAAATTTAATTAATCCTATTCTTTTAGAGAAATTTGACAGATTTAGATTCAAAGCAGAAAAATGTTTAAGCTTGCCAGGTTTAGCTATAGATACTTCGAGATATTTAGATATAGTGATTAAAAATGGAGATGGAAGAACATTATCGTTTACTGGATTAGAAGCTATTTGCGTGCAACACGAATTAAATCATATGGCTGGGAAATTAATTATAGATAAAGGAATAAAGTGGAGAAAAAGACGATGAAAAACTTAATAAGAGAAGTTAAAACAGAAATTATAAAAAAACTTAAATCCTATATTGGAAAAGAATGGATTGCTATTCATAAAAACACTGCTAAACATATAATTAAAATTTTGGAAGGGTTAAAATGAATTATTTTTTTACTTCGGATACTCACTATGGGCATTGGAGAATCTGTCAGTATTGTAATAGACCTTTCTCATCTTTGGAAGAAATGGATAGAACTATAATAAGAAAATTTAATGAAAGAGTAAAAGAAGATGACATTTGTTTTATGCTTGGTGATTTTTGCTTTAAGCGAAGTTCAGAGGCAAAAGAAAGTGAGAAAAATGCTTTTGAATATTATAGGAATCAATTAAATTGTAAAAATATTATTTTTATAAAAGGTAATCATGACCGAAATAATTCAACAAAAACAATTATAGAGAGATTAATAATTAATTATGGGGGTTATAGAATAAATTTAACACATAATCCAGAACATGCGGATTTAAATTTTCCTATAAATTTTACAGGGCATTGTCATAATGCTTGGCAGGTTAAAAGAATCTATGATAAAAATCGTTATAATTTTACCGACTGCCTGAATACAGGCGTGGATATATGGAACTTCTATCCTTGCAACTTTGAAGAATTAATGAAACGATACTATCAATGGTTAAAAAAGGAGAAATAAAATGTCAATCCACAAATCTCTTAAATCATATCCTTTTAAAAATAGACATAGAAGTGTTAGAAAACGTTGGGAACGCATGAGAAGTCTTATGTTACAAAGAAAATGGGATAAAGAACATGATAGTGTTTTTGCATTACCTAAAGAAATAAGATTAAAAAAGAAAGTTAAAAAAGATAAAAAAGAAGAAGAGAAGAAAATAATATAGGAGATTAATATGGAAACTTATGAAATAGAAATTTTACCAATCCAACAAGCAGATAAATTAATACCTATTTCTATATTAGTAAAAGTCTATAAAATTAATATTGATGAAGAATCTGAAAAGAAAACGAAAGAATTAGACAAAACAATAGAATTTTTTCCTAAAAAATATAGAAAGAAGAGATATGCTAAAAAAGACTAATTTTTTTAAAGATTTATTAGAATTACCTATAGCAATGTATTATATGTTATTTAAATCATGTATGTCTTCTATGTTATGGGGAATGATAATAGCGATGTTAATAGTGTTTGGATATATGGTAATAATAGGATAAGGAGAAATAAAATGAATTATAACTTATTATTTTTTATATCGGGAACATTATGGGCAATTGAACTTTTACCACAATTGTATCGAACTTATAAAACAAAAAGTGTAGGGGATATTCATTTCTTTTTTCCTCTTATTTGTTTTGTTTCTTTTTTAATATTTCTTACAGCATGTATAGGTATTAAAAATTGGGTATTATTTTTATCTCATTTAGTGCCTTTTGTTTGTAATGTAACTTGGTTGGTTTTAGTAATAATCTATAGGAGGAAACAATGAATAAATTTACAAAGAAATTGAAAAAAGCAATGCGAACACCAGCTTTAATTAGTTATAAACAAATGAAAAAGAACTGGGCTAAAGAAAGAAAGTGGGATAAAAAACATCCTATTTTAGCATATTTACGAAATTTAAAATATGTTCCTTATAGAGTAAATAGTGTTAGACGAGATTCAATATTGTATATTAAAAGCTTTATTCAAAGAGGAAAGAGAGGATGGTCAAATAGAGATGTTTGGTCATTAGATTATTATCTTGCTAATACTATTCATAAGACTGTTCTGCATTTAAAAAAACACAATAACTGTTTTCCAGCTAATTTAACCGAAGGAAAATGGGTGGATATTCTTAATACAATTTCAGACACTTTTTATTATGCTAAAAGAATTTCAGAGGGAAGGTTATGTTTAATAAGAAGCGAAAGAAAAAGAAAGAAAACGCAGAAATCTTTAGCTAAAATTAATAAAGAACATAAGGGTTATAATAGATGCATGACTGATAAAGAAATAGAGAGATACGATTTGGGATGGGAGTTGTTAAAAAAATATTTCTCTTCGCTCTGGGATTAATTATGATAACATTTAGAGAATGGTATAAAAATTTAGATAAGAAAATAAAACAGAATTTACTTGATGATATTACTAAATTGGTAATGGATTTATATGTATATTTCAACTGCCCTAAATGTAAACGTAAATTGCCTAATGAATTGTTTTTTACAGAAAATGGTTGTCGTTGGTGCGACTTAAAGTATCATAAGTCTTTAAAAACTAACAAGTTACGAAATAAAATATTTTAGCATTTACCCTTGACACTGCCACATTTATGTGGTATACTTGTAGTAGAGAGGAGTTTAATATAATGAAAAATTCAGAGATTATAAAAAGAATAATAGAAAAAGCAAAAAAGAATGGTTATGAAATTAAATGGGGAGATTTAGAAATAGCTATAAATGCTCCAAGCATTACTGTTTTTGAATTAGGAAAGGTTTTTAGAGGAGAGGGATTTGGTAAATATCATGACCAATATACTGTTTGGTTTTCTTATTATGATTTGATATTTGACCATTCTTTTGCTCAGAAATTTTGGGGAGATACAGAGAAATGCAAAATAAAAGATTGTGAATGTGATGGCGAGGCTATTATAGCAGAAGCATGGAAACACCACTTAGAATTTATGGTCTTAGAATCAGAACCACTTAAATATTTGGAGAAATTTCTATGAAAAGCCCAAAATTAAGAATAAAAAAGAAAGCACGTCTAAAAGAATTGCGTAAATTTAAATTAGATATTAAAGAGATAGTGCACGATTGTCTTTTAGATATTGAGGGTTATATTGTAACCGATATTCTTAATCATTTAAAGAAAAAAGGAATTTTATATGCGAAAAACACGCAGAAAGATAAAAAGAAGAAGAAAAGGCAAATCTAAGCCTAAACATAGAAAAAGTCCATTACAGAGGCATTTAACAGCACCTATTACTACTAAATGGACTAAGTTGACCACATATTGTTTAATAGTATTTGAATTTGTGTTTATTGTGTGGTGGTTGCAAGATTTACTTCTTAATTTTGATGAAATTATAACAAAGTTAAAAGGTTTGGTAAGCATTGGAGGATAAAATGGCTCATAAAAAATGTTTAAAAAAAGTTACTTGGTGTGATTGTATTAAAGATGATATAGAAGATTTGAGAAAGTTAAATAATTGGGAAGAAGAATTTGAAACAGATTCTTATTTAGATATATACGAAGGTAAATTTAATATTTGTGGCATGCAAAATTTAGAAAATTTAATAGAAAAATATTTTAAAATGAGATGGAAAGATAACTATAATATTAGAATTAAAATTAAAGCTCGTAAAGGAACAATATTAATAGAGAGGGTAGATTAAAATGATAGAACATTTAACTAAAATAGGAATAGCTGTTATATTAGGTATCTTCTTAGGTTGGGAGCGTGAACAAAGCAATAAAGATGCTGGATTACGCACAACTACTTTAGTTATGTTAGGAGCTACCTTATTTACCATTATTTCAGTTATTTTAAGAGAAGTAGGGGGTAACTATGATATAGGCAGAATAATGGCTTATACGATAGCTGGGATAGGTTTTTTAGGCACTGGAATCATTAGTAAGGAAAAAAATGGCACTGGGGTAACTACAGCATCACTTTTATGGGCTGTAGTGGGTATAGGGATACTGTGTGGATTAGGAGAATTTTCCTTAGCTATTATTTCGGCATTAGTGATTTATTTTATACTTAAATTAAAATATTTTAGAATTAAAATTTCAACTATTAAGAAAAAAAGAAATAAGAAAACAAAAAGAAATTAGACCACTAATAAACATATAAGGAGACTTTATGAATATACCCCAACCACGTTTTGAAAAAAAAGATGACTATACTATAAGAATAATTATTGATAAGATTGATGAAGTGCCTATTGCAGAATTAATAAAAAATAAAGAACAATTAATAGAAGGTAGAACTAAAATGTATCAAGCAGTTAAAGACCAAGAAATAGTAATTGCAAAAAGAATAAAAGATATTGATGAGATATTAAAAGAAGCAAGGGCATTAGGGATAGTTGCCCAGCCTACATGTTCTTTATGTGAAGGAACAGGGCAAGTAGGAGCAAATCCTAATATCCCTTTACAATGCCCTAATTGCAAAAATAAATCTAAAGAGGAAAAGAAATAATGTCAAAAAAAGGTAAAAAATTTACAGAAGAACATAAAAATAATATAAGATTAAGTAAATTAGGTAAAAAACGAAAACCTTTTTCTAAAGAATGGAAAGAAAATATTCGCAAAGGTTTATTAGGTAAAAAATGTTATGCTTATATAGATGGTAGATATTCTAAAACGTATTACTGTATAGACTGTGGTAAAGAAATAAGCAAATATTCTGGAATTTATGGAGAAGGTAGATGTCAAAGTTGTGCTACTAAATATATTATAAAAATAAAAGGGCATCCGCTTTTAGGTAAACATCATACAGAAGAAACAAAAGAAAAAATTAGACAAGCAAATTCAGGAAAAAATAATCCCAATTATAAAAATGGAGTTAAACGTAGAAAAGTTTATTGTCTTGACTGTGGAAAAAGATTAAAAAACAATTATTCCAAAAGATGCCATCCATGTGCAAGAATATATAGATTTAAGCATTTATCTAAAAAAGAAAGACAAGAAATGAGCGAAAGGGTTTCAGGTAATAAAAACCCAATGTTTGGTAAAATAGCTTCACATGGTAAATGGACTAAATATAAGAAAATTTGGATGCGTAGCACTTGGGAAGTTAAATTTGCTCAATTTCTTACATTGTCAGCTATAAAATGGCAATATGAGCCTAAATATTTTAACTTAGGAAATACTACCTATACTCCAGACTTTTACATTCCTGAATGGGGTTTATGGATAGAAATTAAAAGTTATTGGAGAGATGATGCTAAAGAGAAATTTGATAAATTTAAAAAGAAATATCCAAAAGAAAGTATTAAAGTTTTAATGCAGGAAGAATTACAGCAATTAGGGGTATTATGATTGCACAGATAACCTTAATTAAAAAGAAAAAAAGTTATTATGGGGGAGATTTATTTGTGGTATTTATGAAAACGAACAAAGGGGAAAATGTATTTACCTATGTGTATAAAAAAATGAGAAACTATTCTAGATGGTCTAAAGTTCTTAGAGAAGGTGTAATTTTAAAGAATTTAAAACTATTACAGGGGAGAAAAAATATTATAAATGCAGATAGTAAATTTGTAGTAATCGAAGAAAAATAATAAGGAGAATAATTCATGAATGAAGAAATAATACTTTCAAAATTATATGAATATTTAAAGAAACATAATATTAAGTATAAAAAAATTGGAAGAACAAGTGCTACTTTAGAATGTATATTTTGTAAAACAGGCACTATGCAAGTTTTACCTAATACTTATAAATTAAATTGTTTCGCTTGTAAGCCAAAGGAAAAGCTTGGTCATTATTATACCTTAATAGATATTGCTCGTAAAGTAGAAAATTTAACAGGAACAGATGAAGAAGTTTTACAGCATATTAAAGAAGAGCTTAAAATAAATGTAATGACTAAAAAAGATGAGCAAGATATTGATAAAGTATTAGATTTTTATGAAAAGAATGGATTTGATTTAGTTCCTATTATCAAAGATGGAAAACGCCCAATCGAAACTGCTTGGACAAATAAAAATCATAAAGATAAATCTGAATGGAAGGAGTGGATAGTTAATGGTCTTAATATAGGTGCAAAATGTGGAGAATGTAGTAATCTTTTAATTATTGATATTGACCAAAAACCTATTCCAGAAGAAATTAAGAAATTAATGGGAGCTACTTTAATACAAGAATCAACAAATGGATTTCATCTCTTTTACAAATATGATAAAGATTTTCCGAAGACAAGAGTCGATTCTTTAAAAATTGACATAGAAACTACTGGTGGTCAGGTTGTTTGTTTTCCGAGTCGGGTTAAAGGAATAGAAAGAAAGATAATATTAAATCCCATTATAGAAATGCCTAAAGAATTAAAAAAATTCTTATTAGATAAAATAACAGTGCCTCGTCAAACTGATAGTGAAAAAATCAAAGAAGCTATTCAAACAGAAGATTTTAAAATAAATCCAAAAGACTTTGCTTTAAAAAATAATAATTTAGAAGGCTGTTGTAATTCTTCCTTTATTAAATTAGGTGGAATATTAAGAAAACAATTAAATATTAAAAATACAGGATATGTATTACATGTTTTAAACAAGCATCTTTTAGAAGACCCAATGCCAAGTAAAAATATTACAGCTATGTTAAACGAACTTAGTTATTATTCCCAATTTGATGAACAAGAATTAGCCCATAAAATCTTGGAACATTTAAAAGAAACAGATGAAATGAGTAGAACAGAAATGGCAATGACCATTGTAGGCACTAATAGAGGAGAAGATAAAAAAAGAGTAGATAAAGCATTACAATATTTAGTAAGAGAGGGTTATATATTAAAAAAAGGGTCAAAATATAGTATATTAAAAAAAGCTGAGTGGAAAGAAACTCTATTAGAAACAGGAAAAGTAATAGATTTTAAAATGCCTTATTTTTATGATGTTGCTAATTTTAATTTTGGAGATTTGCTTTTAATAGGAAGTAAAAATAAGAAAGGAAAATCGCATATAGCAATCAATATTATTCAGCAGTTGGTTGCACAAGGAAAAAAGCCTTATTATGTATCATTAGAAACAGGTAATCGTTTTGCAAAAATAGCTATGCAATTAGGTTTAAAAGAAGGGGATTTTTATTGGGATTTTCAAATAGACCCTACTAAAATAGAGTTAGAAAAAGATGCTATAACTATTATAGATTGGCTCTGCCCTACTAATTTTGCAGAAACAGATAAAATATTTATGCATTTTATGGAGCAATTATATAAATCAAATGGTATTTTAATAGTGTTTATGCAATTAAAAGGAAGTAAAGGACAAAACAATGAATGGTTTGCACCAAATATGGTTTCTCAATTTCCATCTTTATCTACTCGATATATCTACGATAATGAGGGAGATGGTGAGTATGGAAAATTTATAATAGATGTAATAAGAGAACCTAAATTAAAGACAAAAACATATGAAATTCCTTGTCAATATAATTGGGAGAGCAAAGAATTAAAACGAATAGATGAAATTGAACAGGAGAAAAATAATAAGGAAGAGAAATAATGGCTAAAAACTATATTAAAAAAATAGCTTTATCTACTATAGAAACTTGGATAGGTAAAAATTTAAAGAGAAATGTTATTGTTATAGGTTGGGATGTAGCAATGAGGGAGACTGGAGTTGCTGTAATTAGAACTACTAATAATAGTTTAATTTTAGAACAAACTTTAAAGATTTCTGTTCCTAAAAATATAAAACTGCTAGATAGTATAGACCTCTTTATTTCACAATTACAGAATTTTAAAAATAAAATAAGTAAACAATATAAAATAGATAAAAATATTATTGAGGATTGCTTTTTTCTTCGTAATGTTAATACCCTTAAAGCATTAAGTAGATTTGGAGTTTTAATTTATACTAATTTTAAAGATATATCTAAAGAAACTGTGTTTGTTATGCCTACTACAGCAAGAAGTAGAATAGGATTTAAGAAAAGTGGAAAAGGAATTAAAGGAAAATATTTAAAAAAAGAAATAATGAATTATATAAATGGATTATTATTAACTAAAATTACAGATGACGATATTAGTGATTCTGTGGTATTGGCAATTTGTGGATTGGTTGAGGAGGAATAAAAATGAATTACATAACTGATTTTCATTGGATTTGGTATGGAATAGGGTTTATTTTTGCTCCTCGTTTATCGATTATGATTATGTTACAACTTTATTTTAAAGAATTTATAGGACAACCTTTAATGGTTATAGGTTGGATAATTGTTATTTTGAGTTTAGTTCCGACTTCAGGAGGTAATAAATAATGTTTAGTTTTATTAAAAAATGTTTAGCTGATTATGTAAAAACTGAAAGGCAGTTAACTTTACTTCGTTGTGTAATTGTGGATGATTATAAAGAACTTAGAAAAGAGATTAAAAAATTTCCAAAAGAACAAAGAAAACAAATGATGCAATATGCAAATCATTTAGCACTTTGGGGAGCTTCTTTAAGTAGTATATTAAAAAAATTAAAAGAAATAAGGAGAAAATAATGAATAAAGACTTAGATAAAAAATTAAAAGATTTAGAAAAGAATTTCGGATTGAAACGAGCATCTACACAAAAAGAAGTAGAAACTATAAGAACAGGAATCTATGCCTTAGATTATGTAATTGATGGGATTAAATTATGTGAGGGTGGACATAAATTAGAATTTTATGGAAACGAATCAAGTGGTAAAACTACTTTTGCGTTAAAAGTAGTAAAGAAATTTCAAGAATTAGGTAAAACTTGTGTATGGGTTGTATCTGAAAGTTTTCATGGAGATTGGGCTAAAAAATTAGGAGTAGATACTTCTAAATTATTATTGGCTTACCCTGAATCTGTAGAAGATGCTACTGAAACTATTTTAGGTATATTAAATCAAGCAGATTTAATTGTAGTGGATAGTGTTGCCAGTTTAATCCCTGAAGCAGAAGCAGAGAAAACAATGCATGAACAAACAAGAGGATTACAAGCAAAAGCATATTCTCAATTTTGTAGAAAATTATATCAAATAATGACTCATAAAACTACTACTATGATATTTATTAATCAGATAAGAATGAAAATGAATGTTATTTATGGTAATCCTGAAGATACTCCTTGTGGCAAAGCTTTAAAGTTTATGTATGATACTCGGATTGAATTTAGAGCTGGGAAAGCTATTGAAAATAAAATTAAAGAAACAGAGAAAAAATTTGAAAGAGTAGGTATGGAACTTACTTTATATGGAAAGAAAAATAAATTAGGTAAAGCACATCGTAGAGCAGTGTTAGATTTTTATTTTAAAGATGGAACAGTAAACAATAAAAAGAATTTAGTATTTGCAGGAATTAAATATTCTATTATAGATTTTGCAGGTAAGACCTATCAATTTGGTAAAATTAAAGCAGTGGGAAAAGATAATTTTATAAAAAAAATAGAAGATAAGGATTGGGAAGCAATTTCAGAGGAAGTATGGAAGAGGCTTCGTTAAATAATGAAAAAATTTTATATAACCAAAAAATTTCTAAAAAGAGAATATATAAATAATAATAAGAAATCTGCACAACAAATTGCTAATATAATAAAATGCAGTGTTTCTGTTATTTATCGTAGATTAAACAAATATAATATAAAAAGAAGAAATAAACGAAATTGTCAATTAAGTATAAGTAGAAATTTAGGAAAAACCAATGCTCAATTTAAAGATGGCAGAACCTTAAAGAAATATTATTGTATAGATTGTGGTAAATTAGTTAGTAATTGGAAAACTAAAAAATGTCAACAATGTTATTTAAAAACTATAAAAGGCAAAGGTAACCCAATGTTCGGTAAAATCGGCAAAAATTCTCCAAATTGGAAAGGTGGTAAGGGGAAAGGTAAAAGCTGTATTGATTGTGGTAAAGAATTATCAGAATTTCATGCTAAACGATGTTATTCATGTGCTAATACAGGAGAACATAATCCAGCATTTAAAAATGGTCAGAGTTTAAAAGAAGTTTATTGTATAGACTGCGGTAAAATATTGGGTTATTATAAATCTATAAGATGTAAAAAATGTGAAATGATTAGAAAATTAAAATTAGGATTAATAAGAAAAAATCCAAATAAACCTGAAAAATTATTGAATAAACTGCTTCAAAAGTTATTACCTAATGAATATAAATTTGTAGGTAATTGGAAATTTGTAATAAATGGTTTTGTCCTGACTTTATAAACTGTAACGGACAAAAGAAGATTATTGAGATGTATGGTGATTATTGGCATAATAAACCAGATTATAAGAAAAGAGATAAAAGAAGACTAATTGCTTATAAAAAATATGGTTACAAAACTTTAATCATCTGGGAACATGAACTTAAAGATTTTAATAAGGTAAAAAATAAAGTTTTAAAATTTAATAAGGATTAAATAATGAAAAATAAAATTCTTAAACTCAATGATGCTTATAAAAAAATAGGCAATGGTATTAAAATATTAGAAAACTTATATAAAACTAATCCTGATGTTAGTTATTATCTTTGGAAGTTAGAGAAAATTTATGGGCAACTTAATAGAAAATTACTTAAATTAATAAAACAAGAACAAGCTAATGAGGATTGGAATAGATTAGTGATTCAATTAAAAAAGGAGAATGATAATGGATAATAATTATGCTTCAGTAAAAATAAAAAAAGAATGTTATTGCTGTCATCAAGAAAAAGAAGGAACAGTTATAATAGTAGATTTAGCTGTTACAGGCACAGGAGAAAATAAAGTAACAAGAACAGAAGCAAGATTTATTTGTCATTCTTGTAATCATCTTAAATCTAAAAGTAATTAATAGTTCTTTAATAATAGAAAGGGGTGGTTATTACATGTCAGTAGAAAATAATGATTACTGTGAAGGTTGTCCTTTTATTGATTCAAGTTATAAGAAATGCCCAATATATGAGGAAGAATTAAAGAGAGATAAACCAGGAAATATATTAAGATTAGAAATTTGTAAAACAGAGAATAAAACTAAGTTTGGGGGTTAGATAATGAAAGTAATATCCACTGAAAATATACCTATTAAATTATGGCTTGAAAATATTGAAGATGGTGCATTGGCTCAAGCTAAAAATTTAGCTAATCTTCCATTTGCATTTAAACATATAGCTATTATGCCTGATTCACATCAAGGTTATGGTATGCCTATTGGTGGAGTATTAGCTACTAAGGGAGTTGTAATTCCCAATGCAGTTGGGGTAGATATTGGATGCGGTATGTGTGCGGTAAGAACTTCTTTAAAATCTATAAGTCAGTATCAAATTAAAATATTATTTGGTGGTTCAAAAGATTATCATGGTGGAATAAGAAGTATAGTTCCTGTAGGTTTTAGTCATCATGGTAAAAGACAAGATGCAAACTTATTACCCTATCCAAAGTTAGGTAAAATAACCTATCAAGAATCAGGAAGTGCATTAAAACAAATAGGCACTTTGGGTGGTGGTAATCATTTTATAGAAATCCAAAAAGGTTCTGATGGATATATTTGGATAATGATACATTCTGGTAGTAGAAATTTAGGATATAAAGTAGCTCGCCATTATAATGATATAGCCAAAAAATTAAATGAAAAATGGTATACTTCTATTCCTAAAAAAAGCGATTTAGCTTTCTTACCTATAGATAGTAGAGAAGGTCAAGATTATCTAACAGAAATGAACTACTGCGTAGAATTTGCATTAGCTAATAGAAAATTAATAATGGATAGAGCAATAGAAACATTTAAAGAAGTATTTTTTGCGACAGATATTACTTTTGAACCAATGATAAATATTGCTCATAATTATGCTACTATGGAACATCATTTTGGGTCTAACGTAATGGTGCATAGAAAAGGGGCTACCTCTGCAAGAGAAGGGCAAATAGGCATTATACCTGGCTCACAAGGCACTAAAAGCTATATTGTTAAAGGATTAGGTAATCCTGAAAGTTTTAATTCTTGTAGTCATGGAGCAGGGAGAACAATGAGCAGAACAGGTGCAATAAAAAATCTTAATTTAGAAGATGAAATAAGAAAGATGGATGAGCAAGGAATAGTGCATGGAATTAGACATGCAAAAGATTTAGATGAATCCAGTGGAGCATATAAGAACATTCAAACCGTTATGTCTAATCAATCAGACCTTGTAGAAATAGTTGTTGAACTTACTCCATTAGGAGTTATTAAAGGATAATTATGAATATATTAGATAAATTGTTTTGTATTTTAGGATTACATGAATGGTGGGAAAATTCTTATCCAAATGGTAAAAAATTAAGAATACCTTCAGAGCCTAATTTATTTAGGTGGTGTTCAAGTTGTAGAAAAGAACAAACTTTTGAAGAATTTATCAGGAGAATATAATTATGAAACTACCTATATTATATAAATTAACTTCCACAAAAAAAGTGCAGGAATGGTGTATATCCACAGAAGATAATGCCATTATCGTCATTCAAGGACAGGTAGATGGTAAGAAACAACGCTATGAAGAAACAATATCTAAGGGTAAAAATATAGGTAGAGCAAACGAAACTTCTCCAGCACAACAAGCAGATGCAGAAGCTCAATCTAAATGGGATAAGAAACATAAGAAAGATTATCATTTAACTATAGAAGATTGTAAAAGTAAAGGTAAGATAGCTAATCAAGGCGGTTATTTGCCTATGCTCGCACATTCATGGAATAAACATGCTCATAAGTATTTGAAATATCCTTGTTATGTGCAACCTAAATTAGATGGATTAAGATGTATAGCTACTAAAACCGAAGAAGGAGTTAAACTTTGGTTTCGTTCTGGTAAAGAAATAATTACAATGAATCATATAGTAAAAGATTTAATTTCTGTCATGAATATTGGTGATATATTAGATGGTGAATTATATAAGCATGGTGGAGATTTTAATACATTTACAGGAGCAATAAGAGCTAATAAAAATTTAAAACCTGAAATAGTAGAACAAATTAAATACCATATTTATGATTTTCCAAGAATAGGTGGCTTACTAGAAAAAGATAGCTATAAAGAAAGAAAATTAAAATTTGAAAAAGGAAGGCATATCATAGGAAAATGTAGTATAGTTGAAGTATCTACTATTGAAGTAAAAAGCTTTGAAGAAGCTATGTCTTATTATAAAATTTTTATAGAAAAAGGTTATGAAGGTATTATGTTTAGAAATACAAACATGTCTTATGAACAAAAAAGAAGTTATAATCTTTTAAAATATAAAAACTTCTTGGAAGAAGAATTTATTATTATTGGAGCAGAAGAAGGAAAAGGTATATTACTTGGGCATGTTGGGGCGTTTGTGTGTAAAATAGAAGCCAATAGAATTCTGCAAGATATAGGTGGTAAAGAAATTAAATTTGGCAATAAAGAAGGAACAGTGAAAGCAAAGATGATGGGTAAAACTTCATATTTAAAACATTTATTTAATCATCCTGAAGAATATATAGGAAAACCTTTGACCATAAAATACCAAAACCTCTCGTCAATTGGTATTCCTCGATTTCCAATTGGCAAGTCCATTAGGTTTGATAAATAAGGAGAATGTATGGGTTATTTACATATAGACAATCTTTATAAAAATCAAGAAATTCTAATGTTCAAAGAATGTTACGCTATGGAGAAAATACATGGCACATCTGCTCATATATCCTATAAAGATAAAGCCTTAACTTTCTTTTCAGGTGGGTCTAAACATGAAACTTTTTGTAAATTATTTAATAAAGAAGAATTAATTAAAAAATTTGAAGAATTAAATCTTGATAATATTATTGTTTATGGGGAAGCTTATGGTGGTAAATTACAAGGAATGAGTGAAACTTATGGTAAAGAATTAAAATTTATAGTATTTGATGTTAAAATAGGTTATAGTTGGTTAACTGTTCCTGATGCAGAAAAAATAGCATTGAATTTAGGATTAGAATTTGTAGATTATACTCAAATATCTACTGATATAATTGCTATAGATGGAGAACGAATAAAAACATCAACACAAGCACAAAGAAATGGACTAGAAGAGAATAAAATAAGAGAAGGTATAGTGTTAAGACCTTTAATAGAAGTAAAAAAGAATAATGGAGAAAGAATAATAGCAAAACATAAAAATGAAGAATTTAAAGAAACTAAAACTAAAAGAAAAGTAATGTCTCCTGAAAAACAAAAAATTTTGACACAAGCAAAAGAAATAGCAGAAGAATGGGTAACTTTAATGAGATTATCTCATGTATTAGATAAAATAGATAAGCCTTGTATGGAAAAAATGAGGGAAATTATAGTTGCTATGGTAGAAGATATAAAGAGAGAAGGTAAAGGAGAGATAGAATGGAGTAAAGCGGTAAGTGGAGCTATAGGAAAAAGAACAGCACAATTAACTAAACAATATTTCAACAAGCAATTAAAGGAGGAATAATTATGGGAATGTATGATAGTATTTATTTTAAATGTCCGAATTGCGGTAATAAAATGGATGCACAATCTAAAAGCGGTTCTTGTTGTTTAGAAACTCATTCTCCTGATAAAGTTCCTATAGAAGTAGCTCATGATGCTAATAGACATGCTCCTTTTGAATGTGAAAAATGTAAAAAGAGATGGTATTTTGACCTTTCAATATTAGAAACTATAACCACTACAATAAATTTACCTATTAAAGAATATAAAGGAGAATAACAATGCGTATACTTAAAATTGAAAAATTATTTGAAGATGAAGCTAAATTAGATGAAGTATTAAAAGAATGTCAAAATGATTTTGAAAAAGTAGATTATTATGCTAATATTATGAAACAAAATATTACTAATAATCCTGAAGAAGCGAAGAAAGCACTTATTGAATTAACAGGCACGTTTTCAAATTTAAGGACTGTATTAGCTATTGCTGAAACAGAAAAGAAAAATAGAGAAATTAGAGCATATTGTAAATTAAGAATAGATACTGAAAACGAAGGTAAAAAATTTCAAGATGGACAAGGAAAACAATTAGCAAGTGGCAAAGTAGCTTCTTATAGGCGTGTTAGAAATTTAATTTTGGGTTATAAAGAAGCATGTGAAAAAAGTATAGGTAGCTTACAGAGTCTTTTAAAGCATATGACAGCAGAAATGCAACAAACTAACTAAAGGATAAAAATGCTAAACAATGTATTTAAAATTTGGGGTGAAAGGCATCGTATTTTATTAGATGAAAAAAATGAAATGGATGTGCTTCTTCTTAAAAAAGGAACTTTTTGTTCTAAGCACAGACATGTTTACAAAGATAATACTTTTATTTTAATTTCAGGAAAAGTTGTAATTGAAACTGAATTTGGAAACAAAGTTTTAAATCTTATGATGGATAGCTTTACAGTAAAACCACCACTTATTCATAGATTTAATGTAATAGAAGATTCTATTATGATAGAAATTGCAAGCGTAAAAAAAGGAATTATAAATCCAGACGATATTATTCGCACAAAACAAGGTGGGAGATATTATAATGGAATAGAGATGACAGAAAACGAATTAAGAGAGAAAGGAATGTTAGAATTATGAGATATTATGGAGATATAACAAAACAATTACAGTTTATATTAGTAAAAAGATGGGTTAAAACTGCTCGTTATATATGGATAAAGGAATTTAAATTTTATAAAGAACTTAGATGGACATCTAACTTTACACCACCAACACAGGAGATAAATTATGGCATATAAAATTAAAAAAACAAAAAATTAATTAAACAATTACAACCTTATTGGAAAGAATATCGTCTTTTAAGTGCTAAATTTTCTAGAGGAATATTAGATTTAGAAGAAAAGATAGAAAAAGAAATAGGAATAAAAGGAGCAGAGTTCTCTTTTTGTGATAACGAATGTGTTGGAATAGGAGATATATATAGAACAATGGAACTTATAAAGATGGAAGAATTAGAAGAAGGAAAAATAATAAATTATGAATAAATCTATAATTAACATATTTAATTCAAAGAGAAAGATATTTTTATTCTGTAGAGATAAGAATGGTAAGTTATCTATTATAGAAGATAATACTTTCTTTCCTTACTACTATGAATTTGACCAAAATGGAAAATTTAAATCTTATACAGGCGAAGCTCTAAGAAAACTTTTTGTGAGCAACCCAGCAGATATTAGAAAAATGAGAAGTCCTAATTCTTGGGAAAGCGATATACAATTTACTAAAAAATATATGATTGATAAAATAGACAAAATAGAGAAATGCCCAATAAAAATTGCTTGGTTAGATATGGAAGTTCAATCAGATGTATTTCCTGACCCTAATTTAGCAGAATATCCTATTTCATGTATTAGTGTAGGGAATTCTTTTACTCGTAAGATTAAAACTTTTTATCTTCCTAATTATAAATCTGAATTTGAAATGTTAGATGATTTTGTTAAATATATGAAGGCAGAACAATTTGATATAATGACTGGTTGGAATTTGGTTAAGTTTGATTATTCATATATGTTTAACAGAATTCCCGACTTTGCTGAGAAAATAGGTTATCAAGGTCATGTTAGATATGGTGGAAGAGATGTTATTTACCCTGCTGGTATTTCTATAGTAGATTATATGGTTTTATATAAGATTATTTTTAAAGGATTAGCTGATTATTCTTTAGATAATGTATTAAAGCATGAATTTGGGGTAGGTAAAACATACTCTAAAGTAGATTTTTCTAAATTAACAGATGATGTAAGATTAAGAAATATAGATGATGTTAAAGGAATGATTAAAATAGATGAAAAACATAACATAATAAATCATTATAATGAAATAAGAATATTTACTAAAGTTGATTGGGAAGATTTTATTTATAATAGTCGTGCAATAGATATGCTTCTATTAGAAGAAGCTAAACATAAACAT
>Ga0222628_1000443_pt1 | contig 17514 bp, 24 predicted proteins | sample AntAcemetageno95_FD_179860 | JGI IMG/M metagenome (GOLD analysis project Ga0222628, IMG submission 179860) | Saline water microbial communities from Ace Lake, Antarctica - #95 | ecosystem: Environmental > Aquatic > Non-marine Saline and Alkaline > Saline | place: Antarctica: Ace Lake | collected...
TTGAAAATTTTACTAAAGAAAAACAATTTGATGAAAAACAATTTGATGAAATACAAAAATTATTAAATATAACAGATGATGAATCTATTTATAATGAAATCAAATCATTAAAAAACGAAAAAAATCAAGTGGAGCATGGTCATCTGCTTATAAAAATAAATGGTTAAATGATATTTGTTCTCACATGAATAAAATAGAATTATCTTTTAATTATAAAATAGAATTTGATATTTGTAAAATAGAAGCATTAAAATATAATGTTAGAACTGAATTTTTTAAAAAATCAAGAAATATTTGGTCAATAGCTTATAAAAATAAATGGTTAAATGAAATTTGTTCTCACATGATTGAATTAAAAAAACCAAATGGTTACTGGACCAAAGAAAAATGTCAAGAAAAAGCATTAAAATATAAAACTAAAAAAGATTTTAAAAAAGAATATAATGGTGCTTATGATTCAGCATCAAAAAATAAATGGTTAAATGAAATTTGTATTCATATGAAAAATAGTAGAATTAAATGGACAAAAGAAAAATGTCAAGAAGAAGCATTAAAATATAAAATTAAAAAAGATTTTATAAAAAACTGTAGAGCTACATATGATGCAGTATCAAGAAATAAATGGTTAAATGAAATTTGTTCACATATGTTATAAAGAATAGCTTTGAGTTTTTAAATTATGTTGTTGTTTATTATTATTTTTTGCAGAATATATAAATCTTTTATCATATACTACATTAATTTCAAATGATTCCATCGCTTCAAAAACATCGAGCAAACATTCTCGATATGCCCCGCCCACTAATGTAACTTTTTTACCTTTTAATTTTTTAAATAAATTAGCCAAATTTTCCGTAATATAAAACCATTTGTGTTTATTCTTAACCCTAATTACATATGAATTTATATCATCAAATTCAAACATGTCACCTTCTTTTGCATTTGGATATTTTGCATCTAATTCTTTTACTGTTTCTTCTAAATTATCTGAAAATTTAGTACCAAATTTTTTAATTATTGCTTCTTTCTGATTTGGGAATATATATGATGGATCATCAGCTTTATTACTATCCCAAATTTGATATACAGAATTAAAATTATTACAAAAATTAATTAAATTTTCTAACATACCTAATGGAATAAATTTCTCAAATTCTTTTTGAAAATCAACAATAACTAAAATATTCTGATTATTTTTATTTTCATTTTCATTAATAAATTTTATATAGTTTTTCATAATGTAATAATTAGTATCCAATTTTATTTTTTTTATGAAGTGGTAATTCATCAAATTTCTCATCATTAAGATATACTGTATTTGTTGGAAATATTAATAAATTTTTATCTAAATTTTTATAAAAATAATGAAATAATGAAATAATTTCTAATTTTGAATATGCTTCAAAATCAATATTATAAAAATAAACATATTCATATTTATATTCTTTTTCTTTTCCTTTTTCATCTAAATCAAAAGCAGATACATTTTTTAATTCATTATATTTTTCAATTTCACATAAATAACTTTCAACATTTTTATCTAATTCTTCATTTACTAATTTTTTTAATTGTGTGATTTTTAAATTAGAAAATATCATTCCACTAAGATTAAATTCTTCATCTGGAGTTGAATATTTAAACCCTATTGTTTTATTACTTCCTTTATATATTTCATTTACAAATGCTTTAAAATTCTTTTTCATATTTTCATCATTATTTTCATTTATATATATTAAATTAAATTTATAAAAAAAAAGAGATTAAAATATTTTAATCTCTTTCCATGTTGAGCAAAGTCTCTGATTTGAACAGAATCTTCTATCTGGTGGATAGACGCTTTACATAAGCTAAACTTGCATTGTATTTATATATTAAAAAAATTCATATTAGTTTATATATTTTTTTTATTTAAAATTCAAATTGAGATTCTCCCCCTTGTGCCTCACCTTCTTGTGCTCCACCACCTTCTTCTTGAGTCCCTTGTGCTCCAAAATCTTGAGCCCCTTGTGCTCCACCAAAATCTTCTTCAGAACCACCAGAACCACCAGAACCACCAGAACCACCAGGTTCTCCGCCTCCACCACCTTCACCACCAGGAGTTTGTCCACCAGCAATCATTTTATATTTATTATTTTCTGCAATATCTTCATCAGTTAATTTCATAATATTTCTAACTAACCATTCAATATGTAACCAAGAATTACCCTCAGCATCTTGTAAATTAGATGATAATGTAGAAACTATTTCAGCTCTTTTACTTAAATTATTAAGATATTTCCATTCTTCAAATAGTTCATTTGAATTGAATTCTAATTTTAAATTTGAATGAAATAAATTATCATCTTTTAATTCTGGAAAATCCATTATCATTTGAATTTTCATAGGTTTCATTAATATTTCTTTATATATTGTTCTTAATCTCTTAATATAATTTCCAAATTTTATTTCATCTCTTGTAATTTCTGATGAATCATTAAATATATTTCCACCACCAGATTCTTCATCAAATCTTGAAAATGGTAATTTAGATGCTCTTTTTAAAATTTTAAAAAACCATTGTAACATAGTATCTTCATTAAGATCTGTTCCTTGTGCAGCCATTATTTCAATATCTGGTGTACCTAAATCTGAATTTGGAAACCAAAAATCTTTTGAATGTGGAATATCTTTTGAACCATTTATACTTACTGTACCCATTGTGTCATCCCATTGAACATCTTCATGATAATCTGCCATTAATTCATAAATTTGAGATTCTGCTTGTTGTCTTGTTAATCCATTTGTAGGTATAATAAATTTTTTATAAATTGCTGCTTGATTAATATTATATAACAATCTTGTTTGTTCTAACATTTTAAGTTGATTATAAGGTCTAATTAAATTTTCAACATAAGATGTTTCTGCAAAATCATTATTATTTGAATATGATATATAAATTACTTGAGCATCTAATAAAACTCTTCTTAATTGTGGATTATCAGGATGTTGTACCCACACAATAGTTGCCGTTCCTGGATCTGTAGCAACAACAATTGTCATTGGGTCAATTGGTGATAATTCTATAATATTTTTTTGTTTATTATCATAAACAATTTCATATGCGATAAAACCATCAATTAAAAAATTTTTAAAATAATTCCAAGCTGTTAATCCATCATTAAATCCAAAATTTCTATAAATTTTATCAAAATTTTCTTGATATTTTTGCTTAATTGTGTTATCAAATTCATCTGGTAAATCTTTCATTTTACAAAAATAATTATCTTCATTATAAATAATTGTTTCATCTGAAATTTGTGTAACAAAATCTTTTACTTCATCTTTAATTGCATATTGTCTTAAAATTTTTCGTTTATCTTCATAAGCTCGATCTAAATATGCAATTGATTTACGATTTAATATCTTTGCAATTGTTTTCTTTGTAAATATATCATACATATTAGTACTATTAGCTTCTCCTTGTGGATCTTCATGAATACCAGTAGAATATGTATTTTTAATCACCATGTTTTGATAATCCTGACCCCAATTCGATAATGTTCTTAACATTCTATTAAAGAAACCTTTATTATCTACTGTTGAAGTTAAAGATATATCTTGTCCACTATTTTGTGTGTATCTATTATATGATGCCATATTTTATATATTATTTTCTATTAGTCTAATAAAATCACAGTTAAGAAAATTTATAATTTCTTTTTGTCTTATTAAATCTTTTTCTTGTTGTTTTTTTGTTTCATGATATTTCTCATCAAATTCATAAACTATATTATTTTCTTTATCGTAACCATCTAACCAATAACCTAATTCTTTGATATGATGTTCTCCACCATTTTGTGCATGTTGAATATAAATATTTTCTTTTAAAGAAATTTCATCAAATATTTTACAAGCATCAGAATTAAAATTAGGTGTTATTTGATATCCATTTTTTAAATTAAATTCAATTCTTTTAATTCTTTTTAATCTTCTTTGTTTTTCAGCACAAAAAGGACAACCGTGTTCAGAATTTAAATGATTATCTGGACGTTGTTTAAATATTCCATGAATAGGACAAATTATTGACATATTGGTTTTAAAATTAATATATGTTTCTCCTTTATAAATAAAATTATTTTTAAATTTTATTTTTGCTTTTTCCTTAAAAAAAGTAAAATATTTCCATCTATTACTTTCTTTTTCTTTTAATTGTTTTTCTTTTGCACATAATTCACAACCATTACCTTTCATATGATTTGTTGGTATTTGTTTAAAATCTCCATGTATAGGACAAGTAATTATTAATTTAGTAGAATTGTTTATATAAAATGATTTGTTATATTTATAAAAATTATTATGTTTTGTGTTTGATTTCATTATAAATTCATTAATAGATAATTTTTCTGATCCTCCACATTTCTGACAACCACTACCAGACATATGTTTTTCAGGTGTTTGTTCAAAAACACCATGAATAGGACAAATAATTTTAACTTTAGTTTTTGAATTAATATAATTCAATAAAGAATAATCATAATAATTATCGTGTTTTATATTAGACCGAGTTAAAAAATCTTTTTTTAAAAGTTTTTTATTTTTTTTACAAAAAGGACAATCATCTTTTCTATTTAAATGATTATCTGGACGTTGTTCAAAAACACCATGTATTGAACATATAATTTTTACTTTTGTTTTTGCATTAACATAATTCACTAATGAATAATCATATTTATTATTATGTATTTTTTTTGCATTTTTAATAAATTCTTCTGTGGTTTTTCTTTTCATATTAATTTATATATAAATAATTAACCTGTCTATTTTTATTATCTATTTTATTAATTTGAAATTTTTTTCAAATGTTGCCACTTGTTTATGATATGCAACAGAATCTTCTTGATATTGTTCAATTAATTCATCATGTTTTTCTATAATTTCTTTTAATGTGTCTTTTTCTGGTCCAGATGGTATTTTAATAAATAATTCTTTCATATTTTTAGAATTATATTTTTTAGGATCACACATAATTATTAATGGTAGAATATTAACTGAACATAAATATACTTTAGTTATTTTTAAATAATCATAAGCAGTTATAGCAAAATTCATATTGCCATTTTTTTTCAACATATTATATATTGTTTTAAAACTTATTGATAAAGGTTTTTCATATCTTACTTCTTTAGCAATATCTGAAATTTTTTCTAATTCTTTTTTTATAATTTTAAATAATAATGAAAAATATTTTATTTTATATTTTGGAGGTAAATATTCTAAATTAACTGCATATAATATGTTTTTATTATTAATAACTTTATATTCTAATGCTAATATTGGACACCATATTTTGTTCCCATTATAATTATACTGTATTAAATAAAATCTTCTTGGTATTAATTTATCCAATGTCATTGGTGCTATTTCAGTATAGTTTGGTTTATTTTTTAATTTAAATAAAATATCAGTTTGATTTATAATAAATTTCTGCATACCTGAAGAAGTCAATCCTAAAGTACCATAAACATAATTCTCAAAATTATCAAACATTCCCATAAATTTTATATATTAAATAATAGGTTAAATATAAAGATTTAATTATGTATAAAGAACAAAAAGTTTTATGTATTTACAATAATTTAAATGATGGTGATATGTATGAACAACATTTAACAATTGGTAAAATTTATGAAATAAAAAGCTTATCAGAAAAATTTCCAAATTTAATAACACTTAAAGATGATAATTTAACTTGTTCATTGAGTGCTTCATTTTTATATTTCTCAACTAATGATTTAAATTATTTAAGAGAAAAAAAATTAAAAAGAATTTTAGATTATAAAAGATTAAAAAATTAATCTTTCCAAGAAGTTTTATTATTTAATTTATCATTAACCCAATCTGATATTTCAAATATTTGTTCTTTAGTTGCTTCTTTTAAATTTTTAACATCATTATTTATTTGTCTTAATTGAGTAAAATGTTCTCCAGTTGTTTTCCAATTTTGTTGTTTTACTTGATTAGTCAAATTTTCATATGCAAAATAAAAATCTTTTAGTTTTTTTATTACTTCAATTTTCTCATTTTCAAAATTTTTTTTAATTTTTTTCATAAATTTTTATAAATTTTTTATTTTCATATATTAAAAAATATAGAAAAAGATTAAAAAAAATTAAAAAAATAATTAATTATCTAAATTTTTTTTAATCTAATGAATTTACAATTTAAATAATTTATTATTTCATTTTGTCTTATTATATCTTTTTCAATTTGATATTTATGATATTCTTCATCAAATTCATAAACAATATTATTTTCTTTATCATAACCATCTAACCAATAACCTAATTCTTTAATAAAATATTCTCCATCATTTTTTGCATGTTGTATATAAATATTTTTTTGTTTTGATATTTTGTCAAATAAATCACAAGCATTTGAATTATAATTTGGCACTAATTGATTACCATTTAATTTATTTTTCTTTATTCTTTTTATTGTTTTTAATCTACTAGATATTCTACCACATTTATAACAATTATTGTTTAAATGGGTATCTGGTCTCTGTTCAAAAATTCCATGAATAGAACAAATTATCTTTACTTTAGTTTTATTATTAACATAATCAACCAAAGAGTAATTATATTTATCACCATGAATTTTTTTAGCGTCAATAATAAATTGCTCTGTTGATTTTTTCTTTTTTGAATATAATCCATTTACTATATTACATTTTTTACAACCATTTGTAGATAAATGTAAATATGGTTTTTGTTCAAATTCTCCATGTACAGAACATATAATTATTACATTAGTTTTTTTATTCTTATATATAACTTTTGAATAATCATATTTGTTTTTATGTTTTAATTTTGCATCTTTAATAAAATCTTTTTTAGAATACATTATAATATATTTTTCTTTTTTAAATAATCTTCACAAATAATTACAAATTTTAATTGATTTTTATCACACCAATATTTTGCTTTTGTCCATTTATATAAATTTTTTTGATACATTTTTAATTTATATTCAAAACTTTCATATGCTTTAGTAGTTTTCTTTTTTGGGATTTCTGGTTGTTGAGTTTCTTTTAAAGGTTTTATTTCTACAACAACTCTTTCATATCTTTCTGGATCTTTTTTATCTTTTCTTTCAAAATAGAAATCTGGATAATAACGATGAAATTTTCCTTTTTCATCTTGATATGGTATTGTTATTGTTTCAGAACCCCACCTAACAATATCTTTTTCATGATCTAAAAACATCATAAATTTTAACTCCCAGGAACTCCGATAAATGCATTTTTTCGTATCACCCATATATTTTTCTTCATTAATGATTTTATAAAACCCTTGATGATAGAATTTCTTACCATTTCTTTTCTTTGGGGATTTTGGATTTCTTGTATTTCCCATAAATTGGATTTATTTTATATAATTTTTTAATATATTTTCCATATTTTCAAAATCATAATAAGGAATTCTTAATAATTTTATATTGTTTTCATTACAAAAATTATTTTTTATATTATCTTTTTTTATCCTATCTTTGAATACATCTTTACCACCAAAAACATCAATTGATTTAAAATGTTGTTCTCCATCATATTCTATACACAAATTATAATTTGGTAAATAATAATCAAATGGTAATGAATTTTTGTCTTTACAATTTTCAAAACGTTTTTCTTTAACAAAAAATATTTTCATTTTTTCTAATATCTCATATATTTTATTTTCTCCTTTTGAATTTTTACAATAAGGACAACCTTGATTTCTTTTACAAATATGTATTGTAGGTTTTTTGTAAAAATATTTATTACAATTATTACAATAAATTTTTATTTTTTCAGTAAAATTAATAAAATTAATATTAGAATAATTATAATTATTTTTATAAATTTCTTTTGCTTTTTTTATAAATTCTTTTTTTTTATTACATCTAATACAACCATTTCCAAGTATATGATTTTTATATGTTTCTTTTTGAATATTTCCACATTTATTACAAACAAATAACATAGAAATTCTTTTATTTATGAAAATAGTTTTTGAATAATTAAATAAATTATCATAAATAGTTTTTGATTCTTTAATTATATCTTCAGTAATTATATTTTTTCCTACACATTTAGGACACCCTGAGGTAATATGACATATTGGATTTTGTTCAAAAACTCCATGTATAGGACAAATAATCTTAATTTTTTTATTATAATGATAATTTTTAATTAAAGAATAATCATATTTATTATTATGTATTTTTTTTACTTTTTCAAGATATGTTTTTTTTGTATAATATTTATAATATTTACATCCACTTCCATTTAAATGATGATCTGGTCTTTGAGAAAATATATTACCACACTTTTTGCATTTTATAATAATATTTTTTTTAATATTTTCAAAATTAACCAATGAATAATCATATTTATTACCATGTTTAATAATAAATTTTTTAATAATTTCTTTCTTAGTATATGCCATATTTTATATATTAAAAAAAGGAGAATAATAAATCCCCTTTTTATTTTTTGATTAAAAATCTATATATGATATAACCCATTTCCATCATTCCCAGAGTCTAAACTAATAAAACTAACATAATTTTTCTGATGAGATTTTCTTCCTCGTAACTCATTGAAAGCTTGAGTCATTCCACGTTTAGTTATTTCTGTAAAATATGGTAACGCGTACTTATATTTTTTCTCATCAAAATTATACCAATTTTCAAGCATAATTAATAACCCATTTTGTTGACAATCAAGTTTTTCATCTTCATCTTTATATCTATTAGACATTTTTCTGATAAGATTTGTTGCAATTAATTGAAAATATGTTTGAGTTTTTTTTGTTAATTTCCCTTTTCCTTTTGAAAGAACTATTTCATAATAGAGATCTCTATCCTCTAAGTAATTTGCCATAAATTGTGTGCATTATTTTTTGTGTGTTAATGTGAAATTTATATGCTTTATAACTCTATGGATGCTTTTATTTTATATGATTTAAAATCATATGACATAATAATATATAAACGTTTTATATAAAAGTTTAAAAAACAGAAACTACTTATAATTAGTAGTTTCTGTTGTTAATTTCACATAATTGAGAATTATACTTTCGTAATTAGTAATTTTCTTGCTGCATTTTTTTCATTTTTAATTGAAAGTACTTCTTTAGATAATTTAGATTTTAAAACTAATAAATTATTAAATGTTAATTCTAATTCTTTACTTTCTGTTAAAAGTTTACTTTCATTAATCATAAGAATTGATTCATTGATATCTTTTAATTTCATATCAATTTGTTTTTCTTTATCTTCTAATGTTCTAAGATTTTTTAATTCTTCAGATAATTTATTTTCATAAAATTTAGATAAATCAAAATCTAATTCTTTTTGAACATCTTGAATTAATTCAATTGCATTTTCATAAATATAGAAATTTGATCCATATCTTGAATCTTTTGAATACATATACATTTTATCTTTATAATTAAATGCAATTGATTCATTAAATGGATTTAATAAATTGGTTATTTTTACCGCAATATCTAATTCAACAAATTTATCTAAATTATTTGTTGCCGCTTCAACTAAATTATAATAATCCTTTTTCAAAATTGGAATTATTGGAGAATTAAATAATGTTTCTAATGTTGTTTCTTTATCTAATTTATCACCATTTAAATAAACATCATTATTTTTTGTTGATAATCCTAATGTAAGATTTTCATCAATTTGGAAATTGATTTTATTTTCTTCAATATCTCCCATTTGTAATACTTTTTCTAATAATCTGAGTTCTCTAACTTTCTCAATATCTTTGATATAATCATCAGCATTAACTTGTTTAATTTCTTTTTCTGCAATTAAAAACCATCTATCTACTATAAAAGCTAAATGTCCTTCTTCTACTTTTTCTACTAATGTATAAATTTTTTCACCTTTTCCAGAGTTAATTAAATTTTCTCTTTCTAATGGTGATGCAGTCATTTTTAATAAGAAATGTTTAATTTCAGGTACCCAATCATAAATTGTTAATTCATTTAAAACTGATTCCATTCTTGATTCATCAGTAGGTTTATTAATAATTTCTAATAAAACAACTAATGGTTGTCTATACAACATACCATGATTTTTTCTTTCAACTTTTTTATATAGATGTTTTAGTTCAAAAACAAGGGGAAATTTTTCAACTTCTTCTTGTACATTTTCTAAAAATGATTTAACATCAGAATCATATCCATATGGAGATAAACTTAATTTTAATGATTCATTTAATTCTAATTCTGACATATAATCATAATTTTCTAAATGAGTGTGTGCAATTCTACTAATTTCTAATTGTTCCATAGTTAAATTGTTCTTAAATTCAAATAATTGTAATTTCATTGATTTCATATTATATTTTTTATTTTTTGTATCATATCTGGCACCTTTTCGAGTTTTGATATGTAATTTTTATCATATTTATATATTAAAATAAAAAACTCTTTTTTTTCTAAAATATTTTTTGTATCTTTGTCAAATTATATAAATATTAATATGTATTTAGGATTGAATGGTAATGAATTTTTAGATATGTGTGTTAGATATGGTGCAGATGAAGATCAAAAAGATTTTAATTAAATAATAATTATTAAAAAAATTAAAAATGAAAATTAATAGAGAAGATATTAGGAATTTACAAGAACGAATTTTTGAACAGAATTTTGAAATAGCTGAAAAAAATTCAAAGAAAGCTGGTATAAGATGTTCAAGATGTGGGGCCCCAGTTATTTTAACAGCACATATTATGAAAAATGAAAATGGATACACATTAGATTTTGATGTTGATATGAATATTATAAACACATATGAATATCAGAATATTAAAGAATTTTTCAAAAAAGGGAAAATGGAGGATTTCGAAATAACTTTTAGTTGTAGAAGTTGTGAAGATTATGTTAATGCTGAAAATGATGAAGAAATTGATGTTGTTGAATATGTTATAGAAAAATTAAAATTTAGAAATGAAAAATTAACAAAAATATTAACAAAAATACCAGATTAATTTTCAGTTTTATAAACATCAACAATTTCCTGAAGAAATAATTTCTTATTTTTTACCCAATAATTAAATAACATTTTTCTATTTGATATATCTATCTTCATAAACAATACTCCATTTTCTTTACTAAAAACAAAAACTTCTCTCAAATATTTCTCATAAACACTTTTATAATTCTCTATATCTTTGATTTTTAAATGTACTAAACTTTCATTTATAATTTCCGAATAAGATGCTTCAAAATACTTATCAAAGTTAAAATTCTTCTCATTCATTGTGGTTGTATAGGTTGCGATAGATAATCGTTGCATATGGTCAAATGTCTTAACTCCAATGAAATGTAGTAATTTATTTTTCATTTTTCTTCTTTCTTCTTTTATAAAAATAAAGAAATAACGGAATTATTAAAGTTGAGAAAAGCCATTTATAATCAAATTTTTCTTTAAAAAATATTTTAACTTTCTCAAAAAAAGTTAAATCTGAATAAACATAAATAAATCCATCATATACTTTTACAGTTTTGCCTATATCACCATCAATCAATATATCAATAGACAATACTAATTTATTATTTCCTTTTTTTAATGGTGTTACTTCCCATTCCCAAGTAGTTATCTGAACACCGGATGTTATTGATGATATTGTGAAATTACCTGTTACAGGATCAATTAATTTTGCCTGCATTTTTCTTTCAATTCTAATTTTATCTGTTTGAATATTTTCAATTGATGTAAATGTTTCAGTTGAGTTTATTACCTCTTTTATTGCAACATTCTTAGATATTGTCAATTGGACTTTTGTTGGTTCACCAACAATCATAGTATCTTTTATTATATATGATATATCGCCCTGATTATCTTTTTCTTCTGGGATTATCATAACTTCTTCAACTATAACATCTTCAGAGATTTTCTTTGGTTTTACTTTTTTAACAACCTCATTACCATGTTTAATTTCTTCAACAATAATTTCTGAACTTGTAATTACATAAACAGTAGAATCTATTCTGGATTCTTTTATAGAAATCACAGAATCTTGTTGCATTTCATATACTTTTTCCAACAATTCAGGTTCTTTACAAGTAAATGTAACACAAACACATAATAAAATAACTAAAAATATTCTTAATTTTTTCATAATTAACTTAAATCATTTTCATCTGTTTCAGGACGTTCTTTTGAACTTTCTCCTGGATCAACACCTTCAAAATCTTCTTTATCCCAAGATGTTGGATTATAATTTGGTCTTTCAGTTTTTTCAGGATCACCACTAAAATATTTATTCATATCTCTATATAAATTTTCCCAATAAACTCTTTTTATATCTGTTCTACCTTCTTCTGTTAATCCACTGGAACCACCTGCATAAGCAAGCTGTCCAATGTGTTCATTATAGTTTTTAAATGATTGTGAGTAATCTAATGTAGGTTTTGGAAGATCTAATTCATCCCAATCAAAGTCATCATCATTATCACATGTGATAAGATCATCTGGGTCAATTTTAAATACAGGATAAAAAGTTGAAATTTCTAAAGAAAATTTAATTGTTTTCTTTCTATCTGTGTCCATTGTAACTTCTCTTGGAATTTCAATTTGTTTATCATCAGGTAAACTAAAATTAGCATTTATTTTAATCCCATAATAATCAACATTAAAATAATAATAATTAAATAATAAATTTAATATTTTTTGACTTGCTTTATCTACTTCATTTATTGTTGCTAATTGAATTTCTATATCATATTGAATTGATATAGGAATTGCTTTAACTTTTGATATAATATTTTTTAAAATTCCATTCACATTTTTCTTTTGAGCTAAATATTGATTTGGGTTTGAGAATTCATCGCTACGGGTATTAAATCCTGTAAAAGTAATAACCCCTCTTTGAAATTGATCAGTATTCATTGTTACCCTTTTATCTGCAATATCATCTACAAATGCATCTAACACAAATCGTTCATCTCCTGTTAATGAAGTATAAAAAGGGACAGTAGTTCTTTTAAAACCTGTTTCATTATCATTTAATGGAGTAAATTTATTAATCCATCTAATTTTTTTACTAAGTGTTTTTGCAAGACCAATAGTAACCATTCTAAAAAATTGATCCGTGAAGTCAAATTCCTTATCAATCATAAGTTTATTTTTTATTTTTATATATAAAATTTTGTTATTTCAAAAAAAAATGATTATCTTTGTAACAAATAAAACAAAAAATATTATTAATCATATAAATAAAAAATAAACAAAAATGGAAAAAACTACAGAATTAATGGAATGGATGCAATCAAGAACAAGAATAATTGACCTTCCTAGAGATTACTCTGAAAGAGAAGTTTTAGAATTATTAGAAATTTCTAAACTTGAAAATACTAATTCAAAAGAATTAGAAATTAAAATTAAAGAATTTAAAAGTAAATATATTTAAAATATTATGAATATAAGTTCAGGGTAAAGAGAAAAATAAGTATCTTAAAAATGGAAGGGTTTTTGCAATTTAATTTTTATATATAGAAATAAAAATTAAATTATGTATTATGTTTATATTTATTTAAATCCATTAAAAGATGATGGGTATTATTACAATGACTTATTTTTTGAGTATGAACCATTTTATGTTGGAAGAGGAAAAAACAAAAGGTTTAAATCTCATTTGAATAATTACAATTTAAAAAGAAAATCATTAAAAAATAACATTTTAAATGAAATTTTATCATATGATTTAACACCAGAAATTATTTTTCACCAAACAGGATTAACATATACAGAATCTAATAATATTGAGAAGAAATTAATTGAAATTATTGGAAGAATTAAACACAATGAAGGACCATTAAGTAATATTACAAGTGGTGGACAAGGAACGTTAGGGTATGTTCATACAAAAGAACAAATTGCGAAAATTACAGAAAAAAATAAAGCTAACGGAACATATGAAAGATTATCAGACAGACAAAAAGGTGATGGTAATATTATGAGTGGGGATAAATGGCATAGAACGGAAGAGAGAGAAAAGAATTTCTCATTAAAAATGAAAGGAAAATCACATTGGAACAATAAAACTACAAGTGAAAAAGTAGAAATACAAACAAAAATTTCAAATACATTAAAAAATAGAAAATTAGATAATATTGATAAAGAAATAAGGAAAGTAAATACTCAACTATTTTGGAACGAGAGGAAAAAATTAGGGAATACGAAAAGATTGAATAAAAAGGTAGAATTAATCAACATAATAACAAGTGAAACAATGATATTTGATTCAATCAGTAAAGCATCAAAACATTTGAATGTGTCAAAATCAACAATTAAATATAGATTTGATAATGATAAAATTATTGATAATATTAAAATAATAATTGAATAAATTATACGGTAGTAGATTAAAAAGAAGAAATATGGTAATGAGTAAAAATAAAAAATTAATAAGAGAAAAATTTAAATCTGATGTTTTTGAAAGAGACAATCATCAATGTAAATGTTGTTCAATAACAAATAGAAAATGGTAAATAGAAAATGATACAATTGCACAAAAATAACAAATTAGTTACAATGAAAATAGGTAATTCAGATGAATTTAAACTAACATTTAACACAGATAATATTGATGATGTTATTAAAACAATGCAGGAAAAGTGTAGCGAAGCTAACAGCCTAATATTTAATTCAATAACTCTATGGAAGGTAATTGAAAGCTAACGGTATTGATAAGGAAAGTTAGCATATGAAAAAAGTAAAAAATTATGAAAAAATATATAAAAAAAGTACGAGAACAATTATATTGTAATGCTACAGAGAATTATAAAAATAATTATATTACATATGATTATACAAATAAACAAATTGACGAATATTTAGATTATTTTGAAAAATGTAAAATAAATAATTTATCATCATATAAAGCATTATTATTTTTTGGGGATTATATAAATGAAGATTTTATTTTTTAATTAGATACTATCAATTATACCATTTAACTTTTCTTTTAAATTTTCTAAATATTGTATTAATTCATCTGTTTTGTTTAGATGAAGGTACAATGAACCTCTATTACAATTTCTAATGTCATATTCTAATTTAGAAACATCTTTAAGCCAATATATTAAATCTTCCAATTCTTCTTCATTCCATTGTGATTCATTAAGTATATTTTCATCATTAAATCTTTTTAATTTCATAATTGTATATTTTATTTTATGTATTTTTTAATATAGTTTTCACAAATATTTTCATATCATCTTGTGTTCTCATAACTTTTGATAAATGAGGAATATTCCATAATTTAAATCCTCCAGGTAAATTATTATGACTATTTATTAACCAAGCAAATAAAGGTTTTCTAATTAATGATAATAATTCTAATTCTCCATAAGTTCCTGCACCACAAGTTGAATCCATTCCTAAAAATACTGCTGAACTTAATCTTAATAAATGTTCATCATCTGGTTCAATGTTTTTTGAAAATGTTTTTTGAAAAAATTTAATTGGTTCTGGATTTTTAACAGGATCATAAGGAATTCCTTTAAAATCTCCAATACTTTTCATTGCTGCAACTGATTTATCAAATAAATCATTTTTATTTCTATCTATTTCTTTTCTAACAGGATTAAATAATGCTGGAGCGTCATATAATTTTAATATTTTTTTAGGTTCTTTAAGTAACATATTTAAAAAATTATCATCAACAACATATGATGGTTGAATTTCAATATTACCTATTTTAATTTTATTAAGTTTTTGATTTTTTCTTCCTGAATTATTAATTTCAAATTCTTTTTCTATAATATTTCTCCAACCTTGTCCTGTATCTTGTGCATCATCCATTCCTCCAGCTAAATATATTGATTCAATTTTTAATCCTGGAAATGAATTAACAACATCATCTAATGTTGTTAAATCAAATAGATTTAATTTATCAACAAGTTCATAATAAAACATTTTTTTTCTATTAATTAAAAATTTAAATAATTTATCATCAAACCAAGAACTGAATTTTCTTTTTAATTTATTTAAAAATGATGAAATATTTTCATTAATGTTTTCATTAATATTTTCATTATTTTCTTCTTCAATCATTTTCTCAATATCATCTCTTAATTCTAAAATTTCTTTAGTTGGTAAATCTATTATTTTATTTAAGAAAAAATCAAAATCATCAATATTATTTTCATTTATGTTATTTTTATTTAAAAAATTTTCATAATTTTTTAATGTTTTCATATTTTATATATTTAATTTTATATTCATTTGCTTTTGTAATAAATTCTTCATTTGTTAATTTGTTTGGCATTATCTTTTTTATCTTTTTTGAAATATATTAATAATTTTTAATACTTGTATCAAAGATTAATGTAATTTGTATTTTCACAATCTTTTAAAACAGAACCTTTTATTTTTATACGTAATAATGTCCATCTATTATATCTTCACCAACATATTCCCATTCCCAATATGAATTTTTATATCCATAATCATCTAAAACTTCTACTTGTTTCTCTGCTTTTTCTTCTTCATTCCATGCAGAATGTTTTATATCTTTTCTACGAACATCTCCAGATTGTTTTAAATAAACAATACACATTTCTCCATTTTTATAATTCTCAAATTTTCTTATCATAATTTTATATTTATTTTTAATATCCTACAACATCAGTATTTAATCCATTTAAAGTATCAACTGATCCCCAACCCATACCAAATCTACTTGCACCTAATTTTTCAAAGTTTTTAATTTGTTCTAAAGTTCTAACCCCACCAGAAGCTTTAATTTGCATATCCGAATTTTTTTCATCAATTATTCTTTTCATCACTTCGATTTTATCTGGTTGAGCTCCTATGGAAACTTTTCCCGTACTTGTTTTTATGAAATCTGCTCCAGCATCATCACAAAGATATGTGGCAATTTCAGTTTGTTTTGTTGTTAAAAGTCCTGATTCAACAATAACTTTTAATGTTACATATCCACCATCTTTATTTCTATTCATATGACAAATATCAACTAAGGCTTCAATTTCATTAACTAATAATTCTGATAACCCTATTTCTAAATCACCACCATTTTCTCCATTATCATTCCAATTATTTTTTAAATATTGATAATTTAATACCATATCACATTCATCTGCACCATCTCCAATACATTGTTTAGTTTCTGCAACTTTATAAGCTTGGTCATTATTTCCTCCTGGAAAATCAATGACTGTACAAACCAAAACTGATGAATTTTTTAATTCACTAAAAGCAATAGAAACATGTTTAGGCATAACACACACTGATTTAACACCAAATTTGATTGCTTTTTCACATAATTGGGTAATATCTTCATTTGTAACATTATTATCTAATAATGTATAATCTATAAATTCATTATATTGAAAATTATATTCAATATTTTCATTTATAAAATTTAAAAAATTTTTCATATAGTTATTTTTCTTTTTTTTATATATTAATTTATTAAAATCATTTTTTTTTTTATTTCTATTT
>Ga0222628_1000444_pt1 | contig 17511 bp, 18 predicted proteins | sample AntAcemetageno95_FD_179860 | JGI IMG/M metagenome (GOLD analysis project Ga0222628, IMG submission 179860) | Saline water microbial communities from Ace Lake, Antarctica - #95 | ecosystem: Environmental > Aquatic > Non-marine Saline and Alkaline > Saline | place: Antarctica: Ace Lake | collected...
CTTCTTTTGGGAAGATGCCGGCATAAACCATTGGCTTGATTTCTTTATATCCAGGTAAAGCTTCTGGAGCAGAATCGTTTTGGCTGGTGATGGTGTCACCAACTCGACAATCTTGAACATTTTTTAGACCGCTCACCACATATCCTATTTGGCTATTTTCAAGTTTTTCTTTGGGTGAATAAGTGGGGGAGTAAATGCCGGTTTCTATTACATCGGCATATTTTTTTGCTCCCATTAAAAATATTTTATCTCCTTTTTTAATTTCTCCATCAAATATTCTTACCGAAGCTACCACTCCTTTGTAATCATTATAAACAGAATCAAAAATCATGGCTCGTAAAGGTTTGTCTTCTCTATTTACTGGCGGAGGAACAGTGTTAACAATAATGTCCAATATCTCAATTACTCCTTCTCCAGTTTTTGCTGATACTGATAATATTTCATCTTCAGCACAGCCTATCAAATTGATAATTTCAGCTTTAGTTTTTTCTATATCAGCACTTGGCATATCTATCTTATTGATGACTGGAATTATTTTTAAATTTTGTTCTAAAGCTAAATATAGATTTCCGATAGTTTGGGCTTGTACTCCTTGGGTAGCATCAACCAAAAGTATGGCTCCTTCTACAGCAGCCAGAGATCTGGAAACTTCATAATTAAAATCCACATGACCTGGAGTGTCTATCAAATTCAAAATGTATTCCTCGTTATCTTTGCCTTTGTATCTCATCGTAACCGGTGTTAGCTTGATGGTTATGCCTCTTTCTCTTTCTAAATCCATAGAATCAAGCAACTGACTTTTCATTTTTCTTTTTTCTACAGTGTTAGTCATTTCCAAAAGACGATCAGACAGGGTTGATTTCCCGTGATCAATATGGGCTATAATACAGAAGTTTCTGGTTTTTGCGTTTATATCGGACATATTATTTTATATCTATGCTTTCGGTTGTTTTAATGTTTTTAATTTTTAAAATATTTTTACTAAATGAGTGAACAAAGTCATTAAACTCCTCAAGTTTTAAAAGATAACATATTAGAGCATAGGTTGCAATACCGAGTAGTCCGGCGATCAAACCCTGTCCCAAAATACCCCAAAAATATTGTTGATTAAATATTTTGGCTAGAGGATATTTGGATATCTGTACAACTACTGCCATGACAATGCTGGCAATTGCTATTTTATAAAATGAAGAAAAAATACTTTGTAAATTAAGACCACCCAGAGTTTCTTTTAAGGTTGCAACTAATAAAGTTATATTTAGTATGGCTCCAACTGATACTGCCAAAGCTAAACCCGAAACTCCCAGTTGGCGCATAAAAATCATTGCAAAAATAATAGTAACAAGTTCTGAGATGAGAGCTATTACAAATGGAGTTTTTGTATCTTCCAAAGAATAAAAGGCTCGGGCGAATAAAGGAATTAAACTTTGGGCGAATAAACTAAGGGCAAAAAATGCTAAAGTGTCAGCTGTGTTTATCGTAGCTGACCAGCCAAATTCTCCGCTACCTAAAATAACACGAACTATTTGGGCTCTTAAAAATAAAATTATAATCGTAGCTGGGAATATTAAAAAGAGTATTTTTTTTGTTGTTTGAGCGACGGTATTAATAAAGGTTTTATAATCTTTTTTAGCAGAGGCTTTTGATAAAACTGGGAATATTGCCAAAGCAAATGGGACGCCTATAATTCCAACAGCAACTCCCTGTAGGTTGTTGGCATAGTTATAAACCGAGACGCTGCCGACTGGTAATAAGGTGGCCAGAATAGTTAAGATGACTATGTTTATTTGACTAACTGCTAAACCCAAAGTTCTAGGTATCATTAGCAGTCCTATTAAAATAGTATTTTTATCGTGTAAGTCAAAGATTGGCCTCCATCTGTAGCCAGAAAAATAAGCTCCGGTTGTTTGGATTATCAAATGTATTAGAGCTCCCAACACCACACCTAGGGCTAAACCCATTTCATCAAAATATCTAGTTAAAACAACTGTGCCAAATATTATTCCTAAATTATAAAAAATCGGGGCGATGGAATAGGTTAAAAATTGTCTTAAAGATTGCAAGACTCCACCCATTATCATTGAAATACCAAGAAGTAGGGGAGATAAGAACATTATTCTACTAAATTTTATTACTAATAATAAAGATTCTTTATCAAAACCAGGGGCTATCAAAGGGGCTAGTTTGTGGGCAAACAAAATACCAAGAGTACAAACTATTATAAGAGCAACGCCAGCTATATTTACAATGTTATTAGCCAATTTCCAAGCCTGGCTTTTGTTGTGATAAAAAATTTTGGTAAATACTGGTATAAAACCGGCGGACAACGCTCCTAAAATAAGTAAGCTGTAAACAAGGTCGGGTATTTTAAAGGCAGTGTAATAAGCATCCATTACATTGCCTGCACCAAAATAATGGGCAAATATGCAATCGCGTATTAGTCCAATAATTCTGCTAACTAAAGTAGCACCGGCGATAATAATGGCAGCGCCAGTGATTGTTTTTGACTCGTTGTTAAATATTCTTTTAAACATAATTAATTTTCAGCCGGTAAATTGATGGTCATGGTAGCATGTCCTGTTCCTTTTTTAATATCTGGAGAGTTTTCAGTATAAAAAGACCCAGTTATCTCTCCTTTGCTAAATGTAAATTGTTGGATATTTTGTCCTTCACTTTCTATATCAATTTTATAATCTTTTTTTTGTAATTCTTTTTTGTAATATGCAACCACAAAACTTTGGTCAGCGTCCAAGTCAGTCCATTCTATTTGAACTATGTCGCGATAATCTCCAACTGGCGTGCTGATAATTTGCCACATTCTTTTTAAAGTAGGAGTGTCTTGTTTTTCTTTTTTATCAGTAGCCAAGAAAATTGGTGATAAAATTATTTTTGGAAAAAAAGCTGCTATTTCGATTCCTCTGTTTTTGTATTTTCCAGATATGTAGGTAATGCTTTCGATATTATCAGTATCATAAACAGGGATATCTTTAGGGAAGTTTTCTGGCACTTGTTTTAAAGTTTGGGGTCCAGGACCCATGCTAATGCGGATTAAAACCGCTATTATTATAATAAAAAACACAATACAACCACAGCCGGTAAAACAACTGCGTTTCCAGCCTGATCGTCTTTTAGTTAGCTCTTCAATAGGGGGTTCTTTTATCTCTACATTGTCTATAATATTTCTTCTCATAATTTTTGATATTATATCAGATTTTGGTATTTTTCTCAATGTGTAAAAAATGCTATACTAAATGTAGTGTTAATTCAATAAGATTAATAAATATGAAAATTTCTTTTCACGGCGCAGCCAGAGAAGTGACGGGTTCTTGTAATTTATTAGAGATTGAGGATAAAAAAATATTAATAGATTGCGGAATGTTTCAAGGGGGTAAAACAAATGAAGAAAAAAATAAGGAAAAGTTTTCTTTTGATGCTCGTGAATTAGACGCGGTTATTGTTACGCATGCTCATTTGGATCATGTTGGGCGACTGCCTATTTTAATACAGGATGGTTTTAAGGGATTTTTTTATGCTACTCCAGCCACAATTGATTTGGCTAATTTAATTTTAGAAGATGCGTTTCATATAATGAGCTATGACGCAATAAAATTTGGTAGATCAGTTTTGTATGATGAATCAGATATTGCTGAAGTTATGAGCAGATTTAAACCAACTGGCTATTATAAAGAACATGATTTGGGTGGAGTTACTTTTAAACTTCATGATGCTGGTCATATTTTTGGAGCTGCTTTTGTTGAAATTACTGGTGAAGGTAAAAAAATAGTTTTTTCTGGGGATATTGGTAACGTTGAAATGCCGATTTTGCGAGAAACAGATTCCATACCTCCTGGAGTAGATTATATTGTTTGTGAATCAACTTACGGAGATCGAATACATGAGACTGCAGACGAGAGAGAAGGTATAATACAAAAAGCAGTGGTAAAGGCTTTGAAAAAAGGAGGAGTGTTAATGATTCCAGCTTTTTCATTAGAAAGAACCCAGGAGTTGTTATATTATTTGAACGAATTAATAGATAGACAAAAGAAGATTCCTCGAGTACCTATTTTCTTGGACAGTCCGCTGGCTATAAAGGCGACACAAGTTTTTAAGAAATATCCAGAGTATTATGACAGGGATGCTAAAAATCTTTATTTAAAAGATGATGATTTATTTAATTTTCCAGGCTTGATGATGACACAGTCTTCCCAAGAATCAAAAAAGATTAATCATACTCCTAGTCCAAAAATTATTATTGCTGGTTCAGGTATGATGACTGGCGGGAGAATATTGCATCATGCTATTCGTTATTTGTCTGATAGAGTTAATACCTTGCTTATAGTCGGGTATCAAGCTTACGGAACTTTGGGAAGAGATATATTAGAAGGTAAATCTCCTGTGGTTGTTATGGGGGAGAGAATAAAAGTAAAATGTAGAGTAAAAGCGATCGGGGCATTATCAGCTCATGGGGATCAAAAGAAATTAATGGATTGGATAGCTGGTGGACCTAATATGCCTAGACAGGTATTCTTAAATCACGGTGAACCAATGGCCTCAGAAAATTTACAAAAAAGATTAGTAAAAGAATTGGATTTGCGGGTGACAGTGGCGGAAAGGGAGAAAGAGTATAAGTTGTAAGATTTTTTATATACGAAAAACCAAATAAGCAAAATTTTTCTCTCTCTGCCCCCTCTTGTTTGGTTTGGGTGTTTGGCGAGGGTTATTTAGGAAATACTGATTTAAATCAGTATTTAAATCATGATTTCTTGGATAAAGCAGTGTTTGTTGTAATAAATATTAAAGATTCTTGCGATTACACTGTATAAATGCTAAGATAAATTCAACCCCGACATAGTCGGGAAATTAAGATATTGTTAAAAAATATGGCAATTTATAAAATAAATAATCAAAAGTTAGAAACAATCAGTGAGAAAAAGATTAAATTAGAAAAAGATTTACAAAAAATTACAGAAGATAATTTAAAGACAGTTTTTGGTTTAAAATTTATTAGTACAGAATTTACTATTCACGATACTAGAATTGATAGTCTTGCGTTTGATGAAGAGAGTAATTCATTTGTAATAATTGAATATAAGAGAGATAGAAGTTTTAGTGTGGTTGACCAAGGTTTTGCTTATTTATCAGTAATGCTTAATAATAAAGATTCATTTATATTAGAATTTGCTAGAAAAACTGGAATAAATTTAGAGAAAATTAAAATAGATTGGGAACAATCTAAAATTTTATTTTTAGCGAATAGCTTTACTCCTCATCAATTAAAAGCAGTACAGTTTAAAGATTTACCTTTTGAACTTTGGGAAGTTAAAAAATATAGTAATAATACAATTTTGTATGACAAAATAAAAACACCAAAAACGAATGAATCAATTAAAACAATTACGAAAGACAAAAATATACAAAAAGTAAACAGAGAGGTTAAAAATTATACCGCAGAAGATCATTTGGCTGGAAAAAGTGATGAAATAAAAGAAATTTTTGAAAATTTGAGAAATGGACTTTTGCAAATTGATAGTAGTATAGAAGAGGTGCCAAGAAAAATATATATAGGATATCAAATAAATTGGTATAATGTTGTTGCTATTCATATATATAATTCTAAAATAGTGATTGATTTTCCAAGAACAGTACCAAAAGATTTAGAAAAGTTTGGAAAAGTTCGTTTACGTTCAAATAGTGTTAAGAATTTTAACCAAAATATTTGTGAACTTGATATAAAAGATCTAGATGATATAGATATAGCGGTATCTATGGCAAAAGAAGTATATAAAAAACATTTTGATAAATAAAAATTATGTTTGAGCAATCGTTTAAAAAAATTGATAACATCCTTCACACTGATTCTGGGTGTAGCACTGAGCTTGATTATGTAGAACAAACTTCATGGATTTTGTTTTTAAAATACCTTGATGACTTAGAAGAAACTAAAAAAACCGCAAATGAGCTTGCAGGAAAAGGTTATGAATATATTTTAAAAGAAGAATATCGTTGGGATAGTTGGGCTTGTCCAAAGACAAAAGACGGAAAATTAGACCACAACCAAGCTTTAGACGGAGATGATTTAAGAGATTTTGTAAATGATAAACTATTTCCATATCTTAAAAAATTTAAAGCAGAAGATCCTAATACTATTGAATACAAAATCGGTGAAATTTTTAGTGAATTAAAAAATAAAATAAGTAGCGGTTATAAACTTAGGGGTATTTTAAATATTGTAGATGAAATGCATTTTCGTTTGCACGAAGAAAAACATGAACTTTCTCACCTATACGAAGCAAAAATTGCTAAAATGGGTAATGCTGGGCGAAATGGTGGAGAATATTACACTCCTAGACCTTTGATCAGAACTATTGTAAAAGTTGTTGACCCTAAAATTGGAGAAACAATTTATGATGGTGCTTGTGGAAGTGCTGGGTTTTTGGTAGAAGCATATAATTATCTTACTCAAAATCAAGCAAAACTTTCGTCTAGTCAAATATTAAAATTACAAAATGATACTTTCTACGGAAAAGAGATAAAACCACTTGCCTATATTATTGGTATTATGAATATGATTTTGCATGGTATAGAAGCTCCAAATATTCGTCATATGGATACACTTGCAGAAAACATAAACGATATTCAAGAAAAAGATCGTTATGATATTATACTCGCAAATCCACCTTTTGGAGCAAAAATGGGAAAAGAAGTTCAGCAAAATTTTCCAATTAAATCTGGTGATTCAGCTTTTTTGTTTCTTCAACATTTTATAAAAATATTAAAAGCAGGAGGTCGAGCAGGTATTGTTATTAAAAATACATTTTTGAGTAATACAGATAATGCTTCTGTAAGTTTACGAAAGCTTTTACTTGAAAGTTGTAATTTGCATAGTGTGATAGATATGCCTGGAGGAGCTTTTCCTGGTGTAGGAGTAAAAACAGTAGTTTTATTTTTTGAAAAAGGTAAACCAACAAAAAAAGTTTGGTATTATCAACTTAATCTTGATAGGAATCTTGGTAAAGGTAACCCTTTGAATGAAAAAGATTTAGCAGAATTTGTAGAATTACAAAAAGAGAAAAAAGAATCAGAAAATTCTTGGGTATTAGATATAAAAGATGTAGATGAAAAAACTTTTGATTTATCAGTTAAAAATCCAAATAAAAATGATGAAGTAGCTTTGAGAGATCCGAAGGAAATTTTAAAAGAGATAAAGAAGTTGGATAAAGAGAGTGGGGAGATTTTGGATGGAGTTAATAAAGTTTTATGATTTTAGAAAATAATAAAAAAGATGAAGGTGAGTGGGTTACAGCTAGTTCTTTTGATATACAAATTTTTGACTTGAATGATAATATTAGTTCGATTGAAATTAATGAAAGAAGTGATGGTAGTTCATGCTATATAGCAAAAATAGATAATAGAGGTATTATTTATAATGAATTTATTATATATAATGGTCCCCAGGTTGAATTTAGGTGTAAGGTAAATTTTTTTAAAAATAGTGACAGTGGTAAATTCATACCAAGACTAACCTTTTACAAACAAGATAAAAGCGGTAATTTAAAAGAGACTAAAACAAATAAGGTAATAATAGAATTTGTTAAAAGAGACATGGGGTTAGATAATTTTTGGAAATTAATTTCTTTTTTAAAAAGTTTTAAAGAAATAGTAGATACAGGTGATTTTGATAAAAAATTTAAAGTTGTTGATCCTAGTTCTGTTATTATAACTGATAAAAACAAAGCTACTTATATTAAAAAAATAATTAATGCTGGTTACGATGAAGATATTTGGCTTAGTTTAATAAATTCAAATCCTTCACTCGTTACTAAATTATCTTACTCTAGAATATATCAAAATAGACAAAAAATAATCGATGAATTAGAAGGTAGGTTGTTAAATGGTGTTTTTCACGAAACAATAGGTGATAATTCTTGGCAGAAATGGATATATAAAAATAATTGGTTGTTTGGTGTAAATTATAAAAAACCAATTGAAAAAACAAAAATAAATATTACTGGAGTAATGCCAGATTATTTATTTCCAACTCTAGATGGCTTTGTTGATGTGTTAGAAATAAAGTTGCCCAGTGATAATGTTATTGAAAAGGATGCAAGCCATGCTGGATCTTGGAAATGGACAACTGAAGCTAATAAAGCCGTTGGGCAAGTGATTAATTATCTATGTGAAATTGATAGGTTAAAATTCGAGATTGAGAAAAGTGTAAAAAGAAATTATGGATATGATATTAATTTATTAAAACCACATGCGTATATATTGATAGGTGACAGTAGTTTGTGGGATGAAGAAAAAAAAGAAGGACTAAGGAAAATGAATCACTACCTACACGGAATAGATGTATTAACTTATAAAGATTTAATGGATAGAGGAAGTCAGGCAATAAATATTAAAAATTTTGAAACTTAAAAATTAATTGGTAATTTAATTTATGACCAGTAAACAAAAAATACTACAAGTTTTAAAAGATATAAAACACAAAAGTGAAATAAATCCCAATCCTGAATGGGTTGAATTTAAAATTAATACTTCTGTTGTAATTGGGGGTGAGTGTGTTAACAGCAAATCAAGAAGAGAGAATTTTAATGAAATTAGAAAAAGATGGTTTTATAGAACTCCACCTCCCTGATGGTAGAACTGACGAAGAAGAAGCGACCTTGAGTGGGTATACTACATCTGAGTTTATGATAGAAAATAAAATTATCTGGATTAAAATATTACCATCATTTTATAGTAAATATTTTTTTCTTAATTTAATCTCTTTTTCAGATAATAAATGGAATTATGTAAATCCTTTTTGGATTTTATGGAATTTTTTTAAAATTATTTTTTTGTTTTTTAAATGGTTGTGGGTTAAGAGTAAGATTGTAACAGTTATAGTGGGCTTGCTAAGTTTGCTAGGCGGTCTTCTTGTTTATGATTGGTCATTAGCTTGGAAAAATTTAAAAGTTTTGCTAATTAATTTAGGTATTTTATGAATGACAACTGGCAAATAAAAAATTTCGAAGATTGTTTAGAAAAAGTAACTTATACAAATAAAATTCAGCGTAAGAATTTTTTAGAATTTGGAGAATTCCCTATAATTTCACAAGAATCTAATTTTATAAATGGTTATTGGAATAATGAAAAAGATTTGTTAAAAATTGAAAAGCCAGTTATAATTTTTGGTGATCACACGCAAGTGTTAAAATATATTGATTTTGACTTTGTTTTAGGAGCTGATGGTGTAAAGATATTAAAACCAAAGAAAATTTTGGATTCAAGATACTTATACTATTTTTTAAAAAGTATTGATTTAAAAAACTTAGGATATGCTAGGCATTATAGGTTGTTAAAAGAAATAGAAGTTTCTTATCCTGAGTCACTAGTTGAACAAAAACAAATCGTCAAAAAACTAGACAAGCTATCGGCCCAAACCAAAAAACTTGAGAAAATTTACCAACAAAAAATTAATGATTTAGAAGAGCTTAAAAAATCTATCCTTAAAAAAGCTTTTAATGGTGAATTGTAATTGCATGTGTTATTCGTATTTATTACATAATTTAATTGATTATATATACACTTTCTTTAACAATGCTACTGTAGCAGCTGTTTTGGCTGTTCTTATTGCAAGTATTTTTGCTAGATCTGCCTACAGGAAGCAAAAAGTAGATGATAAATTTTTTGAGATAAAAGATCGTTTAATAAATGATATCATGAATATTCAAGAAAAAATTGATACCTCATTACTTGTTATAGATCAAATTGCTAATTCATATAAAATTACTACTAAAGACGATATTGATTTTTTTAAAGAGACAGTGGAAAAAATTTCTATACCTAAATTGTCTGAGTTGATAAATGAAGAAATACCATCATTAAGGATTAAAATAATGTCAAAAATTAATTTATATTTTGACAATAATGATAAAATAGAAAAACAATGTGAATCTTTTTTTACAGAGATAAAGAAATGGCATGATCCTATTGCTGCTATGGAGATTGATTTAAAACAAAGAGTAGAAAAACAGGAAAAGTTGTCTAATAAAAAAATAGTTGAAGAAGGTAAAAAAATTATTAAAATTATTTCAAAAGAAAAAATACTAATATATTCTTAATATGAATGAAGCAGAAACAAGAGCAGAGTACATTGGTCCAAAGCTAAAACAAGCTGGTTGGGGAGAGATTGAATAAATAATGTCGCAATAAAGCCCCTATTTTTAGCATTTTTATGAATAAATATATAAAAAATGTCGCAAGTAGTGTTGAAAAATGTCGCAATTAATGATAATATAAACTTATGAAATTTACTAGAACAAAAAAAGTATTATTTACCAATAATAAAGGTGGGGTTGGTAAAACAACGTTAGCATTTAATTGTGCTATGTCTTTTGCTAAACAAGGATATAAAACTGTAATAGTAGATCTTGATCCACAGTGTAATCTTTCTATGCTTGCAATGGGTGAAAATAATTATGAAAAAACACTATTTTCTTCAACTGAAAAAGATATTTATGATGTATTAAAGGGGGTGATAGAAGGTGGTTCTGATATTGACCTTAGTGTCCCTTTTATACCTGTTCCAAATAGTGATAATAATCTTTCTCTTTTAAAAGGTAGCATTAATCTTTCTCTTTATGAAAATTTACTAGTTACTGCTTTCGGACAAGCAAGTGCTGGTCAGCAATTAGGATATTTTCAGACGAGTGTTATTGATAGATTTCTTCGAGCAAAAGGGTTGAGCGATGAGATAGATATTTTTGTTATAGATACTTCTCCAAGCTTATCTTTGCTTAATCAAAATATTTTTCTTGGAGTAGATTATTTTGTAGTTCCTATGATGCCCGATGCTTTTTCTGTACAAGGTGTTGAAAATATAGGTAATATTTTTGAAAAATGGAAAAATAATTGGAAAAATACAGGTAAAGCTCTTTCTGGAGACACTGAGAGTAAATTTGTTTTATCTGGAGATGGATTATTTATTGGTTATATAGTGAATTCATATAATGTTTATGGTAAACAGCCAATAAAAGATCACCGTCATTGGATTGAAGAGATACCTAAAAAAGTTAAAATATATCTTTCAGAGAAACATGGTAGAAATGGATTGGTTGAAAAAAGCTGGAGAGAACCGTTGGCGGTAATACAAGATTATGGAAGAATTCCTGCAATGTGCCAAGAAATTGGATCAGCAATATTTGATCTACCTTTAGATTCTGTAATAGAAACACACAAAGGGACTAAAGAAAATATTGAAAAATCAAAAGAAGAATTTAAAAATCTTTCTGAAAAGATATTGAAAATCTTATCTGAATACTAGTATAAATAAAATCGTTAATTTCCTTGTTAGTTGAAATTAACGATTTTAAATTTAAGCAATATGAATGAAGCAGAAACAAGAGCAGAATATATTGATCCAAAATTAAAACAAGCTGGTTGGGGAGAGGTTGAAGAATCAAAAATTCTTCGAGAGTTTTATATTACTGATGGAAGAATTCAAACAGGAGGAAAAAGAGGGAAGCCAGAAATTGCGGATTATGTTTTGGTTTATAAAAATAAAAAAATTGGAGTTATTGAAGCTAAAAAAGATGAGCTTGAAGTTGGTGAAGGTGTGGCTCAAGCAAAAACCTATGCAGAGAAGCTTTGTATTGACTACACTTATTCATCAAATGGAAAAGAAATATATCAAATTTGTTTAAAAACAGGTAAAGAAGAGTTGGTTGATGGCTTTCCTACTCCAGATGAATTGTGGAATAAAACTTTTTCAGATCAAAATGAATGGAAAGATAAATTTACCAGTCAGCCCTTTGAGGATATTGGTGGTACAAAAAAACCAAGATATTATCAAGAAAATGCAGTAAATAAAACATTAGATAAAATTGCAGAAGAAAAAGACAGGATTTTATTAACTCTTGCTACGGGTACTGGTAAAACTTTCATTGCTTTTCAAATTGCTTGGAAACTTTTTCATACTCGCTGGAATTTAAAAAGAGATGGCAAAAGAAGACCGAGAGTTTTGTTTTTAGCAGATAGAAATATTTTAGCGAATCAAGCTATGAATGATTTTTCTCCTTTTGATAAAGATGCAAAGGTCCGTATTGATACTCTTAGTATTAGAAAAGAGGGTGGAGTGCCAAAAAGCGGAAGTGTATTTTTTACAATTTTCCAGACTTTTATGAGCGGGGAAAAGAATACTCCATATTTCGGAGATTATCCAACAGACTTTTTTGATTTAATAATTATTGATGAGTGTCATCGTGGTGGAGCAAATGATGAGGGAAATTGGCGTGGAATTTTGGAATATTTTTCACCCGCTGTTCAACTTGGTCTTACTGCCACACCAAAGAGAAAAGACAATGTAGATACTTATAAATATTTTGGTGAACCAGTTTATACCTATTCACTTAAAGAAGGTGTGAATGATGGATTTTTAACACCATTTAAAGTAAAAAGAATACAAACAACTCTTGATCAGTATGTTTATACTTCTGATGATGAAATTGTTGAAGGAGAAGTAGAAGAGGGGAAAGTTTATGAAGAAACTGACTTTAATAAAATTATTAAGATTAAAGAACGCGAGGCAAAGAGGGTGCAAATAATGATGGATGAAATAAATCAAAATGAAAAAACTATTATTTTCTGTGCTACTCAAGATCATGCTTTGGCGGTGAGAGATTTGGTAAATCAGTTAAAAGATAATAAAGACCTAAATTATTGCGTTAGGGTGACAGCAAATGATGGTGCTCGTGGAGAAACTTACTTAAGAGAATTTCAAGACAACGAAAGAACAATCCCTACAATTTTAACAACTTCACAAAAACTTTCAACAGGTGTGGATGCAAGGAATATTAGGAATATTGTTTTGATGCGTCCTGTTAATTCTATGATTGAATTTAAGCAAATTATCGGGAGAGGAACTAGAATTTTTGATGGTAAAGAATATTTTACTATTTATGATTTTGTAGATGCTTATAAACATTTTTCTGATCCAGAATGGGATGGTGAACCAGTAGATGAAACAGTAGAAAAAGAAGAAGAGATGATGAAAGAGGAAAAAGTAAAAGAGTCTAAAGAAAAAGATTTGGAAGATGGGGAAGAAGTAGAAAAAAAGAAGAAATTAAATATTAAACTAAGAGATGGAAAAGAAAGAGAGATTCAATATATGATTTCAACTTCGTTTTGGAGTGCTGAAGGAAAGCCAATTACAGTGCAGGAGTTTATGAGCAATATGTTCGATGTTATGCCAGACTTTTTTAAGAATGAGAGTGAATTAAGAAAAATTTGGTCTAATCCAACTACGCGAAAAGTATTTTTGGATAAAATTGCTGAAATGGGGTATGGGAAAGATGAACTTGAAACATTAAGTAAATTAATAGATGCAGAAAAAAGTGATTTATTTGATGTGTTAAATTATCTTTCTTTTATGAATAAGCCAATTACAAGAGAGGAAAGAGTTGAAAGAGCAAAAGATAAAATATTTAAGGGGTTGGATGAAAAAGAAAAAGAATTTTTGGATTTCGTATTGTCTAAATATGAAGAAAAAGGCGTTGAAGAATTAGATGAAGAAAAATTACCAGTTTTATTGAATTTAAAATATCATGCTTTGGCTAATGCTGAGCAGGTACTTGGTGGTGTCGGGAAAATTCGTTCAATCTTTTTTACATTCCAGAAAAATTTGTATGCTAAAGTAAAAAAGGAATATGCTTAAATAAGACTATCTACGTAGATAGGTTAATTAATAAAATATAAAAACCATCATCACACACTCTAAAACTACCTTAACACGGTAGTTTTATGTTATAATAGAAATCATGATTTAAATCAGTATTTAAATCATGATTTCTTAAAATAAAATTATATGGCTAGAAGAAAATTAGAGGACAATCTTATTCGAAAAATAACAAAAAGTGGGGATAGTTATTCCATAACTATCCCAATTGAGATAATGAGAGAATTTGGATGGCGTGAAAAACAAAAGGTAGTTATTAAAAAGCGAGGAAAGAGTTTTAACGTTAGTGATTGGAAAAAATAACCTTCGCTAAATATTCAAACCAAACAAATAAACAAAAAGGAATGGGAGGGCAGGCGGTAAACGAAATTAAAAATCTTCTGGATTTTTTTAAAAAGAAGACGAATTAAAATTTGGTGTAGTTGCTTTGAGAATAGAAAAATTAAATTAAATTAAGATTCTTCACCAAAGGTATTGACACCCTTTTTATAAAAAATAATTTTTTTATCCACAAATAATACTTGACAACATATCATATATGATATATAATAAAAACGAATATAGAGTAAAATTTTATCAAGATCTTAAAGGGGGTATACCGGTAATTGAGTATTTAGAAAAAATTAGCAAGAAAGAAAAGGCTAAAATTTTAAAATATATTGAGTTTTTAAAAGATAATAAAGGATATTTAGACGAACCTTATTCAAAACATATAAAAGGAAAAGTTAGAGAACTGAGAGTAGATTTTAGTAAAAATAGGCATAGAATATTTTATTTTACTTTTATTAAAAAAACCATAATTATATTACATGTTTTTTTAAAGAAAACTCAAAAAACTCCTATAAAAGAAATTAAAAAGGTAGAAGATCTTTTAAAAGAGGTAATTAATAACCCAAAAATATATGAATAAAAATAATGATTTCCAAAAATATTTAAAAGAAAATTTAAAAGATGCTGGATTTAAAGAATGTTTTGATGAATATGGTAAACAATTAGAGATTGCTTACAAGATTTTACAGTTGCGTAAAAAGAAAAAAATGTCTCAGAAAGAATTAGCAGAAAAGATTGGTACAACTCAAAGTAATATTGCTAGAATGGAAGCAGGACAACAAAATTTTACTACAAATACTTTAAACAAAATTGCCTTTGCCTTTAATCTTGATTTAGAGGTTAGTTTTGTTAAGAGTTAGATAAAATTGTTTTAATCTAATAATAAAGATAGAAGGTATCGATACCTCTTTTTATAAAAAATTATTTTTTTATCCACACCTAGTAGGTGGTGGATATTTTTTTATCTAATCTTAGCCAAAAAATAAGGGTATTTTTTTGGTTTTTTGTGTTGACGAATGTTTAGAAGTGGTGTAAAATGGTTGTAGGTGGGGGAGAGTGGTGAAAACATTAAATTATCTTTTATGTTTATCGGAGAATACAAACACAATCTAGATGATAAAGGCAGATTAGCAATACCTGCTAAATTTAGAAATGATCTTGCCAAAGGTGCGGTTGTTACCCGTGGTTTGGATAATTGTTTGTTTTTATACACCGCATCTGAGTGGGAGAAGTTAGCTGAAAAATTAGCTTCTTTGCCTATCTCTCAATCAGACTCACGTGCTTTTGCTCGTTTAATGTTAGCTGGTGCTATGGATGTTTCTGTTGATAAACAGGGTAGAGTAGTTTTGCCAGAATATTTAAGACAATTTGCTAATTTTAAAAAAACCGTTGTTGTTGCTGGTCTTTACAGCCGACTAGAACTTTGGGATGAGAGTGTTTGGGAAGATTATAAAAGCAAAACCGAAAGTGAAAGCACCCAAATAGCTGAACGCATGGCTGAACTTGGTATTTAATTGCCGAGTTTTTATTTTTTGTATTATGAGACATATTCCTGTTTTAAAAGATGAAGTATTGAATTTTATTCCAGTTAAACCTGATATAAAGGTAGTTGACTGTACTTTGGGGGATGCTGGGCATAGTGAATTGATTTTAGAAAAAATGCAAGGACAGGGAAAATTGTTAGGAATAGATGCTGACGTAGAAAGTGTGTTGCGAGCTAAACATTTTTTATACAGATTTGAAGATCAAACAATTTTTGTTAGAGATAACTTTAAAAATTTAAGTAAGATTTTAAAAGAAAATGATTTTGAGGATGTAGATTTTATCTTGGCTGATTTTGGCTGGTCTACTCCGCAATTTAAAGAAAGAGGACGAGGTTTCAGTTTTGAAGGAGAAGAACCATTGGATATGCGTTATAGCAACGATCAAGATAAAACAGCGAAGTATTTTGTAAATAATTTGAGCGTAGAGGAGTTGTCTAAAATCTTTTCTGATTTTGGAGAAGAAAAATTTGCCAAAGATATTGCTGTCGGGATAGGGAAACAAAGAAAAACAAAAGAAATTGACACAAATAAAGAATTAAGTAATTTGATTTTACAAGTGTATAGAGAAAAGTTAAATAGCACCAAGGAAATACCCTGGATAGGTGGATTACATCCTTCTACCAAAGTATTTCAAGCCCTACGGATAGCCGTTAATGAAGAATTGAGTGTTATAAAAGAGTTTTTACCACAGGCCGTTGATAGTTTAAGTAAGGGCGGAAGGCTCGCAGTAATAACTTTTCATTCTTTAGAAGATAGAATAGTTAAACATTATTTTCAGTCAATAGATAATAAGAAAACAAAATTTTTAAATAAAAAACCAATCTCTGCTTCAGAGGAAGAAAAAAAAGAAAATCCTTCTTCCAGAAGTGCCAAGCTAAGAGTGGTAGAAAAAATATAAAATAAATTTAAAACTATGGCCAACTTACTAAAAAGAAAAATGAACTATAAATTAAGCGAGATAAAGACATTCTTTTTATCTTTTAGAATGCCAAAATGGTTTGGCTATAAAATTTTTAAATTGGGCGCTTTGATGGTTTTAGTTTTGTTGATTGGCGGTTATGTTATAAAAATAAGTTCTACAGCTGTGTCTGGTTATGAAATTCATGATTTGGAGGAGAAAGTAGGGAGCTTAGAAAAAGAAATTAGTAAATTAGAGATAGAGTTGGCAGATTATGGTAGTTTACAAAATATTGAAACTAGATTAGCTAGCACAGATATGGTAGAAGTGAATAAAATTAGTTATGTAACAACTGGTAGAGATAGCTTGGTAGCAGTTAATAAATAATTAAAATTTTAAATTAAAAAACCCTGTCTTTGATGGGGTTTTTTTGTATTGTTAATATATGTCTTGACATTCTTTAGCATTTGTGTTATAACCTTTATTACTTACGCCTATTCGCCCCCCCCTCTAACCAGGAAAGGTAAAGGTGATATGTGTCCCACTTGTTTTGAGGTTTGGAAACACCTCATAAAAAAATCCCAGCAGTTGGGTAGATCTGCTGAGCACCCTTTGGGGAGCTGAACAAACTACATGTTTTCTTTTTTCCCTGGCAGAACTAGGAGGTGATCCAGCCTTAAACAAAAAAGTTCTGCCAGGACTTTTTTTTAATACGTATTATCATACGTGTTTTTTTATGTTATAATATAAACGTGTTTTAGTTTCTTAAATCTGTTTCATAATAAAATTATAGTTATATAGTATATGTGGATATTAGTTTTTCAAAGAATTTTATTAGATGTATTAATGGATATAATATATTTTCCTGTTTGGTGGTATAGCCGGGGTATTTTGTATTGGGCTGGTAGAGTGTTAGAATTTTTTAAAAGTGGAAATAATTTTTTGGCACCAGGGCTTTGGCTTAAAAATATTTTTGTTTCTATGTTTGGGCAATATGATTGGGAAGGTAGAGTCATTAGTTT
>Ga0222628_1000446_pt1 | contig 17426 bp, 21 predicted proteins | sample AntAcemetageno95_FD_179860 | JGI IMG/M metagenome (GOLD analysis project Ga0222628, IMG submission 179860) | Saline water microbial communities from Ace Lake, Antarctica - #95 | ecosystem: Environmental > Aquatic > Non-marine Saline and Alkaline > Saline | place: Antarctica: Ace Lake | collected...
CGCCTGCGCCGCTGAAGCCAAGGAGCAGCTATGCCCCGCGGCGCAGATGAAAGGGATGAACTTCCCGGCGAAGAAAGAGCTGGACCATAAATACAGCCGGCTCATCGACCAGGCCATCCGCGACCTGATCGCCGGCGGCTCGCTGGTTTCCGACGGCGAGTACGTGGCCCTGAAAAAGTTTCACGACCTCGAATGCGAAATAGCGGAGCGGGTGCGCAAGTTTTCAGCGCTCAGTGACCCGTGTATAGGAGCGGCTTCCAGCCGCGATGGAGGCGGCGCATGAGCGAACTGACTCTCACCCCCGCGCAAGCCAAGGCCGTCCGGATGGTCCTGCGCGAGCTTCTTTGCGTCATCACCGGCCTGCCCGGCGCCGGCAAGACCACCTTGATTAAAGCCCTGGTGGATGCCTTCAAGGGCATGATTCTCCTGGCTGCGCCCACGGGCAAAGCCGCCAAGCGCATGGAGCAGCAAATCGGGCGCAGCGCTCAGACGATCCACCGGCTCCTGGAATATCACCCGGCCTACGGCTTTCAGAGAAACGCCGATTGCCCCATCGACGCGGACCTGGTGATCATCGACGAATCCAGCATGATCGACGTGGAGCTGGCCGCCTGCCTGCTTCGCGCTGTGGATCCGAAAAAGACCAAGTTATTGTTCGTCGGCGACGCCAATCAGCTTCCCCCCGTGGGACCGGGGCGATTCTTCGGCGACCTCATCGACTCTGGCGTCTGCCCTGTCGCTAAGCTCACGGAGATCCTGCGCCAGGACGAAGCCAGTGGGATCGTCAAAAATGCTCACGCCATTCACGCCGGGGAAAAGCCCGAGAAGTACCCGGACTTCATCATCAAAAGTGACCGCTATCCGAAAGAGTGCGCCGAGTCGATCATCAAGGCCGTGCAGTGGCTCATGGGAGCGCATCCGGAACTGGGCTACGACGGCATCCAGGTTCTTTGCCCGCAGCGCAATAGCGAGATCGGCGCCATCGAGCTCAACAAGGCCCTGTCGGCTCTGCGCAATCCCCATGGCAAGCTCATGCCGGGCGCCTTCATCAAGTCCGGCGATCGCGTGATCCAGACGAAAAACGACTACGAGCGCTTTGTCTTCACCCAAAGCTTCGTGAAAAAGCATGCCGGCGCGATCCTGGATTTTCATAGCGCCAGGGATCGGAAGGCGGCGCATCATCGCCTCATGGGGCTGGGCGCGGAGTGTGGCGTTTTCAACGGCTCCACGGGCCGGGTGATCTCCTACGACGAAAGGAACAAATTCGCCCGTGTGAAGTGGGACGACGGAATGCTCTCCGATTACGCCGTGGGCGACATGCTGCGCCTCATGCAGGCCTGGGCCATCACGGTCCACCGCGCTCAAGGGTCCGAGTTTCCCGCCGTCGTCGCCGTCATCCACAGCCGGAACACTTACATGCTCTCCAAAGAACTGCTCTACACCGCCGTCACCCGGGCCAGGAGTATCTGCATCGTGTGCGGCAACCACCTGGGCATCGCCGGCGCCCTGAAACGCATCACCGCGGGCACCAGGTGCACAAACTTGAAAGAAAGGCTGCGCGCATGAGGGAAGCGCAGAAGTCAGAATGTAGCACAGCCGCCCCCGGCTGTGGTCGAAAGCCCCTTTGGGGCGACGGTTTGTAGCCCAGGGTGAAAACCCTGGGGAAAGAGAATGAATAGAAATTTATACGAAGCCCCGGCAGGGGCGAAAGGAGACTAGGTCATGTGGTTTAAAATACGACTCGGTTTTGATCGGCCTGAGACAGGCTACGGCGTCGGAGTCCTCATTTTTGGAAAACACTCATGGTTTTCCGTCTCGTTGGCATGGTGTGATCACGAATACGAGTTTCGCATAAACACTGACTACAACGAAGATACGCCCCGTTTTGAGTTTGGGTGCGACATGGAAGCCCTGGATTGAAAGAAATGGAAACCCGAAACCACAAACATATCATCTTCGCCTTGGTCGGTCCAAGCGGAGTCGGGAAAAGCACGCTGGCCGATCTTCTTTGTGAGCAGGTCGCGGACCTTCAGTATCTTAGTACCTGTACGACCAGGTCGCGGCGCGATGATGGCGACGACAGGCATTATAACATTTGCAATCGACGCAATTTCAAACAATGTCTTCCTAACCTTGTTGATGTCAAACAATATGGAGAACACCAGTACGGGATTCACCGCAACAGCGTGACCGGGATCAAGGGCGACCACATAACAGCCATTACCCTCTCTGGCGTAAACAGCCTGCGACGGCACAAATGTAACGTCGTGTCCATCGGCCTCCTTCTCCAGAGCCCCAAGCAACTCCAGGACCGTACATCTAGGGCCGCCGACACAGAGCGCACGTCTTACTCGGAAATGGCCATAGAGGCTGCCCAGTGCGACTACCTGGCCATCAACGACGACGTGGACGAGTGCGTGTCGAAGATCGCTGAGATCATCAAAACGGAGTGCGCAAAGATGCAACTCCAAAAAACTACGCCTAACCAAAACGAGGAGAAACGATCATGAGCGAAGAGGAGCGTGAGTTTACCCAGTCCATTAGCCTGGACGACATCGTTTCAGTGGAAAAGTTGGAGCAAATCATTTGCGATGAAGCGGGAGATTGGCCCTTTGAGCCCTCGGACTTCATCGAGAAAATGCGACCGCCTGAGGTCGGTAGTGAGACGTGGTGGGAAATGACGGTCGAGGAAGCGATCAGCAATCTCGTGTGCAAAGACAAGCTCATCAATCTCTACGAAGGCATCGAGGTTTACGCCGTCCCTGGTCGCCACTGTGTGAACGAAACAACCGGAGACATCGAGGAGATCGAGGAAGGCAGCGAAGCGCAGCCGGCGGGTGGCGATCAGACAAGCCCCGACGGGGCGACTCAGAATGTAGCCCAGGGTGAAAACCCTGGGGATCAGAGCGAATAGAATTTTTAAACGAAGCCCCGGCAGGGGCGACACAAAAGGAGAAAGATCATGCCCGTATTGAGATTGAACGACGACGAAATTCGCAACATCGTGACCGGCGCCGTCAACGCCGTAGCCGACGTGGACCCGGCAGCGCCAATGGGAACGGAGACAAAAGGCAGGATTCGCCGAGAGTTGCTGCTCAAACTTCGCGCCAAATACAGCGCCGTGGAGAAAAAGCACAAGTCCATCGACGGGGGCCGAGGGAAGATCACGCTTCCGGCAGAAGACGGTAAGTGCATCAAGCTTGAAATTGATTTGCCCAACTCACGCACGACCGTGACGCGCCTAAATGAAATGGCAAAGGATGTCACAATCCACGCGCCGCAGTTCGGCATAGAGACCATAGGCGACTCAAAGGAAGAGAAGCCGCGCCTCTACAACCTGGATGAAATCCTGTCGCTCATGGAAAAAGACGGACTCGCATTCACGCCGGCCAAGGGCATGGTGATGACCGTTTTGGACGACTTCCTGGCCGACGAGCGTGACGCCTCGGACAAGGCTCTGTACGAGGGCGAGAAGTTCATCGTCACCGAAGTCAAGAAAGGCGCTGTCATCGTCACCAGTGGCGACCTGGAGATCAAGAAAGGCCGATGGGACAAGCTGGGCGTCGAGGTGGGCGATCACGGCTACAAGGACGCGAAAAAGGAGATGGAGAAGCAGGCAGCCGACGAGAAAAAGAAGGCGGCGAATTAGGATGAGCAAAGCCTGCCCATGGTGCAAGGAATCCGAGCATCTTCGCATCGAGATCAAAGTGCCAAAAACGAGCGGGAAGAAACTGGTGCGCTGCCTTTCATGCGGCGCATCAGGCCCGCCGGCGGAGCGGGAATCCCACGCCTGGATGATGTGGAATTCCCGTACCGCCACCGCCTCATTCGACTTAAAAAAACAGGAAGTCGTCAAAAAATGACCACATGCACAACAAGTTTGACCACGTTTTTGGAGCGCAACTGGTAATGGAATACGTACCCGTAGACGAAAACATACGCACGAATCCGAAGGTTTTAGCCGTCGCAAGTGTCGTGAAACTTGACCCGGATGAGGTCGCAAAATGCCTCATCTGGCTCTTCCTTGAAGTCAAAAAAAGCTTTCCCGATGGCATCGTAACGACCCTGGACGGCGATGATATTCGCCTCGCCGGGATCTTCGGATTTAAGCAGCGAAGGCAGATCAGCCTCGCCAAAAAGCTGTGGACGGCATTCAAAACGGTGAGGGCCATGCGTGGCGATGACACCCTAAGTCCCCTTATCGAAAGCGAAAACGGCGCGCTTTTTGTCCACGACTGGATGGAGGATGGCTGCGGATCGTTTTTGGCCGAGCGAAGCAAAAAACGAAAGCAAGCCCGCGCCAGAAAACAAAAGGAGCGCGCTTCGTCACAGGGACAAGACCGTGATGGTCACGCGGACAAGGGCAGTAAAAAGGACCGTGACGGTCACGCGGATGTCACGCGTGACAAAGACTGTGACAAGAAGCGTGACAAAGACCGTGACGTCACGCGGATGTCACGGACACAATCAGAATCAGAATGTAGTAATCAGAATCTTACTAACCCCCCTAACCCCCCTGCCGGGGGGAAGTCGGCTGACGCCGACGGGGAAGGCTGCGAGGCGAAAGCAGATCCGAAACCAGAAACCAGAAACCCGGAGCCCGGACCGCTTCCAACTCCCCAGGAAATCATTCGCGACGAACTGCAGGCCGAGATAAAGGCCAAGGGCGGCGAGACCTACGAGCGCAAGTACACGCCTGAGCAAATCGCCCAGGTGATCTGCGACGAGTACAAGCGCGTGACCAATCGCTGCGAGGGCAGGGACGCGGCCTTAAAGCACATCCCGAAGCGTTTGATGGGCAAGAAAGTCGCCGGAGATACCAAGGGCGTCGTTCATCCCCCGATGTCTTTTCAGCAAATCTGGCGGCTTTTGCAAAACGTGTTCATCGACTTCGAGACTTTGAAAATCCGCGACGGTGAAGCCGGGGCTCAACAATACACGCCGCGGGTCCATAACCTTTTCGGCCAGCACTTCAAGCTCCTGGAGTTCGAGAAACTCAAAAACGACCGCCAAAAGATTTTGGAGGAAAAGGCGGGTAAGGAAGTCGGGCGCATCGGCGGCGCCGTATTCAACGTCCACGGCAAGATCATCAGCGAACTGGCCCGCGACCGAAAGTTGATGAAAGCCCCCGCCTTCTACCGCAAACATGGCCTGGCCGAGGATGTGGCGCAGCTGTGCGCCGAGTTTCGATGGAACGATTTCTTCGGCGAGGGCGCGGTGTACGACGAGTTTGGTTTCAAAAAGAAGCTCCGCGATTTCCTGCGCGGGAAGCTGCTGACCAACGCACAGAGCGGGGGCGAATCATGAGAGTCCTCGATGTATTCTGCGGCGCCGGCGGCATGAGCACGGGTCTTGCACAGGCTGGGTGGGAAATAGTCTGCGCCGTGGACATTCACGAACCCGAATTGCGGACCATCCACGCAGCGCACCCGACCGCGCAACCGATGCTCCTGGACCTCATCGGCAGCCAGGCCGCTCGGGATACTGTCGTCAATGCGGCAAAACTCTTAAACGTCAATGCCGTCGTCGGCGGTCCGCCTTGCCAGGACTTTTCTACAGCCGGCGCGAACGCGGGGAAGGAGGGCGAGCGCAACGGCTTTCCGGCCTTCATCGAGATCGTGCGCCGCCTGAATCCGGATGTCTTCATTTTTGAAAACGTGCCCGGCCTGGTCAGCCAGCACAAGGAATACTTCGGGAAGGTTCTATGGGAGCTTGGCGGCATCGGCTATCGGGTTTCAAAGTTTTTGCTCAACTCCGCGGATTACGGCGTGCCCCAGGCGCGTAAGCGCATCTTCTGCATTGGCATAAAGTGCGACCGCGATCATCAGGGATTCCATCTCACGCCCCCGACGCCGACACACTCGAAGGACGGCGTTGATCTGCCAAAATGGCGCGGGTGGGGAACCGTCATCGACTGGTCGATCCCATGCGACAAGCCCGCTACGCAGATCGTGAAAAAACACGTCCGCAAGTGGCTTGAAAAATATCACCCGGCCCAGCTTTCCTTTCAACTCGTTCAACAGTTGGGCAAAGCATACGGCGAAGCCTGCCGCGTAAAGGACCTTGAGCAGCCGTCGCCCACGGTATTGTCCGGCGGGCAGGATGGCGGACGGGCCGACTTGGTTCTTGTCCAGCAAATTGGAAAGGGAAGCGGCGAGGCTTGCAGGGTCAAGGATATTGATCAACCAGCAGCGACAGTGCGAGCCGAAGACGGGAAAGGCGGTCGCGCTGATATGTTGGTCGTTCGCCTCGACGGCAGCGACGCTCACCCAAACGGCGCTCCAGTATTTACTCCGGATCGGCCATCGCCATCGCAAAGCATTAATCCCGGCACCGTTCTGGTTTCCGGCAAGCAGGGTAGCCAGGTCTACGCGCCGCCGGTGACAACGCCGGACTGGCCGAGCCTGACCTGCGCTCCCCATCACGACGACAAGCTGCTGGTGGATATCAATCCAGCGAAGTTCGTTTTGACAACGGCATCCATGTTCAACGCACCGAAACCCCCCGATCAACCAAGCCAAGCAGTTCTTAGTGGGGGACCGCACGGTGGTTACAATTATCACATCATCAACATCGACGATCTCATGCAGCGCCACCTAATCATGGTCGAACTCGCCGCGCTGCAGGGATTCCCGCCGGACTATCCCTTTCATGGCAACAAAACGGCGGTGCGCCGACAGATCAGCAACGCCGTACCTCCGCCATTTTCTAACGCGATCGCGGCAAGGATGCCGCTCCTACACCTGAAAGTGAAGTGTAAATGAACGAACTCCTGCGCGAACCCCCTTTCTCCGATGAGGCAGAACTCGCAGTGCTCACCGGCATTTGCTGGCGCGACGATGCGATGGACGACGTGGCGGATCAGCTCGATCCGGAGCATTTTTATAGGACAGCGCACAAGTATATTTTCCGCGCCATGCAGGAGATTCACGCCATTGGGGCAAAGATTGACCTCGTGACGCTGGGCGAAAAGCTCAAGGAGTCCGGGCAGCTTGACGCCGCCGGCGGGCTGGCCTTTTTGACCAACCTTCTCAACACGGTCACCACCTCGGCGAATATCATTCACCACGCCAAGATCGTCTTAGAAAAGGCGCAGCTTCGCAGCCTCATCGGGGTGTGCCACAACGCGCTGGCCGACGCCTACTCGCCAGAAAAACCCGCTTCGGAGATTATCGACGCCGCCCAGGCCGCGATCATGGATCTGAGTTCGGAAACGGCGACGGACCACCTGGTGTCGTTGGATGAGGCCTTGCGAGAAACATTCACCGAGCTCGACAAACTGGCCCGAGGCGACGGCGTCCACGCGGGACTGCCCACGGGCTACTGCGACCTGGACCGGCTGACCGGCGGATTCGATCCCGGAAACCTCATCATCGTGGGCGCGCGCCCCAGCGTCGGCAAGTCGGCCTTTGCCTTAAACATCGCCGCCAACCTGGTGCTCGGACACAAAAAGCGCGTGCTGTTTTGCTCCCTTGAAATGAGTCGGCAGGAACTCACGACCAGGCTCATTGCACGGGAGTCGCGGCTTGATTCCTGCCATATGCGCTCGTCGGACTGGCTGCGCGATAACTTTGATACATTGACCAACGCCGCCAACCGGCTCTGGAATCTCGGCCTGTTTATCGACGACAGCGCGGTCCAATCCCTGGAATCCCTACGGGCCAAGGCGCGGCGGCTCAAAGGAGAAGGGCTGGACCTGGTCATCGTGGACTACATCCAGCTCATGAAGCCTCCGCCCGGCAACAAAGGACGCAACCGGGAGCAGGAAATCTCCGCCCTGTCTCGGGGATTGAAACTGCTCGCCAAGGAATTGGGGTTGCCGGTCATAGCCCTGGCCCAGCTTCACAGAATTGACCCGCGCCGCGCCGACCAATTGCCCTACATGAGCGATCTGCGGGAATCCGGCGCCCAGGAGCAGGACGCGGACAAAATCCTCATGCTCCATCGGGACCTCAGCGACGACGCCGTCGATCCGGAAGACACCGATGTCTTCGTCCGCAAAAACCGCAACGGGAAAATCGGAAGCGAGAAGCTGCGCTTTCGCCTCGCGTCTCAGGGATTCGAAACCCCGGCCCGCGAACCCTACGGCGCCGCGCCGCCGAGCCGCTTCCACCCGGATGAAGACAACGAAGAAGGAATTGACGACGTGGAGTTTATTTAATGAGCGACGATAAGAAACATGAGCCATGCCATGGGGTATGTCCATCGTCAGCGCCATGCCGCACTGCTGAAAAATACTTGATGATATGGTGTGGAGTTTTAAAAATATCCGTCTCCCCAGGCGACGAGTGCAAGCACCAAATCTTAAAGCAATATCCAGCCAGTCAGCGCAACTTACAAACCATCACGGACCACGAAGGGGAATGGGAATGACAAAACGACGACTCAACTGGGAAAATAACTCCGACACTGAGTTGAGGTGTCCGTACTGCCAGGAAGCACAATCGGCGCTAGATGAAGTCTTTGGTGAAATAGAGGAACTTATTGTCACCACCTGCGGAAGTTGTCTCAAAGATTTTCACGCCGATAAAACTATCACAGTTCATTACCAAAGCGCAAAAATAGAAAGGCAGTGATTGATGAAAACACTGATCGCCAGTCTCGATATATCCATCGCCAGTCCGGCCATGACGGCCATCGAGCCGGGGGATCCGGATTCCCTGATCGTGAATTTCGGGACCGACAGGGTTTGCGACGCTGTAAAAGGCGGCTGGGTGGCGCCCCTGGAGATCAGGAGGCTGCGAAATTCCACCGAGAGGTCGCGTCAGTTTCGCATCAACTTTCTCAAAGAGTGCATTTGCCGGCGGATCGAAGAACTGTCGCCATCGGTCGTCGCCATCGAGGATTACGGAGGCGCCAGAACGGGCTCGGCAATCTACTTGCCGGAAATCACGGGCCATATCAAAAACTGGCTCTTTCTTCACGACATCCCGTATCGCCTGTACACACCCCAGGACCTGAAAATCTATGCCGCCGGCCGGGGCGACGCACGCAAGGAAGAGATGATCGCCGCCGCTATCGAGAAATTTGGTCTCGCCAGCGCCGATCAATACGGAAAATCCACCGGGGACGTGGCCGACGCGCTGGCCTGCCTTTATCTGCTCGCCGCCGAACTGCGCGCCCGCTGCGATCCCACCATCGTTCCCCTTTTGCCCGAATCCACGCGCAAGGTCTTCAACCGCGTGACGAAAGCCAACCCGGACAATCTCCTGGTTCGCCCCTTCGTGCAAAGGAAAGCCGAGCAATGATGCCGACGCATAACATCGGAGTGAATCCAAAAGAGGACTCGCGGGGGAGGCCATGAACACCGGCGAGTTCAAACTTGAAAAGGAAATGACGCAGCCGGCAGCCGACTACCTGCGATCCCAGGGCTTGTTCGTCAAAAAGGAATTTCAAACGCCCTGGGGCTACTGCGATCTGGCGGGGTGCTCTTTTGACGAAGACAGAGTTAAGGCTCGCTTGTCTCTTGGGCAAAGAACGCCCATGGGCCCACAACTTCGCATCGCCGTTTTGCTCGCCATGCCCGGTAACAAGAAAAATGAAGGGGTGTCGCTGGATGAGCTCGTGAGACAATTCGGGCGTTTTCACGACGCCGACCAAATCAAGGGGAACGTAGACAGGCTCCTGAAATACAAGTTTGCGATCAGGGATGCAGCGGGGACCTTCAAACGGGCGACCGACTGGATGCCGCTGCAAAAGAGGCTCGTAGCCGTCGAACTCAAGCTGACAAGAATCGCCGAAGTTTTGAGCCAGGCAGTGGGGAATAAAGGTTTCGCGGAAGAATCCTTTGTTGGATTGCCGATGCAAAGGGCCAAGCGCGTTGCGGACGGCAAAAAACGCGACGAATTTCTGCGATGCGGAGTCGGCTTGCTGGGCGTCTCCGTTGATGATGTCCAGGTGCTCATCGAGGCCGGAAAGGAAGCGCCGGTGCCGGGTTATTCGACGATTCAAAGTCACTGCGTCGAAAGGTTCTGGCGAACATTCAGACCCCAGTCCCTAACTCCCAAATCCTGCGTGACGAAGGAGCGCCCATGAACACCGGCGACCAACATCAACGCGACCCGATCGGCGCGCACCCGTCCCATCACGACACCACGGCCACGTCCTTTTGCCTGTGCCGCTACTGCCTGAATTGCGTCGAGGAACCCCTGGATGACGAGGACAAACGCGAGTGGGAGAGTCGGGAAATCCTCCACGGAGACGATGGTGGCGTCCTTCATCCCCTCTTCAATTGCAGCGCCGGTCACTTCGTGCTGCGAGACAAGTGGGATCTGCCCCATTTTCCCATCAAGGTCCGTTGCCCGGACTTAAAGCCCGTCGTCGGCTACGTGTCGCGAAAGAAACGCACTCGGCGTCGCAAAGCGCTAGGGAAACTCGCCGATTTCCACAACGCCCTGGACGTTTGCAAGCCCGACGAAATTGAAGCCCTGCTCAAAGTCGCGGACGGACGCACCATCTACATTCCCAGGTCCGGCGAGAAAGCGCCGCGCCCGCGCAAAAAAGACCACCTGGCCAATCTGCGAATTCCCCAGGAGATCAAGGACGCCATCGCCGCCCGTCACCCGGGAAAGCTGATCTACATCCCGACACTCGGCGCCGTCTATAGCCAGATGCACCGCGGCATCATCCGCGCCATCCACTGCGCACACGGTGTATCGGTCCGAAAACTAGCCCGCATCACTGGAAAACCACGCCGGACCATCCAGCGAATCATCCGGAAAGGGGAGGAAAATGAGAAAGACTGAAGGAGGACGACTCATCTACAGTGATTTTGCCAAAAACGTTCCTTCCGTCTCCATCAACGAGGGACAAATCATTCGGATGCATCCCGTTGCCGTTGTCGTTGGTCCACGAGGCGATCTACAAGCAGCCAGGAAATGCCAAACAATTATCGATGGAGCCTCGCCGCAACTGCGGGAATGCCAGATCAATATTCCCGTTCACATCGAATCCAACGAGGAGGACAGCCCATGCACGCCATAATTGACATCGAAGCGATGAAGCAGGTTGAAGCCATGGCCGCCAAAAGCTTCGCCGACCACGAGGTCACCGAACTGGCTCCCGGGAGGATGTGGCGATGCCAAAAGCCCGGAACTATTACCTACTCCTTCACCGTCGCATTCATGCCAGGCGGATTCATCGTCATCGCCGGCGACGTGGGCGACGTCATCCTGCGTCACAGTGACCGAGATTCCATGAGATGGCTGCGCGGATCCGTGAGCATGCCGGAATACATCTTCGGCAAGGCCCAGCCGGTATGCCGAGAGTCCACGACCGAGTTTTCCCCGGAAATGGCATGGCAAGAGATCAAACAGCACAAGTTTAATCCTATTTCACACGATGATGACTGTTCCTTCGATGATGTAAGCGAAGACTCCCAGTGTACTTGTGGGATCGAGAGTCTTCGCCAGGAAGCCATTCGCATTGAGGAACTCTGGGACGGGGAAAGCGAGCATTCCTTCCACCAAGCCTATCACGAAGTCACCAACGACTGCGAATTCCCCACAACCCGCGTTTTCTCACCCCACGCCCTCTGGATGCTGATGTGCCTGCGAAAGTTCGTCGAGCTCGTGGACGCACCCAAAGAAGGGACCGAATCATGAAAATCATCCAAACCATCAAAAGACTCATCTTCGGACGAAAACTCTGTGAAGTGGAGCGGGTCAACAGGGAGATGCTTGCCGACAAATCCGACTCCACCTGCGAAATCGAGTTGGAGATCACAATAGAGCCTTCGGAAGGTTCATGACAAAACCGAACCCTGGAGCGTGACCATGGACCAAATCACAAAAGATCTGGTTGCCGCGATCATCAGCAAGGGCGCCGGCGACTTCGAACCCGAGGACGCTTGGTACATCGATGGAGATGAGGACTGCCTGACCTTCTGTTGGGAATGCGCCAAAAAGCGCCTCGGGGAACTCTTGGAGGAAAACCAGGAAGCCGATGAAGATGAACAGAAAGACCCTGGTGATATTTTTATCGACGGCGCAAACGATTCCTCCAGCGACTCTTTCCCTGTTTGCGACGAATGCAGTAAGCCGCTCAAGGGCCACTTGACCGACTGGGGGATAAACGAAGGTATTAATCGATTCACCGATCACACCGAGCCGCCCATCGATCCGCGATCATGCTGGGAAATGTATGAACTGCTCACCTACGAGATGGATCAACACTGCCGAAGCGTGGCCGAAGTGGAGGGTATCGTCAGGCGCATGGTTCTTCTTCTGCTCACCACTCCGCCGGAGAAGAGATACGAGAAGGCCTTCGAGCCGGTATTCGAGGGTGTGAAATGGATCAGGTGTGACTCGGTGACGCTTGAACCCGATGAAGCAAACCCAGCCCCGAACCCAGGAGCGTGAAATGCCGAGCAGAGACGGCCAGAAAGATGAGGGAAACACAATGACCAATCAACAAAGGCTAGTCTCCCAACCGCCACTAGGAATCAATGACGCCACTATGAACACCCCCGCAATGTCCGCGATCACAAAGACCTGAAACGAGGAAGGAGAGGCCAAGTGGGGAAGCTGCTGCCGATGAAGACACCGGACCGAAAAACAGCCGGCAAAACCAAGCAGGAAGACAACAGGCCGCACACACCGCGCGAAGACGTGGAGTACATCATGGACACCTTTCCCATTGTCAAACGCAAGGACATGGAGAAGCACGGCTCATATCGCACCAAGGAAATGATCATGAGGGAATACGATAAGCTGGCGGGAAGCCCTCTTCTTGCTCCGCCAAAACCAAAGGCAAGGATGAGAAAACGATGAACGATGATCTCAAACACAAAGTTCGCAGAACCATGCAGGACATGGACGACAAAATGAGCATTCTTTGGGAACACATTTGCGAGGCAGAGAAAAGCGGAGACGACTTCGGTGCAACCTTAATCACGGAAGCCAGGGACAAACTCAGGGAGTCCGTGTTGACCTTGGAAAGCGCCTTGAAGGCATGAAACCCACAAAGCCAACAGGGGCGATGGAAACCGAGCCAGCGAGGGGGTGTGGGTTTTTCTCTCGAAGATTTGGGGTTTGTTGGAAACGGCTGTAAATGATGCTAAATTGGAAGAAAAGTAAGGTTGTGAAAAGCGGGCCAAGACGGTGCAAGGGAATGTCCCGATCCTCGGGGAGGCGCTGTCGCAAGACCGCTATATCGGGTTCGGATTACTGCCGATATCACAAAGGCGGGGGACCAAACAGCAAAGGGAATCCGAAGCTTATTGCAAAGAACGCCGAGCGAGCGCCGGCGCTGAAGGAGAAGATGATGGGAAACACACTGGCCAAAAAGCACGGTATTTACTCGACAAAGCACCTCAGCGAAGATGAGCTGGAGTTCTACGAGATCGCCAAAGAAGCGATCAGGGCGGAGCATACGGACCTTGACCAGGCCACCGACGAGATGCAGCTACACCTCCTGGCCTTCGACTACGCCAAGCTCATGACCTCATTGCACAGCGGAAATAACGAGGCCATCGCCATCATCGGCGGCAGGGTCAAGAGGACGCTCAAAACGCTGGCCCTGCGCCGCGACGCACGCAAGGCAGCCGAGAAGCCCGCCGGCTATCTCACTCCTGCGGATTACGCCGCGAACCTGCTCGCCAAAGCCAAGGCGCGTAAGGTGACGATGCGCGTCACGGAGGTGGAAATCGAAGAAGGGAAGGGCGCGGATCCCGCCATGATCGCAGACGGCAAGACCATCGATGTGCCCGAAGAAAGCGAATAACCCGGATTCCACTTCGCATAATACCAGCGGGCCAAAAACCCAGACTCAATAATATCAGGCACTTAGGAGACCGGCAGGCCGCAGCCACTTCGCATAATACATATTATACGAAGCGCCCAGGCAGTGGTCAGGGATCAGTGGCTAGGGGTCAGTGGCCAGTGGTCAGCGGGCGGCGACCACGCCAGGGACCAGGCACGCAGGGCAGGGCGGCGACTTGGCCAAGGATCGTGCCAGGTCCGCGCCCCCCTCCCCCGAAAACGGAAAAATTTTTTCGAAGGATTTGCCTAAAACCCCTATACACCCTAGCTCTCTCAAAAAATGGGGGATTTCGTGCTGGCAAAACGGAGGATTGCAAAGCTTCTCAGAGACACCATTGACACAGGGCATCGTGTTAAGGAGAGTGGTTGAAAATTGCGTGAGGAAAGTGAGAAACTGAATGAAGAAAAACGAACTGTACTATGGCGACAACCTGGACATTCTCCGCCGCTACGTCGCCGACGAGTCGGTTGACCTGATTTATTTGGATCCGCCTTTCAATAGCAGCGCCACTTATAATGTTCTATTTGCGGAGAAGGATGGGACCAAGGCGGCGAGTCAGATACAGGCCTTCACGGATACATGGACCTGGAATCAGGAGGCCGAGTCTACCTATGCCGATGCTGTGATGGCTGGTGGGCGTGTGTCGGATTGTCTGCAGGCATTTCGGACCTTCCTGGGCGAGTGCAATATGCTGTCCTATCTGGTGATGATGGCGCCGCGCCTCGTGGAACTTCGCAGAGTTCTGAAGGAGACGGGGAGCATTTATCTGCATTGCGATCCTACAGCGAGTCACTATCTGAAAATGCTTTTGGACGCCGTATTTGGCCCAGCATTCTTCGGCAATGAGATAATATGGCAAAGGACGAATGCCAAAAGTCTTGCATTCACTAGATTTGCAAGAAACCATGATGTGGTATTGAGATACACAAAGGGAGAAAAGGCCGTTTGGAATCAAATTTATACGAAGCACGATCCAGAATATATCAAAAAATTTTACAGATATATCGAACCAGAGACTGGTAGGCGTTATAGACTTGCTGATCTCACCAATCCAAATAAAAATCGCCCCAATCTTACCTACGAATTTTTAGGAATCACTAGAGTTTGGCGATGGACCAAGGAGAGGATGGAGAAGGCTTATTTGGCAGGGATTATTGTTCAAAGTAAACCAGGCAATGTACCGACACTTAAGCGCTATCTTGATGAACAAAAAGGAACTCCTGTTGCTGATATTTGGACAGATATTCGCCCCATTCAAGCCCAAGCTGCTGAACGTCTTGGCTACCCGACGCAGAAGCCCGAGGCTTTGCTGGAGCGGATCATCAAAGCCAGCAGCAATGAAGGCGATGTTGTCCTTGATCCTTTTTGCGGTTGCGGGACGACGATCGCGGCGGCCCAGAAGCTGGGGCGTTCCTGGATCGGAATCGACATCACGCATCTGGCCATCACTTTGATTAAGATGCGACTGAAGGACGCCTTCGGGGACGAGGCGGCTTTTGATGTTGTCGGCGAGCCCGTGAGCGTGCCGGACGCCGAGGACCTAGCGGGGGCTGATCCCTATCAATTCCAGTGGTGGGCCCTGGGCCTTGTGGGCGCACGTCCGGTCGAGCAGAAAAAGGGAGCTGACAAAGGAATCGACGGGAGGATCATTTTCCAAGGAGAGGACGTGGGGACTTTTGAAAGCGCTATCATTTCGGTGAAGGCAGGGCATACGGGAGTCGCTCACGTCCGCGACCTCAGAGGCGTTCTGGACAGGGAGAAAGCGGCGATCGGAGTGCTTATATCCATGCAGGAACCTACTGCCCCGATGAAAACGGAAGCGGTTACGGCAGGATTTTACGAGTCGGAAATGTGGGGCCGAAAGTATCCAAAGGTACAGCTTTTGACCGTTTCCGATTTGCTGACCGGGAAAACGATCGACATGCCGCCGGTGAAGCAGGTCGATGCGACGTTTAAGAAAGCTCCGAAGGCCAAGAAGAAGACCGAGGCGACGGGAAAGCTTTTGTGAGCGGGAGGTTTCAATTATGACTCTTGAGCACACGATGGTTAGAAGGTTGGCTTTTGTAAAATATCTTTATTCCAACGCCTTGAAACAATCAAAAGCCCCTGCTCCGCTAAACGCGGCCTCTATTCTTGGTATGCACGATGCCGCAGAGTTTTTCCTCGGACTCGCATGTGAACACCTGAACACGGGAAAGACAGATTTCGCATTTATGGATTATTGGGAAATAATCAACAAAAAGCTTGCCAGTTCGGAACTACAGCAAAAGGTGGCCATGGGTAGGTTGAACAAGGCCCGTGTTGCCTTGAAACACCATGGAGCTCTCCCGTCTTCACTAAACATCGAAGCTCATCGAGCCACCATAACAAATTTTTTCCAGGACAATGTTCCACTGGTCTTTGAGAAGACCCTGGATGAAATATCCTTGGTCGAGTTTGTAAACCCTGAATCCGCTCGGCAAAAATTAAAACTAGCTCAGGAATTTATTCAAAAAGAAGAGATAAAGCCTGCTTTGGAAAACGTTGCTGCTGCTTTCGAAGAGATGATTTATGATTATGAGGCACGGAAGAGAGAGTTTTACCGCTCTCCATATTTCTTTGGCGAAGAGATGACCTTTCTCAGTAGTTTTCATATGGACCTAGATGAATCGATGACGGGCTCTGGAAGATTAAGTGAATTTGTGGACAAAGTGAAAGAATCAATCGAGGAAATACAGAGTGCAATTAAAATCCTTGCGCTAGGGATTGATTATCGTAAATATGCAAAATTCAAACAAATTGTGCCTAGTGTATCGAGAGTAATTAATGGACACATCAGCATCTGGTGGCATAGAAGCGCAGAAGGGCTAACAATAGAAGATGTCAATTTCGGCATCGATTTCGTAATTGAAGCGTCCCTTGCTCTTTCGGATTTTGATTACACCGTTGAAAAAACGGATGTCACGTGGCCAACCCAGGAGAACTCTCAAACAGATTAGCATAGATATCTTTGCTGCCCCCACTGCGTGAGATAAATAAAAGCCTCGAAGAGGCGACACAATATACTTCGCCCAGTTGACGGGAAAGTATATATTGAAGAAAGAGGACCTGCCGGACAAAAAGTATATGATACTGCGGACCTTGGCCTGCGGCGTGCGAGTCTATACGATCTACCGCAAAGATTTCTTCAATTTCGATACTCAGGCCCAGCGGGCGAAATGGTTATTCGCGGCGCCGACTTATTTTGGTGCCTGGTATCTGGCCCTCAAACATCTGGTGCGTTTTCACAACCTGGTCCACCTGATCGACCTGGACATGATTAATGCCAGGGCGAAGGAATTCAGCGAGGCCGAGCGATTGAATAACTCGCTGCTCGGCTGGGACGCAGTGCTTGTTTGTGACGACGAAGCCGACGGCGAAAAGGCCGTGCTTCTGCGATACGACGAAGCGGAGGCGCGATGCGTCAGCGACAAGGTTTTGGAGGCTTTTGAAATCGAAGATGACGAGGACGATGAAAACGGGGAGGAGATTTGTGATGCAGCAGCTTCTTTTTGAAAACCTGCCAACGCAGGTGCCGGTGACGAAGATTTGGGATGTGGATGCTTTTCTCACGGACAGCGATAAGGAGATCCTGGCGAGCACTGGCCGGAAGTCCAATAAGAATTTAGGTCGATGGCAATTGTCGG
>Ga0222628_1000447_pt1 | contig 17410 bp, 28 predicted proteins | sample AntAcemetageno95_FD_179860 | JGI IMG/M metagenome (GOLD analysis project Ga0222628, IMG submission 179860) | Saline water microbial communities from Ace Lake, Antarctica - #95 | ecosystem: Environmental > Aquatic > Non-marine Saline and Alkaline > Saline | place: Antarctica: Ace Lake | collected...
CCAGCACCTATACTAGCATATAATGTATCCGTCCAAGTTTCATTAAAAGATTGGTTGCCAGTACTAAGCGCAGTTATTGTCAAATTTAATGCACTAGAATTAAATAATAAACTAACTGCTCCACTTTCTGCACCGCCAACCAAATATGGGCCATCTGTATTAATTTGTGTTACATCCCCTACTGCAGAATCTGTTAAACAAGTTCCATCTTCAACACAAATATCTGTTGCATTTATTGTTACGGTCCCATCTGAAAAATGTAGGTTCCAAGTTTGAGCTGCAGATACAATTGGAAAAAGACACAGCACTAATAAAAATAAATATCTAAATTTCATTTAAAAAAATCCTCCAAAAATTATTTTGATATCTGGCAGAAACCAATAATCAACAGTCTCTAATCCGCCTTCACTTAAGTTATATGAAATGCTATCACTGTTACTTGAATTAAAATAAATGTCAAAATTAGTCTGGCCTGGTGCTGGCGAATCTACACCAACCCACGTTACTGCTGAGACAGTTGGCACTAGTATAAATACTAAACATAATGTTAAAATTATATTTTTCATGAATATACTAGGAATCTCGAGTTTATAAACCTTTGGACAAAAATTTGTCCAAAATAGAGATTTCAAAATTAACGCAAAGTTTATAAAGAGGTCATACTTAGTATATCTATAATGGTCAACAAAAAAATAAATAAAAAGCAAATAGTATATTTGTTACTACTATTAAGTAGCACCGAAAGGTTTATATACTAGGACGTATTAGACTAATTACAATGGGAAACAAAATGCAAAACGGTGAAGAAAAAAATTATAAAATAATTGTATATCTCACAAAAAAAGAGAAGGCACAAGCAGAGGAATTTGCTGTTAGTGAAAGGTTAAAATTATCTGCACTACTCAGAAAAATGCTGTTAGATGCAGCTGATAAAAAGGTGAAAGAAAATGAATAATTTAGTTCAAGTTGCTACAGGTGGATATGAAATTATTAGATTAGCTATTTGCGGATTATTTGGATTAGCTATCGGAACTGGGATGGGATACTATATAATTAAATTTAGAAATAGAAAACTAAAAAATAAATAAAATAAAATGGATTACGAATCAATTAAGTCATTAGAGGGTACATCATGTAAGATAACACTTCTTAACGACTTCTGGTATAGAGCAAAAATAATTTCTGTTACAGAAACTACTGTAACTTTTATAGAACAAAAAGGTAGAACTGTTTGTGTAACTCCACAACAAATATCAATGATATTACCTATGAATACGGAGGTTTTTTCTTATAATGGATAATCTATCACAAAATCAAGAAAAGTCTCTCACAGGGGCTACGATTGGCTCTAACGCGCTGTTAAAAGGGTGGGTGGAAGGAGATAACAAAGTATATCACAATCTTAATCATTTTTTACAAATTAAGATGGGAAAAGATGCATTTACAGATAATTGGTGCGCTATTGGATCAAGAATAGATGATACTGAAGTTTATATTAAAGATTTCCAAACTTTGGATGATGGTTTTCTTTGGTTAACTAAAACAATGGAGAAAAAGAATGATAGTTAAAAAAGATACACCTACACAAGCAGAAATAAAGGAAATGTTTTCTGAAAATATTAATTATGAATCTCAAGATAATTTGGCAATAAATATCCCCTATGGAAAAAAGAGCAAAAAAAAAATGAATAGTCGTGATTTATTAAATGATCAAGCAAAAGAAGAAGATATACATAGAATTAGCACGATTGTAGATAAAGATAAAAAAATAATAGTAGAACAAATCTATGATGAAAAAAATGGATGTAGATTTTGTATTTATAATCATAATGATGGAAGTATTAAATATGATAATGAGTATATTCATAATAAAGTGACATATAAGCCACTTATTGGAGAAGAAATAAAAAAGAAAGCCGTTCTACTACCATCTGAAGCAATAGATTATATGAATAATGGAATATTAGATAATGAAATAATTTCTTTTGTTAAAAAATGGTTAGATATACCTGAAGACTTCGCACAATTTGGAATATGGAATATTAAGGTGTCATGTGTGTATGAAAATTTTCATACATTGAATTATTTGCGGTTTCAAGGAGATACAGGCTGCGGTAAAACTAGAGGATTAGATGTTTTCGGTCATTTACATTATAAACCTATTTTTGTAACAGGTGGAACTACTCCTGCCCCATTATTTAGAGTTATTGATAAATGGAGGGGATCTATTATAATGGATGAAGCAGATTTAAAGAAATCTGATGAAAGTGAAGATATTATCAAGATTTTAAATAATGGATTTGAAAAAGGTAAGCATATTATGAGATGTGATCAAAATGATGCTACTAAATTATTATTTTTTGACCCATTTTGCCCAAAAATGTTATCAACTAGGAGAAGTTTTACAGATAAAGCAACAGAAAGTAGATGTATAACTCATATTATGGATGTAACAGAAAGAAAAGACATTCCTCTTAATTTGAATGATGAATTTTTTGAAAAAGCATTGGATTTAAGAAATAAATTACTTATGTGGAGATTTAAAAACTTTTTTGAGATAAAAAATGATGTTGAATTTGATTTAGGGGATATAGAACCAAGGGTTAAACAAATAGTAGGAAGTTATATATCTTTATTCAGCACAGACTTAGAACAAATGGAAAAATTTAAAAAATATATTACAGAATATCAAGAAGAATTAATTGAAGAAAGAGCATCTAGTTTTGAAGGAGCAATTGTTGAAGCAATCCACAATTTGTTAGATAAGGGGGTAGTAGATTTTGATAATAAAGATATTATAGAAGAAGGTAGTTTTACTGGAAGAGATGGAAAAGCTATGAAACCACAAGGAATTAGCGGAATATTAAAAAGCTTAGGATTAAAGAAAATGGATTCAAGTAGAATCAATGGAAAGATAAAAAGACCTATAATTATTAAAGAAAAAAGCATAAATAAAATATTTAAAAGATATGGGTTAAAGTGTTACAACGTTACAACTGTTACAACTCGTATGGAGACCCCTCAAGTTGTAACAAGTGGGTCAAAACTGGAAAAAACAGAAGATGTTACAACTCCGAGGGGTCTACACAGGGGTTGTAACACTTGTAACGTTGTAACAACAAAATTAGATGAATATGGAGATAATAATGACAACTAAATGTTTAAATTGTGGAGATGAGACATATAATTTAGATTATTGTTACAAATGTTTAGGCAAAGCAGAATATTACAAAAAAGAAGCAAGGAGAAGTAGAGAATATGAATAATATATCAACCAGTAGCTTAAACCCCGTAAACACGGTGCCTAAATGTTATAATATAATCCCAATTAATAATCAATTAAATCAAAATGGAGGTAAAGAATGGGTAAATCAAATGTAGGAAGACCTAAGAGATCATATAAGTATATTAATCCAAAGGATAAGAAAGATATCAGCGCGGTTAAGTATCATAAGGTAGTAAAAGACATCGAAAAAGAAACAAATTATGAAAAAGACCTAAGAGAACTTAAGATCATAGAGAGAAATGACAAAAAGAGAGATTATAGACTTAGAATGTTATGGAAGATTAGAGAATTTGTAGACGAAGCATTAAGTTATGAATTAAATAACAGATAATATTGCTATAATATACCTTAAAAAGGTATACGTATGCTTGAATGCGCGGAAAACAAGCGCCTAAATCGATATTAATAACCCCCACTATACATATGTATGTGGGTGGCCCTACCTGGTGAGAAAAAACCCGAATAATAAAATGGAAAAAGAAGAAAAAGAACATATGAATAAAATTTATAAAGAAATGTTTGGTCAAACTGAGAAGAGATTCACTTCTGAGAGGCATGACATCGCTTTAAACGATTCTATACTTGTTGTTAAATCTAATATCAAAAAATTGTTTAGAAGATATGATATGAATTTTGGAGAAGATACTTATGATGAAATTAATAAGCAAACAAAGCGAATGTTATTGCTAGCTATTAAGAGAGCTAAAGGAAATAAAAGGAGAACTGTATACTCAAAAGATATTTAGAATGGCAAAGAATAGATTAAGAACAACAATATTAAAAGGAAACAATGAAAGACTAATAGAGTTAGCTGGGACTTACGGGCTTACTGTTGAAAACTTTTTAATAATGTTAGCTGAGACACAATGGCATTGTTTAAACAAAGATGTAGTGAAGCAGTTAAAGATAATGGGAAGGGCTATCCCGGCTGATCTTGAATTTATAGACAACCCTAAAGTAATACCTATAACAGATATAAATACAGAACCATTAATGAGTATATATCTAAACCGTGATATAATAGATAAACTAGACATAAAGGTAAAAGAATACGGTTTTAGGAATATAGGTCTATTGATAGATAAGATTTGCTGTGAACCTTTACAATTTCATACCCCAGACTTATTCAACGGAATTAAATATAATGGAGATAAAAATGGAAAAAGAATATAAACATCAATGTGGTTGTATAACTCTTAGAGAATTCAAAGATAATGGTGAAACTATTATTTGCTTCAAGCATTTATGTGATAAACATAAAGCTGGTAGTGAAAGGCATCATAAGATATGTTATCTAGCACTTCAACACCCTGAGGTGGGAAAAGAAAATGGAAAAAGAATTTGAAGTAAAGATATATACCAATAGGAATACTAAACAATTTATTTTAATCCCTATGAAAAAGAAGCTTAGTAATGAGATACTAGAGATAATGAATGATAAAAAAGTAAAGGGTTTAAAGGTAAAGATTATTAAACAATTGAAAAGGGAGGTAAAATAAGATGAATGAAAAAATATTGTGGGCAATTTGTATATTAACATTAACTGTTTTATGGTATGGATCAATAGTCTATGCTCTTGACAGCAACCATGATTCAACGTGTTTAGAGCCATCACAGGTAGACTTTATTGATGAAGTGGTAGAATTATGCGATGTATTGAATTTAGAAGGTATTAGCACAGAAGTAGATGATCAGTATATTAGACTAGATTGTTTAAAGGGTATGGTTAAGTAAAAATAATCCCTCTTCGTGATAAATTTGGAAAAAAATCGTTATTTTAACGCCTTCATTTTTAGGCGCTAAAGGGGAATATGTATAAATAGGCGTTAGAATAGGTATTATAACGCCTATTTATTATTTAAAATTTCACCTCTTTTTTTTCTTAGCTGCTTTTTTTGCTTTTTTCTTTGCCATTATTATACCTCCTCTTATTTAATCTGCTCCCCAGCTATCCAAATTTAAAAATGGATGTAAAATTGCTATTGTTCCTATACCTATATGTATAAAGGCAACTCCTCTTGTAATAAAATTATTAATCCCTTCTATTCCGTTCGGCATTATTTCAACTGTCATTAAGAGAAAACCACATCCCCCTAGGAATATAAAGATATCATTTTCAGTTAGAACACCAAATACAAAGATACCCCACATTACAATTAACAACAAACTCATTGTTCCTATCATTCTTCTGCCTCCTGCATAAATTTAAATCCTGCAACTATTGATAGGATAATTCCTATTCCTGTAAATATCCAAGCCATTGGATAAACCCACCATACACCTACACCATAAACCGTTATTCCCTCATTGAACATATATATTCCCATTAGTAATGGCAAACATCCAGCAAAGAATAAGAATACAGGACTTTCTCTATATACCCCTAAGAATAATAATATAAAAAACATCCCAAACAACATTAACCAAAGGTTAAATCCAGGTTCTTGTTCTTCTGAACCAAATATAACATTAACAGTACTAGAATAGTTACTACAAGATAAAGTCATCCCATATGTAGCAATATCTGTATAATTGAATGTATAATTATATGTTCCATCTCCAATTGCAGAAATAGGCACACTTTGATTAATATCTGTGTTATTAATATTCAAGATTAAGGCGTTACAGCCTAATCCTTCTGAAAGGATAGGTGTAACTACCTCACAGGGGCAATTCCAATACTCCGTGTTATCTTGACATTCATATGCTGAGACTGAGGCCCCGGCTAGAATGAATATAAATACAAGAGACAATAAGGGGAGCTTCATTTAGCTCGACCACCTTTCTCTTGGAATTTTTTTATCTATTATAGTTCTACCTGTCATTATATCCTTCTTATAAACTATTCGCGGATTAGAATGCTCCCTAGCCGCTTGTTGTTCTTTAAGCCTTATTCTTAATATTCTCATAGCTGCTGATCTTTGTGAGCCAGAATATATTCCATCAATTTCCCTTTGTTCTTGAGGAGTTAATAACTTTCTAAGTTGTCTTACATTTTGAAGTTCTCTAACTGAATTTATTTCATTTGCCATTTTATAATTTTGCTACTTGATTAGATACTGCCCCTATCATAGGGATACTTGCTAAAATCTCCGCAGAATCTTTAATAAAGTTTTCTTTTTTAACTTTCTTTTTCCCTGTGAAATCTTTTGGTACCATTTTAATCGCTTTTCCAGCTACAGCTAATGACATAAATCCTGGTATGTTTTTTGATATTGTTTTTTCCATTTTTATTTTTCCTCCTTTTCTCATTTTAACGTTCCCACATCGTACCGAAGAAAGGTAATATGGATACTATGAAATATATACTAACTGCAAGGAAAGCCAATACTCCAAATATTCCTCCATACCACGTTGTAAGTATTATCATTGTATAAAGGCCTGAAATTGCTGTAATTAATAGAGCTCCCATTCTCATAAATCCACCAAAAATCCAAAAGGATAGAACTATAAATACAGTTGCCATTAATACTGAACCAAACAATCCATTAACGAAAAGCCCAAATAAATCTATAACTGCCATTATCTACCTCTCCCCCAATCTATTAAAAAGAATAAATGAGTTGCTAATCCAACTCCTACTAATAACATGGCGGCTATTCCACCAGATGATGCTCCTAATAATGGACTATCATTAACCATAATCCATAATCTAGTCCAAGTACCAATTACTGCTCCTGCTAAAAATATAGATAAAGAGATATAAGCTATATTAATATCTTTATAATAAATAGATGCTCCAAGGGCTATAAGCCCTCCTGCTGTAGTTAAAGTAGCTAATATACCAATTGTGCTACCGAATAATTTTTGCCATAGAGTTGACCCAGCTAAATCTGTTGGGTTAGTAAAAAAACCCCATATTGTATCTCCAGATTCAGTATTATAATTAGACAATGAACAATCTGCTCCTTCACATTCACCAGTAAATGAAAACATAAACATAGCTACATTCATTAAAAGCATCATTCCAACTACTGCTATTATCTTGCTCATGTTGTATTTCTCCTCCAATAATTAATCAAGTATCCACTTGTAAGCATTGTTGTCATAATAGCTATAGAGTATTTATTTAACCATGTATTTCTAACAGCTCCATCAAATTCAAACAATCCTGTGATTGAAAACATTATAATAATTCCAGTTAATATAACAAGAGTATATCCTGGACTAATAAATTCTAATCCAGTAAATTTAGTGAATAAACCTAATGCAATTATTAATAATATAAAAAAGAAGGTTATGCTATTATATGAGGCTTTATTCCCTTCTCCAAATCCACTATAATTACCAAATTTAGTCATTAATTCAAATCCATATGCTCCATCTGATGATATATTTATATTCTCAATCATCCAAACATTATTAGATGAAATTAATTCGTATCCTGAACCAAGATTAACATAATAGTTACCAAAATATTTTGTTGCATCTCCGGTACCTAATGCTAATGTAATATTGCCTCCATATGCTCCACATCCTGTTGATGAACCTATTTCACTGAAGCTAGAGTTTGTAATTATCATTTTACAAGCACTAATATTTCCTACAGAACTTGTTACATTAAAACCAAAAGTATATGTTGTATTAGGGGCTAAAATTGTCCCTGTTTTAGGATATGTATTATATTTAATTCCTTCAAATGTATAGTAGGTTTCATATGTTGTCCCCCCTTCTAAAACAATAGTATAAATACTATTTGTAGGTCTAATTGTAGAAATATAAGTTGTATAATCTGTTTTCTCTGCTGTTATCCTATGATCATCATTATAATTTAAAAAGAAAGTTGCTAATCCAGATGAATCTGTTAAGTCAGTTCCAACAGTTGTCCAAACTCCTGAAGAACTTTTTTCTACAGTTATAGTTACACCATTAAGTCTAAGCCCATTGGTATCTTGTACTTGAAATGATACATATTGCCCATAATCTGTTCCTAATAAGTAAAGAGTTGTATAAGTTGTAGTATTAGTTAAATCTACGCTTTGGGTATATGTTCTTTCGGGGTATGTAAGAGATTTATATTTTATGGATGCATTATTATGGAATGTTAAGTTAGGAGTAGCACAAAAGCTATAACTTTCTTGTTCTGTCAAATTAACATAATCAAATGTTTTATTTTGACTTCCGTCTCCAGTATAATAGAACCAATCATATACTTCAAATGTTGAGTTAATAAATAAATCTGTTTCTTCATTTTTAAATGTAAAGTTAATAAAAGGTTGAGTTAATGTTGCATTACAATATCCCATCATTATTGGATTAATGTATTGTCCATCTGAAGTTGTGTTTATTAATGTTCCACCATGATCTACTGTCCAATAGAAAGTTCTATTCCCAGATTCTCCCCAAGGATGGCTTACCGTTGAATTAAATGTCATTTCTGTATTAGAACCAACTTTTGTTGCAGCATATTCTGTATTATTATACCATAATTTAGCAGAAACTGTTTGTAATCCATCTGAACTTATATTTAAAATAAAGCTATCAGTTGTTGTTTCATATGTAGTATAATTAAAGGTTCTAGTACGTTCTAACATCTTATAATCCCAATACCTAGTAAAGTTAGCAACATTATTAAAACTATCATTAGAATAGAATGTTATATTCCTTTGTCCAGCTATATTAGTTACAAAAGTAGTGTTCTGGTCTCCACAAGTTACAGTTGTATTCGTATTATTATAATTAAACCAACAGGCAGTTGTTTCATTAGTAGCATCTGTTGCTGTCCAATTAAAGTAAAGAGTATGACTTATTGTTTCATTAGTAATTGTTTCATAAGGATATGTTACATTAATTACAGGTGCAGTTGTATCTTGAGTAAAGTAGTTTTGTGTCCAATTCATCTGGCCTTGAGTATCATTTAATGTAAATAAAATATTATATATACCATCATCAACAGAAATTGATTCAATTAAATCAGTACAAGTTACAGAAACATTAGTTGTTCCATTAATACTATAAAAACAATCATCTAAAGTTGTATAATTAGTTATAGACCAAGTAAAATTACTTACAGCAACATCATAAGTTGTCCCATTAACTGGGTATGTTATTGTTGCTGAAGGATAAGGAATATTTTGCGTAAATGTAACACTATCAGAATGAACTAATTCATTATTGTCTTCTACTGAAAGAATAATTGTATTAGATCCTTCTACAGAAGTTATAGATTCTAAGTGAGGGAGAGTGGCACAGTTAATAGATTCATTAGCAGCTCCATTTAAACTATATTGACATGTATCCATATAGGTAGAGTTAGATAGAGTCCATGTAAAGTTATTTACTACATGTGCGTATGTTGTTGCTGCAGGATAAGATATATCTATTTCTGGAGCAATAGGAAGTGTATAATAGACATAATAAATTCTACCATCTAAATGTATAGGGTAGTTTCTATTTTCATCTCCCCATGTTGTAATACCAACTTCATTATTAAGTTTATTTATTGTCTTTAAATAAGCTCCATCATCATATACCTTATATTGTGATCCACTTTTCTCAAAAGTCCAAGTACTAGTATCTGAAACATCAACATTACCAGTGTCATGTACACTAAAATTTTTAATAACATTACCAAAAACATTAAACTTTATTGTAGCATCATGATCATAAGCTGATGAATGGGTATCTAATCCTATATAAGCTCTTACCGTTAAATTTTCAAAATAACCAGCATCCCCTATAGTTAAATTAGTAGAAACTATTTCTCCACTTCCAGCTGCATCTTGTATCCAGTGCCAAATCTGTAAATAATCATTATTTTCATTTACCGTTGCATAATATTTATAGGTTCCACTACCTGAAGAAGAATTAGTCCAAAGATCTGTATCTATCGAACTATCATCTATATTATCATATATTAAAGAATCCCAAACAGCCCATTCCGATAAAATTTTACCATTAACTGTTATTTGCCAATCTACGCTTTTTAAAGGATCTTTTTGACCTTCTAATCTAATTTCATAATTTCCTTCTGGCATAACAGTTCCTAATTCATAAAGATTATTATTAGCATATAATTTATATCTTATAATGTCCTCTTTAATTTTTACATCATTTGATTGAATAGTATAAAAATCAATATCATTAATTAGAATTGATTCTTCATTTAAATATACTTGTATTGTAGATGAACAATTTAAACCACAAAATTTATCATGTTGAGTAATTGCTCCCTGGAAAAGAGTTTTACCTAGACCAAATAAATTTTTTATTTCTATTGGTTTATAGGTCTCCCAAATAGGATTATAGTTTAAAATATATTCACCAATAGAAAAAGATTCTCCAATAGAAATAGTTTTTATATCTTTTACATTATCAAAAGTAGCTGCAGAGGCTGTCGGAATATTTAGTAAAAACACCCCTACCAAAAGTACCACGAAGGTAAATAAAGTTGTTCTCGTCGCTCCTGTGCTATTGTTTTTTGCCATTTATCCTCGTAAAGTTAGTATATTAGTAATAACTATATTAACTGAATTTCTAACTCGGGCGAAGCCCGTTAAGGCAGAGCCTACTATTATTGTAACATATTTCAAACTTTTCATTGTTACTTAGTTAGTATCCTTGCGTATATTGTTGTTCAGGTTGTCTGCTACCATACATCAATGACATTATAACTGCTATAATTACACCAAGCATAATAAAAGGGCTAATTAAAAAACTAACTGTACATGTCATTTTATGCTCTTCGTTTGAAGCATTGTAATCTGGATCACTTGCGCAATTCCAATTATCTCCATCACGATTATCGATAACTAAGTCATCAACAACAGGCATGATAGATACCATTACAATTATTGCCATAACACCTAAAAATAAATTCATTATTAAATTCATACTACTCTTTACCTCCTTTTTCTGTTTTTAATTTGAGTTGCTTCTTTTTACAATATCTAAACCATCCACTTTTATCATCTGCTATAAATTCTGCTTTGTATCTGAAAGTTTTGCCATTTAATATCATACCAATATTTTTATTATGTCTATTTTTTATTCTACTAAGTTTTTTATAAAAAACTTTTTCTGCCCATGAAGGCAGAGAATTTATATCTTTCCATTTATTTTTTGTTCTCATATTAATTTACTTCTCCTTTTTTTAGCTAATTGAATTTCACTAACTTCTGGTCTCTTGGATAATCTTAATTCTTTCTTTTCTACTAAAGCGAAAGGGTCTTTTTTACCTTTTTTAAATTCTTTTGTTTCTTTTAATTTAACAAATCTATCTTTACCATCAAGTCTTCTGACTCTAAAACTTGCAGCTAATGTTTCTTTCACTTTTTCACTACCTTTGCCAACAGCTTTTAATAAAGTTGTAGCTTTAAAAACAGCTTTCCATTCTCCATATCTCTTTACTTCAGGAATAAATAATTCTCCTTTAGGTGTTTTTGCTATTAATTTTTTTCTTTTCACATCTGATTTCTTTTTCTTTTTTGCCAATGGACTATATCTTTTGGATTGTTCATATGGTTTATAACTAGAAATATGTTTATAACTTAAAGCTGGTTTATAACTTGGAGCTGGTTTATAACTTGGATCTTTAACTGGAGATGGTGCTAATGGTTTATAACTTGGAGCTGGTTTATAACTTGGAGCTGGTTTATAACTTGGATCTTTAACTGAAGATGGTGCTAATGGTTTATAACTTGGAGCTGGTTTATAACTTGGATCTTTAACTGAAGATGGTGCTAATGGTTTATAACTTGGAGCTGGTTTGTAACTTGGATCTTTAACTGAAGATGGTGCTAATGGTTTATAACTTGGATCTTTAACTGAAGATGGTGCTAATGGTTTATAACTTAGAGCTTTAACTGAAGATGGTGCTAATGGTTTATAACTTGGAGCTTTAACTGAAGATGGTGCTAATGGTTTATAACTTGGAGCTTTAACTGAAGATGGTGCTAATGATTTAGGTTTATATACAGATACTCCAGCTCCTATACCAGCCATAGAAGGTGTTACCACTGGATAAGATCCTAACCCCCCATATGATGATTTAGAATATGTTATAATATCAGTTTTGGCTACTACTTTCCCTGAAACTACTTTCCCAACTGTAGTTTTAGCTACATCAATAGGTATTGGTTGTCCTTTATACTCAACATAATATTTTCCTTTCTCAACCATCAAGCCAGTTTTTGTTTTATATGGTATGATAGCTTCTATCTCAGGCTTTATCCCAGAGACATAAGCTTCTCCTTCTTTTAATGTTCCTTTAAATTCCCAACTGCCAGCTTTACCTTTTTCTCCAGTTTTACCTACTTCAACTTTACCAAATTTCTTTGGTATAACTTCTAATATACCTGGTTTTTTTGGAGTGCCATATACTTTATATCCGCTACCTGTTCTTAAAAAGAATGTGCTAACATCTGGGGCAGTATATAATCCTTCAAACTCTGAAGTACCTTTTTGAATTTCAGTTATTTTTCCAGTTTTCCAAAACTTTTCTCCTGTTGCATGATATGATTTTCCTCTTTCTTGAAATAATTTTACATCGAATTCTTGTTTTTGTTTAATTGTTTTTCCTTTATATCCATAAGAAGTTGATTCTGGAAATGTTTTTTTACCAGATAAAACTTCTGGTTTAACATATTGTTCTATTGGTGCTTTTGTATATTTACTTCTAATTTTTCTAGCTTCGGCTCCTTTAACAATTCCAGCTCCTAAATATCCACCAGCAACCATAAAGGAAATATCTTCCCCTGTTATTCTACCAAGTTCTTTAGCTCTTTCTCCTTTTGGTGCAGAATAAACTTGAGCTCCTACAGCTCCAGCATAAGCAGTCCCTAATCCTACTACTGCAGTTTTGCCAGATATACTTACTGCTTTAGCATAACCTGGTATCTTTGCCACTTTAGTTACCTTAGCGACTGTTGCTCCAGCTTTGCCAACAGTTCCTAATACAGGTCCAGCTGCAATCCAAGCTCCTAATGTAGCTGTAGAAGTAACTGGCTTGTCTCTTACTTTAGTTAAAAATGATCTTGTAGTTTCACCAGCCCAATCACCAGCACCTTCAGACCTAGTCACAAATTCAGTGACTTCTCCAAATCTTTCAGAGAATTTAGGTACAGTTGTGCCAGTTACAACAGCTGCAGCTTTATATACTGGTTTTGTAACCCTTTCACTAACTCCAACATTAGCTCTCGTCCACACATTTGATACTGTAGTTTTTAATTGTGGTACATACCCTACATCTTCTGTTCTTTCATATTCTTTTAATTGTACAGGTTTACCTTCGACAATAACTTCTCTTGTTGGTTGTTTCGATGCATATTCCGCAGTTGCTTTAATTCCTTCTGTAGAATAATATGGGTCACTCTCTACAATTTGTCTATATTCTGTTCCACTAATAACTTTACCTGTATCTGCCATAGTATATTGTATATCTGGAGTTTTAGTTTCTTTTATAATATCAGCTTTTTCTTTCTCTAACTTTTTAACTTCTTGTGTAGTTATCCCTTTTCTATATTCTTGTTCTTTAGTTAAGGCTCCACCTGGTAATTGTCCAGCTAATTTCTCATCAACCTTTGTATATACTTTTTTTGCTACATCGGCTACTTTGCTAGCAGCTGATTTTATTTCAGCTAAAATCGTAGGTTTCTCTGGTATAGTATAATCTGTTGCAGTAATTTGTTTAGGTGCATCTATAGTTGTAATAGGAATAGCTGTATCTATAATAATTTCTTTTTCTTTTGTTGGCATTGGAGCACTAACTACTGTTCTATTATCTGAAGCATTTGTAGTTTGAGATTGATATGTAGTGCCTGTTGTTGGTAAAGAAACAACTATTGGATCAGGCCTGTCTCTTGAATTACTAGATTTCTTTTTGCTTGAGCTTGTTGTTTTTGTGGTAGTTGCTTTAGGAGCTGGTGTTGAAGTTACTTTTGGTGCAGTCCATGTTGATGCCTTTTGAGTTATTTCTGTTTTAGTATAACCTCCAGGTAAATTTACACCAGTCTTACTTTCAACTTTCTTAACAACCGAAGAGGCTGTCTCTTTTATTTTACTCCACAATCCCATTTTATTCTTTATCTCCTTTAACTAATTTTATTTTTTTCATCTTCTCGGCATAGCTAGATAGTTTCTCCGAAGCAGTTTCAGCTGCTACTTCAATTTTAGCTTTTGTTTCTTTTATCCATCCCATTTTATTTTATATTAAAGTAACAACTATATGTTGTTACTTTTTCAAGTATAAACGCTAATTTAAGCGCCAATTATGCCCTCCTTTCTCATAACACCGTAAAATAATCCAATTCCTACTCCCATCAATGCCAAAGCAAAGAATCCAGGAACCAAATCAATTATTGTTCTATTCCAACCAGCTGTTAAATACTCACTGTCACAATAAACATAATCTATTAAAGTCTCATTAGTTGTCAATACACTCGCATTTATATTAGCACTGTTATTAAACGTTATCACACCAGTTGATGCAGTAAATGTATAATCTGCTAAAAGAGTATAATCTTCACTTGCATTACCTAAGACAAAACTAGTTATAGGACATCCTGTAACTCTCCATCCATCTGGAGCATTAGTAATAGTAAATTCTTTAGTAGTATTAATTTCAGCAACTGCTAATACAGCAGTTGTAAAATCTACTGTTTCATCAGTTATAGTAATAGTATTTGTAACTTCATTACCTTCTTCAGCAACTACTCCTATTAAAGAGATACCTACTATCAAAGCTAAGAACGCACCAATAATCATTGTTATACTTGATTTTTCCATCTATATATACCTCTTTTCATTTTTGTTAAACATTAACTTTACCCCGTACTTTTAATAATATTTTATCCCACATCCTTTTGCCTTTCTTCCCTTTTGGAAATTCTACTAACAATATTGACTTCCCATCTTTCGCGGGCTTCTCTATATATATTTTTGGTATTTTTAGTTTACATCCCATTTTAAAAATTTAAACAACCTCCGTCTCTGCATCTAACAACACATTGGCTCGAAGCATTTGTCCCTGCAACTAATCCAGTTCCAAAATTAGTTATATTAGCCCCTGTTATAGTAAAAATTCCTGAACCAATAATAGAGATATCACTTCCACCTAAATCTACTGCTTCAGTTATAGAACAATTATCAGCACAATTAACTTCCCAAGTTCCTGAGCTATAACTGCACGTATCTGTTGTATATGTAACCTCCACTTTAGGTCTCTCAGCTGCAGTTCCATCTTCTTTACTTGAATATAACATTTGAGAGTTTGAACCAATATTTACACCATCCGTTACTATTAAATAAACTGTTAAATTAGCATTATTGTTAGCCACGGCGGTATTCATCATATTTGTTATATTAAAAACACTTACACCTGTATCAGTGCCCGCAACTGTTATAATTGAATCATATGAAGAATTAAAATCTCCCGCAGTTGGTTTATTATTCCAATATATTGTATGTTCAGTCCAGTCAAACGTTGGATAAAGATGGTGTGCTCCAAAGTCATAAGTTGTAGTGGACCCTATATCATTTATCCAAATATCAAGAGTCATATTAGCATTTATTATATTTACACTACTATTTAAGGATGATATCTTCCATTTTGTTAATAAGGGTCCTCTAGCTTTATCCTCATATTGTCCTATCCTATTTCCCTGATCACTTCCATAAACATAAGTTGGATTACCTTCATTAACCCAACTATCTTCAAGATTTTCTGTATCTCGAGTTTGTAAAACTATAGTTGTAGAGTTAGGACCAAACTCAATTATATCTCCCGGTCTAGCATTAAAAATTTCTACTTTGCTCCCCATATCAAAAAGATTAAATGGAACTTTTGTTTTTACAATTTCATCATATACTTCTTTATAATATTCCTTTAATGTTACTTTGTCCACAATCTCGATTGATTTGTCTGGTTCCTTTTCTGTGGAGGTAGCTATTAATGAATCTACATAATCCATTTTTTTTGTAGCATTTACTCTCCAAACTTTAAGGTCTACATCATCATTCAAGATACTCCAATGGCCCAAGTCCACAGTAACTGAAGTCATATTATAATCAAGAACTTCTAATGGATAATCTTTATCATTTTCTAGAACTATAACATTATATATCCCTGTATCTTTAAGACTAATTACTTTATCAATATCTTTCCATTCATTATCTTCAATAACATTTTGAATACCTGAATATAATGTTTTAGTACAAACTCCAAAGCTACATTCAGTCGTAGTTCTATTTGTATATGAAATTGTCGTAGCCGAGGCTATGCTAAAGCAAAAGATAAAAAGGAAAGAAAATATTAATGTTTTATTTGCCATCTTAACATATCTCAAACGTTGAAGTGCTCCCTTTAATTATTGTACAAGTTGCGTTGTCTCCTATAGAATGTAACGCGCTTGTTTCGAATACAATGTTCTCAGCTGTAACATTAATATCAAATGTTTCTGATATATTTGTTAATGCTAAATTAGTATAATCCATTGCTGTTAAATATTGTGTGTCAGCAAAAACTTGAGTCCAAGATTCATTTACTCCAGTAAGCATAGAACCATTTCCATTATAAAGGGCTGCCGTTATATTATTTGTAACTATAAGGCTTTTACCAAATGTTTCTGTAATATTTGTTAATGCAATATTTGTGTAATCCATTGCTTGTAAAAATATTCCTACTGCCCAATCATAAATTTGATTTGCTGTTGATAAATGGGTGTCATCATTATCTGTTACTGCTGCTGTTGGTATTCCTGTAAAGTTATCCCAAGTCCCTATTCTATATTGCGTATCAGTCCAAGTTTGATTAAAAGATTGATTAAATATTCCTATAGCATAAGTTTCAGACCAAGATGAGTTATCACCTGTAACTGCAATATCAGCATAAAGAGTATCTCCTAAAACTTGAGTCCAACTTTCATTGTCAGCTACAATTGTAATATCAGCATAAAGAGTATCGGCTAAAGTTTGAGCCCAAGATGTGTTTGTATCATTAATATTAGCATACATAGCATCAGTTAAAATTTGATTAAAGGATGAGTTATCAGTTACAACTCCAATATCAGCATAAAGAGTATCTCCTAAAACTTGAGTCCAACTTTCATTGTCAGCTACAATTGTAATATCAGCATAAAGAGTATCGGCTAAAGTTTGAGCCCAAGATGTGTTTGTATCATTAATATT
>Ga0222628_1000448_pt1 | contig 17405 bp, 21 predicted proteins | sample AntAcemetageno95_FD_179860 | JGI IMG/M metagenome (GOLD analysis project Ga0222628, IMG submission 179860) | Saline water microbial communities from Ace Lake, Antarctica - #95 | ecosystem: Environmental > Aquatic > Non-marine Saline and Alkaline > Saline | place: Antarctica: Ace Lake | collected...
AGGCCGTACTTGAAAAAGCACAGCACAAAGGATCAGGAGCGGAAAACAACGAAGACAAAAGCGGTCAGAGTGGCGAACCAGCAATGGTAGGACCACTTGACATGATCTAAGAGGTGTATGGAAAATGATAGTCAATTATGAAACAGCATACAAATCCAGCTTTGGAAACCTACCTAACGGTACTAGATACGTCGATCCATGGGTCGCAGGATTCAGTGCAGACGAACAAAAAGCAGGAGCAGAAAAGAAGTCCTTTGATATGAGGGCACAATTAAAGTCAACGATGGAAGCAGGTATGAAATCCCTGATTTCTAAGAAAGCACTTGGTCCAACTACAGGCGGAGCAGGTACAGCAGGGTACGCATTAGTTCCTGTATATGTAGATCCAAGAATTGTGGATACTTCAAGAAAGTGGACTCCACTTGTCGAGATGATCCCAAGAGTTACAAACTTCGGTTTAACTGCGGATTACAACATCATAACAGCAAAAGGTGGCGGATACACAGCACTTGCAGACGCAGCACTTCCTGAAACTGATGACACATACGACAGACAATCTAAGGCAATCAAGTTCTTATACAGCGTCGGAAGAGTCCTAGGGCCAATGCAGGCAGCAATGCCATCATACATGCTTGAAGGATTTAATCCAACTGGAACTGGTATGGGCCAAGGCACATTCAGCAACAGCGGAGCACCAAACGCAAAGCAAACTGAAGTACTTGTGAAAGCAAGAGCACTTAAAGAGCTAGAAGAGAACCTGATCATCAATGGCTCAGTTGCAACTGACGCAACTCAGTTCGATGGAATCGTAGCACAGCAAGCTACTACAAATCAAACTGACTTGAACAGTGCAGCACTGACATGGGATGACGTCGAAGAAACTGTGCAAGCAGCATTCGACGATGGCGGAAGGCCAAAGTTAGCAGTTGCAAGTTCAAGTGTCATAACTGATTTAAGAAAAATCATGATTGATACTTTCAACTTCAGACCAAGCGACTTGACCCAAGGAGCAGAGCTACCATTCGGAGTACCACCACAACTGGTCCTTCAAACAATGGTCGGTCCAATCCCAGCAATTCCGAGCATGTTCTTGAGTAACACTTCAGGAGCTAAACAGATCTTCTTCCTGGACACTGATTTCATAGAAATGAGAGTCTTGCAGGATATGACATACGAAGACCTGGCTAAAACCAACGACAGCAGCAAGTTCATGCTGAAAATCTATGAGTGCCTTATATTAAGAGCACCAAGCTTCAACAGCTTCATAGACAACATCGCATAGAGGTGCAAAGAAAATGGCAGCAATAGCAATCGGAGATTGTACTGTTACTCAACAGCCACAAGTAGGATACAACGTGTATAAGATCGTGACTCCTGCAACAGCTGATGATGCAGACACTATAGATGTAAGTTCAATTATCTCAGCGGACAAGGTAGTCCAAGCCAGTTGTCAAGCGGCAACTGACGGATGGCTTCCTGTCGCAGCAATCACTACAGCAGGAGTTCTCACAATTCCAGGCTCAACTGATAATGAGGCAAGGACAATTTACGTAATGGCAGACTTGTAAAGGTCTACCAAATTTTTTTATTTTTTTTTAATTACATTCAAAAAACACAAATGAGCTCAAGAGCTCGGAGATGAATCAAATGGCAAATGGATTAAGAAGTTCAAAGGGGCCAGCAAGGTCGCCTTTTACCTTGGGGCCATATCAATGGGATCAGGTATTATTATTAAATAAACCTGTAATCGAAGGCTCAAGGAGATATGTATTAACAGAAGAATTTTCACAATGTCCTGCATTAAATGCAGTGATCAACGCAGCATTCAGTGATGCAGATGCAACAGCAGCAGCAAACACCACAATCAAAGTGGCAAGTGCAGCAGCGAACAAACACTTCGAGATTCTCGGAACAAATGCAGTCACAGCAGACTGTACCTTCGCAACAACTGTTGGAGCAATCCAATTGACAACTGCAGGTGCAGACAACGATCAGATGTATGTATGTCCACATTTAGATACCAAACAAACAGCTTGGACTGGAGTCTTATGGGGAACAGAGAATCAAACTCAATGGGAAACTGTGATCAAGACAGACTCAGCAATACTGACAACTCTGATATGGGCAGGATTAAAACTGACTTATGATCCGGTAACTGCAACAGATGCAGACCAGGCATACTTCAAGTTTGATACTGATAACGCAGACACAAACTGGATGATCATCGCTTCAATTGGTGGAGTAGATGTGGAACTAGACAGTGGAGTCCCAGTCGTTGCAAGTCAAGACTACTACTTCAGAATCGAAATTGATGCAGACAGATACGCACATTTCTTTATTAATAACAAAGAAGTGTACAGGTCCGGAGCATTAACAGATGACGTGGATTTTATTCCATACATTGGAGTTCAGGCATTGGCAGCTGCAGCAAGATCCTTGTGGATTGCAAAGCAGAAGATCAGCAGATTCGTGTACGAATAAACCCGTACATAATTTTTTTATTTTTTAATTCACACTCACAAAAATCAACCTAACTGGCGACATACAGCCCAACATACGAGGTACCATAAATGGCAACGAAACTAACTAGATACAGATTAAAAGGAACAACAGCAGCAGATGGATCATTAATTGTGACTTCAGGCACAGTGGCCCGAGGAAAGATTCACACTATCGTCGCAGACGTCGGTGGACTTGCAGACACTGCAGACATTACAATCACGACACCGGATGACGTTGTTATCCAGACAATTCTAAATTTGACTAATCAAGCAGATGACGTGGTCGTAAGACCATTGGTTCTGGCAACACTTAACACCGGGGGGGCACTGACAGCAACAGGAAACATATACAAAGAGTATTGTGTTTTCAGTCATCTTAAATTGACAGTAGCCCAAGGCGGAGACTCAAAAGCATGCGTCGTAGACGTATACGTGGAGGAATACTGAAGATGAAATTTAAGAACAACACCAAAGAAAATGTTAAGTACCGAACAGGTACTCTGACAGAAGGATATGACTGGAACAACGTGAGACCAACTGAGACTGTGGACATACCATGGGCTTCAGGAAAGAACACTGCATTGACTGCAGTTGGTGGTGCCAAAGATGAAAAGGCAAAAGAAGATCAATCGGATGCTGAACCAATCGATGAAGCAAAGGAATACTTCAAGAAATTGGTTGACATTAATGGAGTGGGCAAGAAATCAGCTGAAGAGATCATTGCGGAACATCCTACAGAGGAAGCACTGAAAGAAGCCATTACTAAAGGTGAAGAGATTCACAAGAGGGATGACGTAGATGCAAAAATCAAAGAAGCATTTAACTGAGGTCCTTGGCATGAAAAGCGACGGAAACGGTGGATTCATTATCCAGAAGGGTACTTTTGCAGCGATCACATTATTGATAATGTTTCTTACATTCGTCAGCACAGTAGTAGCATACGGAGTCACAATTAAATCAGATGTAGCACATCTTCAAGATGCCTATGAGCAAGTAGCAACGGATCATAAACCATGGGCGGAAGATGTAAATACTAGGATTGCAGAGTTAGAAACAAACAAGGCAACAACCGCATTGAAACTTGACGACATGCATGATGACATCAAGGAAATAAAACTAGATATAAAGGAGCATTTCAAATGACATACATAACTATAACGGAAGTAAGAGCAATTGTAGGAGCTCAAGCTGATTTAATCTCAGATGATGAGATCACTCAGTACATCACCGAAGTAGAAGCAGAGATGGTCCGGTGGATCAACACAGCATTCGTTCCAACAGTTAAGATCGACATAGTGGATGGAAACAGCACAGGTCGAATGTTTGTGAAGAAGAACCCAATCCTTTCAGTAAGAGCACTCACAGTCAATACAACATCATTAATCACACCATCAAATGTGAACTGGACCAAAGCAAGTGGCAAGATTAGGCTAGGCGTAAATGCTGAAGCAGCAACCTTCACTTCAGGACAACAGAACACATACGTCAAATACTTATATGGAATGCTTGAAGAAAGCACTACAAACACAGACACCACTGCAGCAGTTGCAGTTGGAACCACTGTCACAGTACCAGTCACCGCAATCACAGGACTTGCAAAAGATGACTGGGTAGAGATTTATGGGATGGATGGAAAAAGAGAGACAGCACAAATCACTGCAGCACCTGCAGGCACAAACATAGTTGTTGATCAACTGGTCCAGGCACACGCAATAGGAAGCATTGTAGTTAAGATTCAAATCCCACAACACATCAAGAAATACATGTTAATCGAAGCAGGAATATGCTGCGGAATCAACGCTATAGGAGCGACATACACATTCAACGCAAGCTACCAACTAGGAGACCTCCAGGTAACAAAAGGAGTACCATACACGCACTGGAGAGAATCAGTTGAGAAGCTACTAAAAGAAAGGAAAATGAGGCAATCAAGAATCAGACCTCGACCTTCAATAATGGTGGACTAAAAATGGCATGGGACGATACTAAAGTAGCAGAAGATAACTTCCCCTCATCAGAGTGGAACGCAATGGTCACTGACCAAAAGACGAGAGCAATCAGAACTGTTGCTGCAGGCGTACCAACCAGTGCACCGGACAACATAGGAGACATTTATATTGACTCAACAAGCGGAAAGATGTACATCTCGATGGGAACATCAGGAGCGTCTGACTGGAAGAAGGTGATCACACAATGAAATACAACAAACTAATCGGAATCATAATCACAGTCTTGCTATGTGCAAGCATGGTAATGGCAGGACCCTTCAGAGTAGATGAGAATCTCGAGATGGGAACTAATGACATTTATAACGCAACAAACATCAATGCGACATACTTCTATGGAACACTTATAGGATCATGGACTCCAGCAGGAGACGTGGACATGATGGGCTATTCAGCTTATAACTTAGCAGATCTAAACGCAACAGCAATATACCAGGGCGGAAACATTGTCCTGGACTCAAGCGACGAAGCAAACCTGAATGTTAATCACTCAGATACATCAACACTTGCAGCAACAGCAACCACTTGGGATGGAGAGACATCACAAGCAAATCTTAATGTCAACAGCTCAAACTACTGGGACTCACTAGACACACCACTGGACATCACAGCACTCGGAACAATAGGAAGTGCAACCAGCATCACAAGCACAGCATTCGTCGGACCATTAACAGGCAATGCAGACAGTGCAACAACTTGGGATGGAGAGACAAGCCAGGCAAACCTTAATGTTAATTCTTCAAATTACTGGGATGGAATAGACACTCCAGGAGACTTCGCTGCAATCACAGCAAGCGGTCTTATTACAGCAAATGAATTCACAGGAGCACAGAACTGGACAGACAATCAGAACTATCCAACAGCATGTCCTGCAGATACATTCGCAACACAGATAGGAGACACAATCACATGCACCGCAATCAGCGATGTATACTTATTAAATTCAGGAGATACTGGAGCAGGACCATATAACTTCACAGGCAATGTGGAGATAGGAACTGCAGATGGATCCGCAGCAGAACTTCATGTCTCAAATGCAGACTCTGGAGTAGACTGTATTGCAAGCACAAGAGGATGCTTCGAAAACTCAGGCACAACTTATCTTGGAATACTTGGTGGAACAGGAAACACAGTTGGAATCAATGTTGGTGACCCAGACGATGCAGACATCGGTGGAATCAATTATGCAAACTCACTGGACAAATGGACTATAAGAGCAGGCACAACAAATGTTGTGGATATAGATTCAGTTTCAGTGGATGTCTTAGGATCAGCATACTTGGATGTAGCAGGTGCAGGAACAACAATCAATGGCCTAGTCATAGATGGATCAGGAATTGACATCAAGAGATCAGGTGGAAGTGGAAACATTAGATTCTTTAATGACACAGCAGGAAGTGTTGGATGGGTTATGTACATGAGCGATCCTACAAACTGGGATCTTAGAACTCACGCAAGCAACAGAGACGGAGCAGATTATATCATAAGTAAAAATTACAATACAGCTGCACTTTTCAATGTGGATATAGACACAGGAGACACAAGTATTGCAGGAACTCTTGATGTTGTTCAAACAGGAGTAACAGGAAATACAGGATACTTTTATCGAAATTTAGCAAGTGCAAGCACAGATGATGTTGTCTTTGAAGTAATCCAGGACAATGCAGGTGACAATCAAGGAGCAATGGTTGTTCAACAAGATGGAGCAGGCAATGCAATCAGCGTATCAAATTATGGATCAGGAGTTGGAATATATTTAAAACAAAATACTTTATCAGTTAATGAAGCAATGTGGGCTTATTCAAATGTTGATGGAACAAGTAATAAACCATTAGTATTTGTCGAAGTAGACAATGTTGCATTTGATCAAGAAGCTTTATACATTCAGAATGATGGAATTGCAGAAGCAATCTTTGTTCAAAACAATGGAGCAGCTGAAGGTTTACAAATAGATCAGAATGGAAATGGTCGAGGAATCTATGTTGATAATGCAGGAACTGGCGAAGGAATCAGAGTATACCAATCAAACGATGCAAGCGGAGCAGCATATTATTATAGAGACTTATCAAGTCTTTCAACAACAGGAATTGGACAGAATAAAGCTACAGCAACAGGAACAAACTATTTTTTTAGAAATCTTGATGCAGCAGATACAGCTGGAGCTGTTATGTTCATCGAGCAAGATCATATAACTGATGATCAGCCAGCTTTGAAAGTTCAACAAGATGGAACAGGAAATGCGGTTCAATTAACCACAAACTTAAATGGGATCTCAGTGATCAATGCAGGAGATGCAGGATATGGATTGTTTGTTCAATCAGTAGGTGACAGCAGAGCATTAAACATTTTGAAAGGTGTTGGTGTTAGAGATGCGATCTTGCTTGAAAACGATGGAACAGGAAGTGCTATATCAATAAACCAAGATGGAGATACAGGAACAGCTGGAGCTGTAAACATTGAGAACACAGCAAACAATGGTATTGGATTAAATGTTTATTCAAATGAAGATGCAGCAGCGACGAATCCTCTTGTATATATTGAAGCAGACAATCCACTATTCGATCAGGCAGCTTTAAAAATCCAGCAAGATGGAACAGCAGAAGGAATATATATTGATCAAACTGGAACTGGCTTGGGTTTGAGAGTTGCAAATTCAGGTCCAGGAGCAGGAGTATTTATCGATCAGAATGGTGATGCAATTGCATTAAACATTGATAGTGAAGCAACTTCAACTGGAAGTTTAGGAGTTAAAGTTGATATGGGCGGAGCAGGTGGAAGAGTATTCGACTTTGCAGCAAGTTCAGATCAAGCATTCAGACAACAATTAACATCAGACAATCCAACTTGGTACATGCAGAGAAACGCAGACTCAGGAACTACAGGTGGTGAGATGTTCAGAATCGTTCAAGATAACGCTGCAGACGATCAAGAAGCTTTAGTTGTGATACAAGATGGCACATCTAACTGGGCTCAAAAAATAACTACTGCAGGGTTTGGATTAACAGTTGAAAATTCAGGTGTTGGTGATGGAGTATTAGTAGATCAAGATGGCAATGGAATAGGATTAAACATTGATTCAGAAGCCTCAACAGCCACGCAATATGGTCTTAATGTTGTAACAACAGGAACAGGAGCAACAGCAGGATACTTCGGTAGTGGCTCAACACATTATACTTTATTAGGTCAAAGATATGGAACTCCAAATGGTGGCAATGTTTTTTATAGAGACTATGCTTCAGCGGTGACTGCGTCTCCTCTTGTTATAATAACACAAGATAACGCAGGCGATGATCAGCAAGCATTATTGGTTCAGCAAGATGGAACTGGAAAAGCTATTGATACACCGACAGGCGTGAGCACTTTAAACAGTTATTATGGAGAGATGTATACATACGACTCAACCACAGCAACAACATTCGCAGCATCAGATGTTTATTATAACATCACAGTAGACATGGCTGTTGGAGAGCTTAATGGATTCACATATTCAAGTGGAGTCTTAACAGTTCCAGAAACTGGAGTTTATAGATGTGGATTCAGTGATTCATTTAGTGGTGGAAACAACATTGAATTCCATGCAGCAATTGGAATAAATGGAGTCAGAAGCCAAATGTGTCACATCCAAAGAAAACTCGGAGCAGGCGGAGACGTTGGAGTCGCAGCAGGATCTTGTGTTTTAAGTCTTACAGCAGGTGATGACTTGACTTTAATGATGGAGAATGTAGATGATACTACAAATCCAACAGTGCATGATGCAAATGTTAATTGTGTATGGGTGGGGTACTAAGATGACAGACAAATATGATGCTAAAACTAATTATGTAATCACAGCGATCATGATGATCCTTGCAGCAGGTGCAGGCTCAGTGGTTGATCTTGGCGGAGCAGAAGATGCTCTGGAAAACTGGTATATTTGTGACGTAAGCCTGGAGACAGGAGAGTTCGCAAGACTGAGCGGAACAGAATACACCGGATACCCAAACGAACTAGATTCGAAAGGATACAAGCGATGCAACACAGATGAAGGTGCAAAAGGAACATGGCAGCCAATTGTAGAGTACGCTGAGGCAAATGGAATCAATCTTGAAGACTTAGTCCAGGACCCAGCAGAAGATGCCCCAGAGGAGCCAGAAACACCACAAGATGGACCTGGAGTATGGGGACAACAATACAGTTGCTCGAATGATGGCTGTGTTCCAATTTAGAGGGATATACCATGGGAATCGTAATCACAAAGTATGAAACAAGGAACGATGTCAAGTTCGACGTATCGAAGTTTGACTACTACTATGATGACGATACATTCCCAGCTGATGCTGCAGCAGACTTCAATGCAATAGTTCTAGAACATGGAGATGTTTATTTTATCAGCCAAGAAGAAGATACAGTTGATAGCATGGGCCATGTCACAGATATAGATCCAACAAGCCTTATGATTTATGGAATGTTCCAGGACATCACAATTAAAGATCGAAAAGTACACGAAATGGGATTGGCAGTCCCAGGCAATAGGAAATTCTATTTTAAGCCGAGCTACAGTACGCAATCAGGTGGCGTGGTGACTTCTTACGAGATGAAGGAAGGAGACATCATCACAGACAAGGAACTCTATGATAACGATGGAAACACAGGACAGTTCAGAGTCGTTAAGATACTGAAGCAATGGTGGGAACCAGGAACAGAAGTTTATAGGGTTGCAATCGTCAAGAGCATCAACCTGGATGGAACATCATGAAGATAACCGTCAAGACCAAAACTCCTGACCTGGAGCAATCTAAAGAACATGTGAAGGCACAAATGAAGGAAGTACTCTTCAGAGCCATGGTCAAGATGGAAGAGCTGGCCAAGAACAAAGCACCAGTGGATCGTGGAATGCTTAAGAGTCGAATCAATCTGCAACCATTAGAGCCAGGACATTCAGAATACACACTTTATGATGGAGTATCATACGGAGCAGACCTAGAGTATGGAAACAGGCCACACAACGTGCCACTTAAACCACTCATCGATTGGGTCAAGAGAAAAGGCATAGCAACAGATGAAGGACATCAAATAGCATTCGCAAAGTATGTCCAGGAGAAGATCAGAACGCATGGAGTTAATGCACAACCATTCTTCAGGCCAGCACTGCATGAAGTACAAATCAAATGGCTTCCAATGATTAAAAGACAAGTTATGAAATCATAATCCCCCCCTTTTTTGGTTGGGGCAGGTGTGTCTCTGGATTTCTAGCGGAAACGCAAAAGGCATGCTTCCTCAACCTTTTTTTATAATGCTCGAACATAACAAAGTTTAAATAAACTGGTATGGATTAATACTATTGTGAAGGCCAAGAGGCAATCCAAACTTCACAAATGAAAGTATCCAGCCAAGAGGCAAACGAATATGGCATACCTAAGTCCGAAAACAATAATCGTAGATTTTCTACGAAAAAACATTACAGACCCACGTGGTCGAATTACTTCTAAAATCAACACAACTGCAAGTGCAGCGGTAGGACAGACAACATTCCAGCTGGTACCAACAACAGGAAAATCATATTCTTATATTGACACAGTCACAATCGATGCAGTGACATCTGTGAAGTGGCGAGATTTCTATATAGATCCAAAGAAGCAGCAAATTATATTCTTTACAGCAATGGCAGGCGGAGAAGAAGTGATCATAACATTCGGAGAAACATCAAGTGACTGGATCTTCCCTGACAAAGCAACAAAGAAACTCGATGCATTATCATTCCCAAGAATGAATGTTTTAATGGTTGGGATCCCTGGAGTGCGACAAGGAAACTATGAAGCACCAGTGGAAGGAACGCCAAGAGTCCAGGTAGACATTTGGTGCAAAGAGAAACAGAACAATCAAATCTTCACAATTGACGGAGATAAATACACAGGAGAAGATCTAGCAGAGTATCTATCCTGGCAGGTGACAAAGGCATTCGAAGATAGCGAGTCTGAGTTATTCCCTGCACTTTATGGATACGACCCTGTTGGCATGCCCCCAGACTTGCCATTCGACGATGAACTCCAATGCCATCACAAAGTGGTAGAGTTCTTATTGAAGGGACTAGACCTGGGAAGAATAAGCTAAGAGGTAAAAAACAATGGTATTTAATGAATTTTTAATCGGAAAAAGAGAAAGAATGGTCTGGGTAGCTGAAACTGCATGGGCTACAGGCGGAACAATAGCAAGCGGAGAAATCGTAGGATTGAACTGCACAGTAGAACCTGACTGGTCCAGAGGATGGCAAGAGAAGCTAACTGCAGGAGCAGATGACAGAAACGTCCAGGGAAGAGTTGTAGGACCAAAGCAGCTGCCTTATACAATGAACTTCGTACCTGTAAACTGGGTATGGTTAAAGTACCTTATGACAGTTGTAGACTCTGGAACAACACCAAAGATACACACATTCACACAGAGAAATGCAATCTTATCATACAAGATGGAATGGGATAAAAGACATACCACACCACACGTATTGACAGTAGTTGGCAACGCAGTTAAATCCGCAACAGTCAACTTCGCAAAAGCATCTGGCGAAGGAACTGAAGGCTGGATAACTGTCGCACTTTCATGCGTCGGACAAGATGTGACCCAAGGATCAACAGTCACAACTGTGAGTGCAGGAAACATCACCAAAGATGGATACCAGTACAGAAGTGTTAAATGGGTCATTGGTGGAACTGAAATCAAGGAAGTCAACAACGGAGAGATCAACATCGACAATGGAATCGATGAAGCAGACTCCAGGTACTGCAATACTACATACGACGAATTACTCGGAGAACCAATCCCGAAGACATTCAGGATCACAGGAAGATTCAATGTGAACATCAAGGACAAAACCTTCTTTGATTACTGGGACGCAGGAACAGTTGTTGCAGGAACTAACACTCTTTTATTTGATAAGGACGGAACAGGAGACGATCAACTGTTGATCACATTCGGTGCGTTTTATGTGCTTGGAGCAGTTGCAAGTACCAATCTAGAAGGAGTCACAAACGTGGATGTAGTCTGGGCATGCGATGCTTTCACAAGCGTAGTTGCAAGAGACGACATAGCTACATATTAATGAGGGGAAAAGAACATGGGATACGAAAACGACTTCGTTGAAGACAAGCCAGTTGAGCTGGATGTTGAAGGACGAAAATTTATGTACACACCAGTAACTGGTGGCGATGAGAATGAATGGCTGAAAGATGTCATGATTATCAAAGCAGATAAGACAACAGCGATTGATTGGGGAGCTTACAATAAGAAGAAGCTTGCGAACCTGTCCGTCGTACCATACACACAAGAGAACATTCAGAAAGTGATCGGAGTTCCAAAACCTTGGAAGGACCTAAACACAGATGAGAGATACAAATTCATCGGAAGACTGAAGCCTGGCATTTTTGATAAGATCATTAATGCAATGAAGAAGGTGGACGAACCCGATACTAAAGCAGTAAAAAACTAGCGAGGCTGATTGAAGTCTCTCATGCAGATGAGGGATTCATCATCACTAACCCGAAGAGCAAACTTCTATGGTGGAAGTCAATTGCTTTTGAATGTGGAATCAGCCCAGTGGAATTCAATCGCAGCAAACTCTCAGACATCCAGGAGATCATGGAGATCAAGAGTGCAGTGAGTTCAAAGCAACAACGAAATAGGAAAGTTCAAGATATGATGAACAAAGTCAAGTTTTAATGAACAAATGGTCAAAAAAATGAACACTACGAGGCAAATCTAATGGCAGCAAAAGGCGGAAGTATGGCTGGAATGAACAGCATGAAGATCAGTGGAACTATGGATATGACTGACATAGACAGAGGCTTCGTACGTCTCAATATGAAGATGTCTGATACAAAGGCCCGGACAAAGAGCTTCGGTTCTGATTTGAAAAGAGTAGCATTGCAAGCGAGTCGATTGGCCAAACGTATGATTAAACTAGGAATGGCAGGAGCTGCAGCAATGGTTGGAATCGCAAGCAAAGCACCAGCAGTTGCACCAGCACTGGCAAAGATGGGCGTAGCATTTGGAAAGATCCAAAGAAGCCTAGGAGAAGCACTGGCCCCTGCATTTGAAAGAGTGGCAGGATTACTTGACAAGATGGCGGTGTGGGTTGATTCTAACAAAGAAAAAATAGGAGAAGTAGCTGGCAAATTTCTAGACTGGGCAGAAGCAGTTGGAGAGAAACTGTGGCCATGGCTTGAGAAGATTGGGAACTGGGCTGCAGACAACCCGGGTTTATTTGTAGGCATACTTGCAGGACTAGCACTAGGACCGACAATTCTATCAGGCATCGCATCAATCAGCACACTGGTTGGAGTCATGGGCGGAGCAACAGTGAGTGCAAGTTTATTGGCAGCATTCGGATACTTAGCAGTTCTTGGTGGAATCGCATATGCAGGATACAAAGGAGCAACATACCTGGTAGATAAACTTCAAGGATACACAGGCATGCAGAGCGGAGAAGGCATTGCAAATGGTGGCACAGACGGAAGTGGCCAGACATTAGTAAACAGGATCCCACAAAAGATATGGAGTGACATTTCAGGAAATGAAGCACCATGGGAAGATCAACTAAATCCAAACAGTCCAGCACATGACAAAGCGATCAAAGAAATTAAAGACAGAGGATTCCAAGGAACACCTGGTGGAACAATGAGTGCTGCAGAAGACCGAAGAGGATGGTTCCTGCAGTGGTGGGATGCAACATGGGGATAAACAAATGGTAATGAAAATAGAGAATTATACAGGAACAGCAGACACATTCACATGGCCTTATAATCCGCAAGTATTTGACGATACAACTGACAGCAATCACACACTAACAGAGATAGGATACCAAAGGCATCACATAGTTGTGAGCGGTGGCGGAGTAGCACCGAAGAACATAGTTCTATCAGGACACTTCAGTGGATCAACTAAGATAACCAACTGGAGAGGAATGAGCAAACAATTCATGGAAACAATCAAGATCAAGAAGTTATACTTCGAGAGCGACAAATTCCACCTGGGCATAGGAAGACAGGCCAAGAGAACACACACAGGCGGAAGAACAAACTTCATCGATTACGTTGCAACATTTGAGAGTTTTATACCTGTACTATTTGGAGATACAGAAAAGACGAGTGGAACAAATGCAGGAAACATCCAAACATTCATAACTGAAATAACAGGCACAATCACAAGCGGAGCATCAGACGTGGTCATAGCAGACGCACTCGGAAACGAAATCACAATTGCAGCTGCACTTCTAACTACAGGCCACACATTCACATACAAACTGGTGGAGATGGTGAACTCAGGCAGCGGAATATATGTCTCAGAGTATGCATACGTTGAACTGAATGGAACTCAAACCAAAGGAGTACAGTCAACAGGTGGCTTCGGGATCATACAACTTGCAGCAGCAGCAAACATCAGTACGGTCACAACAAGCAATCTCAGCAGTGTGACTAAGAAATTTAGAGATGGATACGTAGATTAAAAATGGCATTATACAGAATCGACGTGGAAAATGGTGGAGAGACTGGAACAGTCACACCTGACGTTGGCTGGAGATACACCAAAAATCTAAATGAAGTTAATGAAGCAGAACTCAAATTCTCAGGAACAGGAGCAACCACAAGACAATTATTAAGGATTGGTGCAACTGTAACAATTTATAAGAATGGAACAATTGACTTCCAGGGATTAATCGACAACACAGACTACTTCATCGGTGGAACTGTAGTGTTTCATGCAAGCGGATGGGAAGTCTGGCTGGCCAAAGAAAATGGAACATACTCAAACAGTCCATGGAATGGCACAGCAAGTGCAACCATATTCTCAGAACTAATTGCAGAGAGTGCATACATAAATGCAGGAACAATTAATGCAGGATTCTCAATGGACTTCAGACTTGCAACATCAACAAGTCTATTCAATGCAATCAGTAACCTGGCAAACAAAACAAGCCAAGACATAAGCATGGACTACACTGCAAGCCCAGTGGAAATGAGCATACTTAATCACGTAGGCAGTACAACCAGCGTCGCAGTTTTGAATGAAGGAAAAGAGATCTCAAATGTTAGAAGATCAATTGGATACCCAAGAGGAAACAACATTATAGTATGGGGCAAAGGAGACGGAGACAATCAGATCAAAGGAAGCGACTCAGATGGAACAAGCATAGCAGCATACGGAACAATCACTATGAACGTGGTGGATAAAAGCATCATGACAACCGGAGAAGCAAACAGACTTGCATCCGCAGAACTAGCACTCAATAAGGATCCACCAAACATATACGATTTTGAATTAACAAATCCAGACAGAGATGACTTAAGTCTAGGAGATGTAATCACACTCAATGCACTGGACCAGGATGTAAACAATGACGAAGTGCGAATAGTTGGAATTGAAGAAGGAGAACAAGGATCAGATATATACATCACACTGCAGACAACAAACCCTGAGCTCAAGACTTTAATGAAAACAAAGAACAAAATCATTGCCAGGCTTAAGAAAGAAAAGCAGGATGATCAAACATACATGCAGGGAAACTCAGTCACCAATGAATGGGGAGCTGGAATCAATGGAGATTCAAGTCATGCAGCAAAGGTAGGATTTTATGTGCCTCCAGAATTTGATACTGAAGACGGAAGCCTGGATGTGCGATGGATGAAATGTGACTATGACATCGATCCATACAACTCACAGTTCGGAGATGCAAGCTTCACAGGAGCAGATCCTCAAGTACAGAATGATTCAGGAGACAAAGATGCAGGAGTAAGTGGCTCAAGTGCAAACAATGATGCACTCGTAGATGGAACTTCAGCAGATGAAGATGCAATTGTTGATGGAACAAGTGCAAGCACAACGCCAAGTGATGCTGCAGGAGTCTCAGTATGGGCAACATACACAGTGGATTATTCAGTGAGATTTAATCAAAGCCTGGCTTATGTCGAAGAAAACATTGTAGGAAGTGCAACGTATTATACAACCAGGATGAGTGGGTATTTTATGAATGCAACAGGATCCTCACAGACTGCAGATCGTTCAGTCCAAACAGCAAGCGGATCAAGTGCAAGCAGCTCAACATCAATTGGCAACAATTCAGTTTCAGTTTATACAACAGGAAACAGCAGCTCAAGCAACACAAGTGGATGGTGCAGAGCATGGGATGACAATTATAACATTACAATATGCAGCGGAGTACATCAAAACATATACGAGCATGATCACAGCAGTCACACTCATGGAGATGGTTCATATCTTGCAAGAGATCACGACCATGCAGATGGATCATACTATGCAGTTGATCACTTACATGGGGATGGAAGCTACTTGGCAGCAAGTCACAATCACCCAGACGGATCCTATGATGTCAATGCAGCAGACTTGAATCACATATCAATCGGAGACAGCGTCTCAGATGCAGGAAGTGTGAATGCAACAGGAGCAACAATCTATCTAGACTACTGGAACGGAAGCAGCTGGATCAACAAATACAGCGTGGCATACTTATCAGACACACTCAAAGAGAATGTGGACATCACAGACGGTGGAACATTTCCAGACACAGATGGATACTGGAGAGTTAGAGTAACACCGAACAGTGCAAGTGCAGACTTCGTGAATGCGAAAGTCAGACTTAAATTCAAAATAGACAATTGAGAGGGATGAATCATGAAAATAAAAATTTTAAAAGTATATGAGCTCAACGGAAACCTGAGAGTCGAAACAGAATGCGACTATGGAAAAGACAATCTCGGACTGGGACTGCAGCAGAAATACTTGGATCCTGTAACACAGAAGCCAAGATACCTGAAGGAAGTCAAGAGCTTACTCGAGAAGAAGTACAGCAAACAGCTCGCAACAGAAGTCGCTGTAAAGGATGAATACGTAGGCAAGACAATAGACTTGGATAAGATATAAGATGGCAAGGAAGACCTTTAAAGAGATCCTGAATGGACCGCAGAAGTTGAGAGGCAAATCAATCAAATCAGCTTCAGCTAAGAAAGCCAGGAAGGAGAAGGTCAAAGATTTTGTGATCAAGTATGGTAGAGGCGACAAGGGATTAAACAAACAACAGAAGCAGGCCAGGATAGAAAAGTTTATTGAGGATCCTGAAGAGATCAAGAAACTCGCAGGCATAGACATCACAAAGAGACAGAACATCAAAAAAGATAAGTTCCTTCATGAAGATTTTAAAGGACACTTCGATGACATACCAAAGGAACTCATTGCTAACCTGGACAAGTATCCAAGAAATAAACGAACTCCGGACCAGGATGAAAGAATAGTCTTCATGGAAGTCAAAGACGATGGAGAAGTATACTCAGAACACATATTCAATGATGAGCACAAAGCAGATCCCAGACATAGACAATCATCATCAACACTGGTTTTTAATGATCACAACAGTGCAATCAATGAAATCAAACAACATCAACAAGGAATTTTAAAAGAGGTATCAGACCGGACCATGGCAATTCATGAAGATGAAGAAGTGCTGGACCTGCTGCTAGAAGCAGATGAAATCGATACTGATGAAGACAAATCACTACAAATGTAGGGGGAGAAAACAATGAATATAATGCAAGCAATACGTGCAGTTTTTGGCAAGGTGCTAGAACTGCCACTATGGACACATGGACTCGAGTGCGAGATCTGCGAGAAAACTTTTATTAGTGCAGAAGCTCACTTGTCACATGCAAGAAGACAACGAACAATAAAGAAGCATGAAGGTAAGATACCGCTGCTTCGGAGATGCTAAAAATGGGAATAGACTTCACAGGAATTGCAACTGCAGTACTTGTCCCTGTCGGCAGAAGTGTCGGTGGATGGGCAACCAAAGCATTGCAAGATGGAAAGATAACAAAGTTTGAGATCAAGAAACTCGCAGAGACTGTACTGAAAACAGGAA
>Ga0222628_1000449_pt1 | contig 17392 bp, 17 predicted proteins | sample AntAcemetageno95_FD_179860 | JGI IMG/M metagenome (GOLD analysis project Ga0222628, IMG submission 179860) | Saline water microbial communities from Ace Lake, Antarctica - #95 | ecosystem: Environmental > Aquatic > Non-marine Saline and Alkaline > Saline | place: Antarctica: Ace Lake | collected...
ATATCATAATACATGGGATATAGCAGAGAGGGGAGAAAACGACTTTGTTCATAGTACTGTTCATTGGACAGAAAATAAATATTGTATTGAAGGGATTGAGACAAGAAAAGATAATAATGGAGAAGAATATTTTTGGAGTCCATGGTATGAAGAACAGTGTAGACGATATCAATATGATAAGGTTAAGATTGCACAAGAGCTTGATTTATCTTTTGAAGGGTCTAAGCGTTTAGCTATTGAAGCTGATTTAGTTGCTAAGTATGAAAAAAGATTTTTATTAGATGAATACAAAGATATAGCTAAAAATAAAACATATTATGATTACAGAGCTCCAGCGGGTAAAAGATTTATACAAGATGAAACTGGTTTTCATGTTTTCAAAAAATATGTTTCAGGCCATAAATATTTGCTTGGATGTGATGTTGCAAGGGGAGATGGAAAAGATTTTTCTACAATTCAAATTATTGATATTGATACACTTGAGGTTGTGGCAGAGTTTCAAGGAAGAATTTCTCCTGATTTATTTGCAATTTTAATTTATAATGTAGCTCATGACTTTGGAGAAGCATATGTTGTTGTGGAAGCTAATAGTTTTGGCTTGGCAACTGCTTTTGATTTAAATAGAAAAATGGGCTATAAAAGAATGTTTTTCTCAAAAAATATAAAACAAATTTATGTATCTCCTTATGATTATAATGTCGATGTTGATGAGTCTATTCCAGGATTTCAAACATCTAAAAGAACTCGTCCTTTAATTATTAATAATTTAAGAACTCACTTGAGAGATGGACTTTTAAAAATTTATTCAAAAAGAATAATATCTGAATTAAGAACATTTATTCAAAATGGAGATAGGCAAGAAGCTGAAAAAGGAAAGAATGATGACTTGATTTTTGCTCTTGCTATTGCTTTATTTATTCGAGATACGGATTATAAAAATGCAGCAGCGAGTAGTGAGATGTATAAAGGCATGTTGGAAGCTTTTGGGTGTAGCTCAACATCTATTCAAGGAGATGTACATAGTACATATAAGGGAGGGGCAGAAATTGATGATGTTCCCCCAGATGCAGGTGGTATTTTTTATAATTATGAGAAAGAAAGCATTGAAGAGCATGATATAGATGATATTGATTGGTTACTTGGGAGAAAATAAAGTTGAGAATTATTTAAAAAATTACTATATTTATTATTAAAGACAAAACTTATGGCAGATAATAATCAATCCGTGTTTTCAGGCGTTTTAGATGCAATAAAAGCTAATAGAAGAAAAAAAGACCCTGCGAATATTAGTGGTGCGGGGAATAATACAATGCAAGCAATGCCGAACCTTAATGGGGGCGGTGGGGTTGAAAATATGCAACAGCAGTTTTTGGATTGGCAAGTTACAAAAATTGCACATGATTTATATACAAGAACAGTATATTATGACACCGATAGAATTTCTGCTTATCAGGATTTTAGAGCAATGGATGGAACTCCTGAGATTGCTGCGGCTATGAATATAATTAGAGATGAATGTTTAACAAGAAGTGAACGTGGAAACATATTAGAAGTTTATTCTGAAAATTCTAGAGTTAAAGAAGTAGTGCAAGATTTATTTCATAATGTTTTAAATGTTGAATTTAACTTAAGATTATGGATTAGAGACCTTATCAAATATGGAGATTATTTTGTTTTACTACAAGTTGACAAGGAAGTTGGAATTTATGACTTTATGACCCTTCCATCAGAGGAAGTTCATAGAGAAGAGGGTTTTGATGGCAGAGTAGATTCAGTAAGATTTAGATGGGAGACTACGGGGGATTATTTTGAAGAGTGGCAAGTAGCTCACTTTAGATTATTAGAAGATTCAAGAAAGCTTCCTTATGGTAGGAGTATGTTGGATTCATCTAGAAAATTGTGGAAACAACTTCAGTTGGCCGAAGACGCTATGTTGGTTTATAGAATCACAAGGGCGCCTGAAAGACGTGTGTTTTATGTGGAAGTAGGAAATTTACCTGATACTGACGTAAAAGGTTATATGGGAAAGGTTCAAAATCAAATTCGTAAACAACCTCTTGTAGATGCTAGAAATGGTAATACGAGCTATAAGTATGACCCAGAAAATGTAACCGAAGACTTTTGGATTCCTATTAGGGGAGATAAATCATCAAGAATTGAAACTTTACCTGGTGCTTCTAATTTAGGGGAAATTCAAGATATTGAATATCTTCAAAATAAGCTTTTTGCAGCGCTTCAAGTTCCTAAGGCTTATTTAAATTTTGCTGAAGGACTTCAGGGCGGAAGTACTTTATCACAAGCTGATTTAAGATTTGCGAGAACAATTAATTCAATTCAAGAAGCTATTCTATTAGAACTTAGAAGGGTGGCGAATGTTCATTTGTATTTTGCTGGTTTTGAAGGAGAAATAGATAATTTTTCGTTATCATTAACAAACCCGTCAACCCAGCAAGAATTATTGAAATTAGAGACCATGAAGTCTAGACTTGAAGTTTTTAAAGAATTTTTTACTGCTGAATCTACATCTCCAACGTCTTATACATGGGCTATGGAAAATATATTAGATTTCTCTAAGACGGACATTAAGTTGATTTTGAAACAAAAGAAAATTGAAAAGAAAATATTTGCAGAAATTGAAAGTTCCGTTGAGACATATAAGAAGATTGGTTTATTTGATGAGCTTGATGATAGATATGAAGACCCAGAAGCAGCAGCAGCCTTGGCAGCAGGTGGTGGCAGTGGTGATGAAGGCGGAGATGAGGGCGACTTTAGCGGAGGCGGAGGCGGAGGCGGAGGTAGCTTCGGAGATTTTGACATGGGCGGTGCAGAAGACATGGGCGCTGAAGATGGCGGTGACGGAGTTGAAGATGTTGGAGAAGAAACGCCAGAAGAATTATCTGAAAGCTATAAAGCAGTAAGAAAATTAAAAAAATCCAATAAAAAGATAGATAATTTAATGCTTGAATTATTGGGTCCTGATGAGGATGATTTAAAGTTGATTGCTGAAAAAAGAAAAGAAGAAAGACAAAATTTATTATTTAATAAAAGCAAGAAGTTAAATAATAATGCAAAAAAACTAATTGAATCTATCAAAAACAATTTTCAAAGAGTAGACTTGCCAGGTGATAGTTATGCCGACAATGTTTTATTGGAAAGAAATGAGATACATATTCAAGAAGCTAAAGAAATTTTTGCAAAGCTAGATGAACTAATAGATGATGAATAACGATTATTTTCAAGTTAAATTTGAGTGGAGTAATTTAAAAAAAGAGTTTCAGGAACTTAAAGAAGAGTCCGAGGTTTTTTTTAAAAAACCAGGAACCAAACGCTCTGGTATTGCCTTTAGGCGCAAAACTAAAGATATAGCCAAAACTAGCCAAAAATTAAAAGACAATATCCTAAGAAAGAGAAAAGATTATCAAAGCGACTACAGTTAAAAAGGTTTTGATAATCTTTTTTTTTTGAAGTTTGAAAAAAAAACGTTACTTTTGCTTTATAATAAACTATAATTTAAAGTAGCATGGAAGACAATTCGAATTTACAAAAGATATTTACAAATAATAATATAGAGAGTAAATCGGTTGAATATACCCCCTTTGTTCATTTACACTTACATACATTTCATAGCATCTTAGATGGTTGTGGTAGCATAGATAATTATATAAAATTAGCTAAAAAATATAATCATCCCGCAATTGCTATTACAGACCATGGAACATTATCTGGAACATTTGAATTTTACACAAAATGCAAAAAAGCAGGAATTAAACCTATTTTGGGCATCGAAGCTTATGTAAATGATAACATGGGAGAATTCGAAGAGAAAAAATATGAGGGTGGAAACGCACATCAAATTATACTAATAAAAAACAAAGAAGGATTTGTTAATGCAAATAAACTTGCATATAGGTCTTATTCTGAGGGATTCTATAGAAGAGGAAGAATTAAAACAGATTGGTTAATTGAGAATAAAGAAGGTTTAGTTATTACTACTGCTTGCATGGGAAGTAGAATGGGCAAGCTTTTAAGGGAAAATAAAAAAGATGAGGCTGATGCATATTTTGCTAAACTATCACACGAGTTTCAAGATGATTTTTATGCCGAGATTCAATTAAATGAAATCCCCGAACAAAAGCCCTACAATAATTTTATTATTGAAATGGCTAATAAATATAATGTTAAAGTGATTCTTTCGTCTGATGTTCACTATGCTTATCCAGAAGATGTAGAATTACAAGATACTCTTATTGCAATAAATCAAAAAAGCCAACTTGGGAAATCTTTTAAATTAGATGCTCGTTCTTTGTTTTATGCTAGCAGTCAAGATTTTATAGAATTTAATACAAAATTTGGATTTAATTATCCAGATAAGTTTTTAGATTTATGTATGCAAAACACGCTAGAGGTTGCAGAAAAGTGTAATTTTGATTTTGAAGTTGGTGTTGAAAAATATCCTCATTATGAGGTAACAAAAGATGTTTCAGATTATTTTAAAACAACAAATACTGAAGAAATAATCGTAAAATTAGCATTTCAAAAATTACAACAAAAAATAAAACAATATCAAGAAAATGGCATAGTTCACATTACTCCTGAGGTTATTAAAAAGTATGTGGCAAGATTGAATTATGAATTGAAAATTATCTCTGATAAAGGAATGTTAGATTATTTTATGGTAAACTGGGAAATAATTAGAGATTATAGAAATAAAGGTTATGATATAGGACCTGGAAGGGGTAGTGCATGTGGAAGTTTGTTATCTTGGGTTTTAGACATCACGCATATAGATTCAATTAGATTTGGATTGTATTTCGAAAGATTTTTAAATCCTACAAGAAACAGTCCTCCAGATATTGATATTGACTTTATGAAAGGAACTGATGATGTAACAAATGATTTCTTGATTAAAAAATATGGTCGAGAGCGAGTTTTATCTGTCTCAACCTTTTCAACATTTAATGAAAAAGGATGTTTGAAAGATGTTGTGAGGGCTCATCATGGACCAGATGCAACAGGATACAGTTCAATAGCATTCCAAGTAACAAAGGAAATGCCAGATTGGAAAAAAGTAGACTATTCTCTAAAAGATTGGTTTGAACAATGGCCTAAAGAAAAAGAATGTAGCCCAGATGTAAAACGATGGTTGACAAATACTGATAATAGAAAAATATTAGTTCAAGTTATCAAGCTTCAAGGACAAATTAGAGGAATTGGGCAGCATGCTGCGGGGGTTGTAATTACTCCTAGTGAGTGTTGGAATGATGTACCAACAAACATAATACCATCTCAGAAAAGCATAGTAACAGCATTTCAAGAAGCGGATGGTAGCGGAAAAGATTTATCTGCACTTGGAATATTAAAACTAGACCGTCTTAAATTAGAAACATTAAATGTAATTTCAGAGGCTGTTAAGATAGTAAAACAGCAAAAAGGAAAAGATATTTCCAAACAAGTTGATTTTGTTGATTTAAATGATAAAAATATTTATGCAGAATTAAGATTGGGCTTAAATCAAGGAATATTTCAATTTGAAAGCAATGGTATGAACGCTTTATTAAAAGGCATTAGCGTGGAAAATTTTGAAGAGATGGTTGCAGCAAATGCTCTTTATAGGCCAGGACCTATGGGGATTGGTGCTCATGAAGATTACGTAAAGAATAAATTTAATCCAGAAAAAATCTCTTACATTCATCCAGTATTAGAAACTATATTGGGAGAGTCTAATGGAGTATTGATTTTCCAGGAACAAGTAATGTTTATTGCTAATAAAATTGGAGGTATGAATCTCGGAGAGGGAGACATGCTAAGACGTTTTATGGATAAAGCAGCCAAGATGATTGACAAAGAATCAAAAGGAGAACTTACAAAAGAAGAATTTGAAAGTGCGAAGTATCAAAAGTTTTTAGAATATTGGAAAAAGTTTTTGGATGGTGCTTTAAGAAATGGATATAGTCAAAATGTAATTGATGCCATCAAAAATTGGATGATTAAATATTTGGGTTATTCGTTCAATAAATGTTTAACAAAAAATCATGATGTTATATCTAAAGAGAGAGGGGAAATTAAAATAAGAGACGTAAAAAAAGGAGAGAGTGTATTGGGATACAATCCAATAAAAAATTGTAATGAATATAATAAGGTTAAAAAGATACATTATAACGGAATAAAAAAAATATATAAAATAAAAACTAAAAGTGGAAAATTTTTAGAATGTACTTTAGACCACAAGATTATGACAAAATTTGGAATGTTACCACTGGGAGAAATTTTAGATAAGAAAATAAAGATAAAAATAAAATAAGTTTAACAACTCTCATTGTGTTTAATATTTTTGTATATTTATAAAATATGAAAATAAAGGATAATTTTAAAATAGACTTTTATACTGGAGAAGAAATTCCATTAAAAATTTATAGAGAAAAATTAAAAAATAAATTAAAAAGAAAAAATGTGTATATTTCTGAAATTGCTGATTTCTATTATCAAGAAAAATATTCTAAAAATATTTTATATGCTTTGTCTTTGCGGTATAATATTCCAAGATGTCCAATAACAGATGAGTTTGTAAGTTATAGTTTAAATGGAAGTGTAATTATGGGGAAGTTTAGTAGTTCTTGCACTCCTTCGCAAATAACACAATATTCATTAAAGAACAATGAGCATTATCAAAAAAAAATCGAAGAGTTTAAAATAATAAGGAAAGGGAGTGGAAATCCTATGTTTGGAAAAATTCCATGGAATAAAAATAAGAATAAAAATAATTGTGATGCCATAAAAGTAAGTGCAGAAAACAGGAGGGGAATAACGTTTTCTAAAGAAACTTTAAAAAGAATGTCTAAAAGTGCTAAAAAAAGAGATGTTCATGGACACACGGGACATAAACACTCTGAGGAGAGCAAACAAATAATGCGAGAAAAAACAATAGAAAGATTTAGAAGAGGGAAGTTTCCACAAACAAATAGTTTGCCCCATAGAATTGTTAAAAAAATTTTAGAAGATATTTTTGGAGAATGTGGAAAAGATTTTTTTGAAGAGAAGGGATATGGTAATTTTGCTTTTGATTTTTGTGTAGGTAGCTTTTTAATAGAAGTCCAGGGAGATTATTTTCATTGCAATCCAAATACAAGACATGCAAAACCTAAAAATAAAATGCAAGAAAACAATTTGAAAAGAGATAAAAGAAAAAAGGAGTTTGTTATTAAAGACAATAAATATAAATTGGTAGAGTTGTGGGAAAATGATATTATTAACAATAAAGAAAAAATAATTTTATGTTTGAAGAGTTTGAGGAAATCATAGAGTGTGCTGAAATAGGTGACCAGAAAACTTTGGATTTAGAAATAGATAGTGAGTTTCATAATTATTATGCAAATGGAATATGTGTGTCTAATAGTCATTGCGTAAGCTATTCATATATTGCGGCACAAACTTTATTTTTAAAGCATTATTATCCTACTGAATTTTATGCTTCGTTATTAAATCATCCTAAATCGAATGCGAGTAAAGAAAAGGAACAAGAATGGTTGGCGAACTCTATAGCGGCAGCTATGGCTAGGGGAATTAAAATTACAAGACCATCTAGAAAATCAGGTTGGAATTGGACAATGACAGGCAAGAAAGAAATTGCAATGGGCTTCTCTGGAATTAATGGATTGGGAGAAAAGGCTTATTTAGAATTAGTGGGGTTTTTAAATCTTGAAAATTTGACCTTAGAAACAATTTCTATGAATAAATTTTTTGAGTTGCCTTTTTCTGTGTTTAACAAGACTGCATTTTCATCTTGCTTAAAAGCTGGAGTATTCGATGATTGGTCAACTTCTAGGGAGCACTTATTAGGCCTGAAATTATTGAAAAGAAAAAAAAGAGACCCTAGGCAGTTAGCGTTGTTTGATTTGAATTCAGAAGAATTTAATACTGATTTAAAAAACCATGAATATCTTCCTACATCTGAGGAGGAAAAACAAAGGGACTTTATAGAAGTTTGTAATTTTAATTTAAAACGAATAGAAGAGCTTGGTAAAATTAAAAAAGAACTAGAAGAAAAAGCGGAAAGACCAATTGAAAGTATTTTAAATTTCTCTAAAAATGATTATTATTTTTTCTTTGTTGATGGTATTAGTTTTGCAACCTCGGCTAAAGGGGGAGAATATATTGTTATTAAGGTTGGGGATGGAATTAGCCATACAACGTTAAGAGTGTTTCCAGCTAGGAAAAAAACTAAAGATGACTTATATGACCTTGTGAGAGATAATGTTGAAATAGGGGGAGTATATATATCAGAGTTTGTGAAAAACCAAAAGGGATTCATTAACTTTAAAAGAAATGCTCAATTTAAAAGAATTAGGTAATGAAGAATACGAAATTGAAGGAAGAAAAAAAGGAGACATTTCAAGATATATTAGACCTTGCGGCTAAAAATGCGGGGTATCAACTTTCAAAATTTATTGAGTATGAAAATACCAAAGAGGAATATTTTTGTAAAGAAGTTCAGAATTTTTTAGAAAAAGTTTTTGATGCACAAAAAAAGAATGGAATGAAAAAGTTCCTTAAAGAATTTTTATATTATAGTTCAGGAAGAAAAAGGGGGGTTTTTGATGAATGGGGATATTGGTATGAGTGTTACGTTAACAAAAAAGGTTGGTATGAAGAGAAGAAAGTGGTTTTTTCTGAAGGTGAAATTGAAAATTACGCAAAAGCTTATCGGCTTGTTAGAATGGATGAACTTTTTCAAGAACCAGAACTAGAAAATATTTCACTTTATAGACTTGTGAAAATATATGATTTAAAAATAGACAAGATATGAAAGAAGTTATGTTAATTGATTTGGATAACACTGCTTGTGATTTTGCTAAGGCACATAAGGCAGCAATAAAAAAAGAACCTGGAATTATTTATCCTCAATCACAATATAAATTTTTTGAGAATCTAGAACCAATGGATGGATTTATTCAAGCTTATTTTTTATTAAGGGAAGATTATGAAATAGCTTTTTTGTCTCGGCCATCTGTTTGTAATAAGTTAAGTTTTACTGAGAAGGCAGTTTGGGTTGAGAGACACTTGGGAGCTCGTGCATTGAAGAGTTTAATTTTATGTTGTGACAAAACAAGAGTTAAGGGAGATTATTTAATTGATGATTTTGACCAAAATGGTCTGTATGAACCAGAATGGAAACATATAAAATTTGGAAGTAAAGAATTTCCGAATTGGAATGTTGTTTTAAATTACTTTATGTTTAAAAAATAACTTTTGAGTTAAAAAATCGTATAAGAGCATATGGAAGGAACAGATAAAACATATCGTGCAATAAGACATGATGTAGTTAGAAAAAAACAAAGAGAGAATAGCAACGAGGTTCATCATCCTGATGAGAAAATAACTCAAGTTAGAAAAATGCTTGATGGTCAGGATAATTTGAAAATTTTAGAATTATTTGCTGGAAAAGGCAATTTAACTAGAATATATGAAGATTATATCGGAGAAGGAGAAATTTTTGTCGGACAAGTAGATAAAAGCCAAATTAAAAGGAACAAGGGAGCATTAGAGCTATATGACAAGGACAATCTAAAGACTGGTGATAGTTTTATGCACTTTCATAGATTAATTGCTGAGAGGCGCTATTATGACGTCATTGATATTGACCCCTATGGTTTTCCAATTAGGATGTTTCCAGATGTTTTTCTGCTAATGAAAAGTGGTTATATGTTTGTTACTTTCCCAAAACCTTGGGTAAATATACCAAATGGAATTACAAAGCAAACTCTATTGAATTATATGGGTAGTGAAATGCCTACACTCGAAGAGGTAAAAGCAAAAATTAAAACATATGCTCTATGTCATTGGAGAGGTGTTGAATTTGTAGACACAGTTGATTTAGGTCGTCTGTGGAGATTTGCAATGAAAATTAGCATAGTTAAAGCTACAGAATATTGCGGAGTAAGAAATAGTCCTTGAAAATATAAAAGAAAAGGTTATTTGAGTTTATAAGTTAAAAGATTAAACTATTATGGAAAAGCAAGGTGAAAATTCCGAATAATTTATATGAGGTAGAAAAAAGTGTGTAATTTTTATAAAATTTAAAAAAATAGATAAAGTATGAAAAACAAATTTACAGAAAAATTGAATATTGAAAAATTTATAGATTGTGTTTTATATTTAAATAGAATGGAAATAGCTGTAAAAAATTATTCCATTGATACTTTAAATGCAAGTCAGGGCTTATCAAAAAATGATTGTATTAAACTTTCGGCTGAAGATTACGAGCTTTTTTGTCATAACTTAGTTAGAATGGAAGAGCAAAAATTACTTGTTAATAGGCATGACTCTGGTTTTGTTGTTCATGGACATGACCCTATTAGTTATTTAAAAAATTTATTATTAAATAGAAATTGCTTGACAATAAACGTTGAGAGTGCTTAAACACAAATAAAGGCAAATTTTAAATTTAAAAACAAAATTATGAAAAATTAGGCAAATTATCAGAAAGAGATTTTTTTGACCAGGCAGAAACAGAAATGGGTATTGAAAGAAAAAAAAATATGAAAGAAATAAAAGAATTTTGCAAAAGACATAATTTGACCATTGAACAATTTAATGGTACAGAGAAAATTGAAAGTGATTTAGATTTACGCAATCTTACCTCAATACCAGAAGGATTTAATCCTACGGTGGGAGGATATTTAGATTTAGAGAGTCTTACCTCAATACCAAAAGGATTTAATCCTACGGTGGGTAGGTATTTAGATTTAGGTAGTCTTACCTCAATACCAAAAGGATTTAATCCAACGGTGGGTGGTTGTTTAGATTTAAGTTCATTGACCTCAATACCAAAAGGATTTAATCCTACGGTGGGGGGTGATTTAGATTTACACAGTCTTACCTCAATTCCAGAAGAATTTAATCCTACGGTGGGGGGTGATTTAGATTTACGCAATCTCACCTCAATACCAAAAGGATTTAATCCTACGGTGGGGGGTAGTTTATATTTACGTAATGATTTAACATGTGTGTATAATAAATTAGTTTCTGATTATTTAAGTTGGGAAGACGGCAAGTACATTAAGGTCGATGGGATATTTTGTGAGTTAATTCGAAAGCGAGGAAATGTATTTTCATGCAAGAAGATAAATAAGGAAGAGTATTTTTATGTTGTAACCGATGGTTATGGTAAATATTCTCATGGAGAGACAATAAAACAAGCAAAAGAGGATTTGATTTATAAGTTGTCCAATGTAGATAAGTCAGTTTATGAAAGATTGACATTGGGTGATATACTTTCGTTTGAAAAATCAATCGAGTGCTATCGAGTAATAACGGGAGCATGTAGTTTTGGAACAAAAAACTTCGTGGAAACAATTCTTCTTGAGAAGAAAAAAGAATATGCTATCTCCGAAATTATCGAACTGACAAAAAACCAACACGGAAATCAAACTTTTAAACAATTTTTCAACTAAAGAGTCGAGTCTAACATATCACACTTAAAGCTTTCAAAAGCATTTTCTAAGGTACTAACAATAGCTTTTGATTCTTTTTGATTAATAATTAGTTCAATAATTACCTCTGTAACATAATCTTTCCATTCTGGTTTCATAAATGTTGAAATGGAAATTCCTTTTAAGTGAAATTCTTTGAAAACTAGAATATCTTTGTGATATCTATTGCTTATGAATGTTTTTAATTTTGCTGAAACTTCTCTTTCGTGTCCAACTATATGATTTTCTTTAAGTATTCTTAAAGAATAGTCTCTAATGTCATTTTCTGAACAACTTAATACGAATTCAATGATAATTCTAGCTTGGCTTTCATTTACTTCGTCAATATATTTTTCTGAAGATATTTTTAAATATTTTAAAATGTCTTTATTTACCTCTGATGTAGTTTGGATTTGTTTATTAAGAGTTTTTCTAAAATCAATATCGTCTGCTTTGTCTATTTTTTCTTGTTCTAGTTTCTGTTCTTCTTTGATTTTTTCTCGTTTAAATTTAGCTTTATCTTTAAAATATTGATAAATTAAATAAATAGTAAATAATACTATTGCTCCCCAAGGTCCAAATACTTCCGCTACTGTTTTTAAATCACCCATTTTTTAATTTGTTTTCGTTTTTAATAAATAAGTTTTAAATTTGAAAACTAAGGTTTTTTTTGAATATTTATAATAAAAAAATGACATTTAGTAAAAAACGCATAAAAAAATTATATGCTAAGATTAAGAAGCAGAGTTTAAATCCTGTAAATCCTATGAAAAAAGGAGAGTATCTTAAAATACAGGCAAAAAAAATGTCTAAGAAATTAACATGGCCTGAAAAGGAGTTTGTGAAAATGATGAAAGAATTAAAAGTGGAGTGTGAACCGCAAAAGATTGTAGGAGAAAAGATATTTGATTTTTTTCTACCAGATTATAATATGCTTTTTGAGGTGGATGGAGACTATTGGCATGGCAATAGAGAAATTTATGCAGAGCACAATGGAATGCAAAGAAAAAATGCTAAAAACGATAGTTATAAAAATACGCTTGCTAAAGGTTATGGCTATAAAATCGAAAGGGTTTGGGAATCTGACTTGAAAAAGAATTATGAAGATGTTAAAAAAAGAATAAAAAAACTTTTAAAATAATAAACATGGAAAGTAAAAACATAGTTAGAAAAATCGTTAGAGAAAGTATTGATAGGCTTTTTGAATTAACTGCTGCAGAAATTAAAAATACTAAAGAAGATATTGTTGGTGACATTGAAAGAACAGAAACTCACATTGAACGTGCGGAGAAAGAAGCAGAAGTAGCAAAATCAAATAAAATAAATACTCAAAAAACAAAGGGAAATATTAAAGATATTGATTCTGATGTTGAAAAACAAAAGAAAGTGCTTGCTATGAAAGAGTTTGAGAAATATAAAGACCAAGAAAAGGATAAATATAATTTAACGAAAGACTTGGAAAATGAAAAACAAGAGGATTTGGATAAGAAAAAGGAAATAGATAAACTTCAACCTAATGAACAAGAGGTTGAAACAACTAGCGGAGATGCTATTGCTTCTACTCCAGATACTCCTACAACAGCCTCATCGGTTGGGTAAAAAATAAATTTTACTTTTTTTCTTTATTTTATTTTTTTTTAATCCTATATTTATAGGAAATAAATTAAAATAGAAATTTTATGGAACCAAACGACAAAAAAATTGTATTAGGGCAAAAGGGTGTCCCACAACAAAGTATGCAAAATGAATTTGTTGATGATGAATTTAAAGTGCCAACTACAGAGGTTGAACTACCTTCTTTAGGAGCATTTTATCCTAATGGCAAAAAATCAGTTACAATTAAATATTTAACTGCTGAAGAAGATGATGTGTTATTTTCCCCAGAATTAATTAAAAGCGGAAAAGTACTTGATGCTTTGTTGCAGATTGCTATAGTTGACCAAGACCTTCATCCAAACGACATGCTAGTTGGAGATAGAAATACTGTCTTAATTCACTTAAGACGAACTGGTTTAGGCGATATTTATAAACCAGGAAAAATGACATGTCCTTCTTGTGGAGAAGAATATTATCCTGAGGTAGATTTAAGTCGACTTGAGTTGAAAAAGCTAAAAGATTCACCAGATGAAAATGGATGTTATAGTTTTAAATTACCAAACATGGACAAAAATATCAAATTTAGAATGTTGAACGGTAAGGATGAAAATCGTATTGCAAAAGCTTCTGAACATGGTACTAAACGAGGAAATTATAAGGTATCTAAAGGAGTTACTGAGCGTTATCGTTTACAGATTATGGAAGTTGAAGGCAATAAAGATAAATTGTATATTTCTAAGCTTATTTCAGCAATGCCAATGAAAGACTCTGTAGTATTTAGAGAGTATGTTAAAATAATATCTCCTGGTATAGATTTTAATTATACTTTTGAATGTGATGCTTGTGGACATGCTTATGAAGGGGATGTTCCAATGACATATAGATTATTTTATCCTAATGCAGAAATGTAATGGATGAATCTAAAATTGAACTTGAATATAGTCAAATTTTAGAAGAGCTGGTCAAAGCACAAAAAGAATCAAATGACCTTATGAGGGGGTTTTATGAAACAAAAAAAGAAAAAGTAGATATTACGAAAGCTTTTAGTGTTTTAAATTTCCCCTCAAAAGGCGTTTATTATCCCCACAAAAAAAAATCTGTTTTAATTCGATATTTAACTGCTATTGAAGAGCATGTGTTAACAGATTCTTTTCTTATGGAATCTGGTCGAGGAATTGAATTGGTGTTAAATAATTTAATTGTAGATGATTTAGATATTGGAAAATTGCTAACTGGAGATTTTCAGGCACTTTTAATTTTCTTAAGGTCAACATCTTATGGAGATAAAGTTGAAATTTCACCTACTTGTCCTCATTGTGGTAAAAAAGCCGAAAATGATTTTTATCTTTCTTCTTTAGATTTTAAAGAAAATAATCTTTTACCTGATGAAGCAGGAAAATATTATGTTGAAATTCCTGAAATTAAATTAACCTTCGAGTTAAGTCCAATGACTTTAGAAAAAGAGTTGGAAAAGAATTCTCTAGAAGGTGATGAAAACTTTTTTACGTTTAAAGACTCAGAGGGTGTTATGAAAATTAAAAAGTCTAAAACTCTTTCTTTATTGTATTATATTGATTCAGTAAATGGTATTTCAGATAAAATTATAATAAAAAAATTTTTAAAGACAATTCCAAAAATGTACACCGATAGATTGCTAGATTTTATTAAAGACAATGAAAGTGGCGTACAAGATTCAATTATATTAACTTGTCCGTTTTGTGGAGAGGAGTTTAGACAAATGACTGATATGGGCTATAGTTTTATTTCTTTACCATATGAATACAAAGAGACTATTTTAGAAGAAATATTTCTAATAACATATTATGGTAAAGGAATTACTAGACAAGACGCTATGGGCATGCCAGTTTATGAACGTAAATGGCACATTAGGAGAATTAAAGAAGAACTAGACAAAAAGGCTCAAGCAGAAAAACGTTCTTATGCTAGTGCTAAGAGTAAAAAAGGAAAATTTTAAAAAGGAAAACCTTAAAATTTAATCTATTTATAAAAAAATAGCTTGAAAATGGATAATTTTAAAAAATTAAACGAACAAAAAGAAAACTACGAAGAGGCGTTTGGCAATGTTTTCAATCGAAAGTCAAAATTTCAATCAAATTATGTACGAGAAAAAAAGAATGATGTTGGCTATTTTCTTAATAGAAATCCAGTTACTCAATTTTTTTCTGATGGTTCTGAAAATCCATTTATGGATGATACATGGCAAAAAACTAAAAATTTATGGGCTTTAAATGGTGTTTATAATGCAACAACAATTCACATAAAAAACAACCAAATAAGCATGAATGGAAGGTGGGTTGATGGCAATTTTGCAGGATATGAATTTTTTGGAACTCAATCTGTTTTTGAGGGGGGTTCTTTTAATGGACAAAGATATAGTGCTCCAAATAAAAGTTTTTTAATAGAAGCACATAATTATTATTCGGGAGTTTTTATTAATAATAAAAATGGAATATTAGGAAAATCAGACATTATTCAAGAAACAACCTCAAGTGGAATTAAAAGTGTTGAATTAATAACTATTCCTATAGGTTGGTATGTTTTATTAACAGATGATAAAAACATGAAGTTTCAATTTAAAATTACTAAAAGAATTGATGAAATTAGTACCGAGTTTAAATTTTTGAGCTTACCAACCCAAACTGAAGTAAGTGTTCCTTGGGAGGACATTAGAAGCCATTATGTTCAAAGGGGTTATATATCACAAGGAAGACTATTTCAAACGTTCTCAGCTCCTAATTTTGGAACAATAGCGAAGATAGAAATTAAAAAATCTATTCCTTTGGTAATTAATTTTTCTTCTCATGATGGTTTAAAAAAGTTTTTAAAAATAAAACAACAAAACATACCATTTGAAGTAAGTCCAACTAGTGCAGAATCAAAAGCATTTACAGAACAGTTTCTAAAAGACATTCCAAAACAAAATGGTAAATTTTACAGGATTCTTAACGATTTAAGAACAAAAGTGAAAAATGGAGTAATTAAAGGGCACTCTGGCTTCAATTATCTTTATCAAGTTTTTAATAATATTTCTGGAGAAACAATTCAAGATGAAGAGACATTAGAAGAGTTGCAATATTTAAATGATGTAGTACGATATATTGGTGGAGATGCTGTGAAAATAGAAATGAATGGCAAAGAATTTGGTATTGAAAAAAGACTAATAAATGCAATTAAATCATATTTAAAAACAAATTTGTTGAAAAAACAACAAACAGAAGAACCTGGTGAATTAGGTCAAAGTGTGTCTTCTGACGAGAAAAAAGCCCAATTTACGCAATCACAAGCATCTGATGTTGCAAATGCAGCTGGAAAAGCTATTTAGTGGCTTAAAATTGAAACTTTTTCATATTAATTTCCGTATATATAATAAAGTAAGGATAATTAATATTTAAAATTAAAAAAATGATACACTTAAGAAGATTGTTAAAAGGGATAATTTATATGGGAGTTACTTTGACTCTTGCATTTAATCATAAAGCGCTAGAGAGTGGTTTAAGTGATTATTTAAGAGTTGGTGGTTACAGTGATTTGTGGATGTTGCTTTTTGCTTTAGTTGGATTATTGTCATTTGCTTTTTTAATTGTAGGTGCATATTTCATTCTTACTTGTCATTTAGATAGAAACCCAGTTTTTGAAAACCCTTGGAGTGAGGTGTTAAGTGGACGTGGTGTAAGCGTAACAAAAGTTTCAGGTGGAGGCTCTGCAGGAATAGGAAACCTTTCAAATATTCATAATATTTGTAATTATAGAGATTCTGTATTAAGTACAAAAAACCAAAAGGATGGTGCTTCAGAGTACATGAAGACAGCATGGGTTGATGGAATGGTAAACCAAAATGGAGCTAATACGAATTCTGTTTTAAGATATATTGATTCAAACCTTAGTACAATGAGCAATGAAAAAGGTTATGAGTGGTTAAAAAATAATTCATAATGTTTTTTCCTTGCAGAAACCCATTCATCACGCAGTGTGGATGGGATGAGCAAGGGTTATTTTTGTTAATATACGAAAAATATTTAAAATAGTTTCACAAAAAGTTCAATTTTCTTTTTTTTTTGTATATTTATAATAAAATTGATTTAAAATGATAACTTATAGCACACAACTTATTCCAACAAATCCAGAAGACATGAAATTAATCATGGACTTAATGGAGGAATATCGCTGTGTTGTTAATGAGGCATCTATACTGCAGTTCTCAAATTTAAAAGAGTTAAGTGCACTCAAAGCATTGCACAACAACTTCTATTATATAGCAAGAGCTGAGCATAAAGGGTTTCCATCACAAATGGTAATTCGTGCAGAAA
>Ga0222628_1000450_pt1 | contig 17344 bp, 19 predicted proteins | sample AntAcemetageno95_FD_179860 | JGI IMG/M metagenome (GOLD analysis project Ga0222628, IMG submission 179860) | Saline water microbial communities from Ace Lake, Antarctica - #95 | ecosystem: Environmental > Aquatic > Non-marine Saline and Alkaline > Saline | place: Antarctica: Ace Lake | collected...
CTGTCTGCCACCAAAAAATGAGGGAGGACAATCAACCCCGAGCCATTTCAGTAACCCGGAACGACAGCCGCCCTTTTCGCCCAGCTCGCGCTGGACTACATTGGCGACTCCCGACTTCCGCACTTTTTCAGATAAAAAAATCTCTCCCCGACGGTAATTTTTTAATCACCGCTTTTTCATGGGCACTACATTTTTTTGATTATATAAGGCGTTAATCTCCAATCTCTCCTTATAAGTTTGTATATCTTCCTCGCGTCCTGGCTTATCCTTGATGGCAACCCATAGCGTATTTTCTTAAACTTATCAAATAACACGCTGGTCTGCGCTTTTATCAATGTCTGTCTTATCTTCTCACAACTCAGTTTCTTGTATTGCAGCTTTACTCTATATTCAAGATACTTTACCAATGCGTAAGCTGTAAATGAAATAGCAAAATGCGCTTTTACACGCTCCGGCTTCCAATGAAATACCGGCCGCACTTTTAAATCATGTTTTGTAATTCTAAAGGCGTTCTCCACATTCCAAAGATTATTATATTGCGCCATTACTTCTTTATCCGTAATATCTTTCGCATTGGTTATAACACCATGCAGACCATCCCATCTGCTATCATTATTCACTTTCTCTTCATTTATTTCAATCTTAACGCTGTTTGACACTTTTAAATATTTCTTATTGCCGTAATTGGATAAATAATTATTTGGACTCTTATTCTTTTCAAGTTTCTTCTGTATGGCTTCTATCGCCTTTATTCTATCTCGGGCATCTTTTTTTGCCCGCTTTTCACTATGGCTTATTATTATATGCTTCCCTTGATATTCTATTCGCCGTACTTTATAACCTCTTCGTATCTCTTTATATTTGCTTATATCCAAGATGTCTTCTTTTATGTTGTTCGGCATGTTTCTCAATTTGCCACCCACTATGTATTCAATCCCTTTTTCTTCCAGCTCTTGTAAATTGTTTTTATTGAACATGCCGGCATCGGATACAAATATAACTTTATTCAATTTGTGCTTCTTTTCAATTTCTTTTATCATCGGTATTAAGGTATGGCCTTCAAATTTGTTTCCTTCAAATACCTTATAACCTATTGGTAATCCTTCCGTTGTCACCATTAATGCCAGTAATACCTGCGGCTGATTGAATTTTAAATCCTTGCTATAGCCGGCTTTCCTCAAATCATCATCTTCAAATGCTTCAAAATATACCGTCGTGCAATCAAAAAAGATTATATCTATCTTTTTGTTAAGCAAATCCGATGTGTTGCCATAGGTTATATCGTTAAGCCTTTCTATGGCCTCTGTATCCAGTTTGTCCATCATTCGATATACTTTATCCAAGTTTAGGCTTATTCCAAAGCTTTCTTCCAACATGTCTATGCTGGCCATTTTGCTTAGAGGATTTGCTATTCTTGCCAATACTATGTTTCTGTAAATATCCACCACAGCTTCATGTCTTGTTGGATGCTTTATTACTTTTGCATAGCCAAGTTCGTCAAATAAGGAACCGTATATATCATGAATACCGCTAACTACCCGTTGTTCTTCTACCAGATTTTTTAGGTTTACTTTATAGTCATTTTCTGTTTCTTCGAGCCTCTTCTTTTTGCTTTTTTTATTTAATCTCGCCAATTCCTCAGGACTGAATAATAATTCTTGATCACCGGCTTCCAATTTTATTTTTACTGACTCGGCTAAATCTTTAAGTTTTTCCAATTCATAGTCATCCATCGCTATACCGATATAGCGCACGATCTTTTGAAATACTTTGTCGCCTTTCCGCAGGGATTGAACTATCTGGACGGATTTCCTCGGGCTATTGGGAGTTGTTTTAATTCTTACGAACATGTATATAATATAGCATATTATTTAAAATATAACAAGTATATTAATATTACTAGGCACTACATTGACCTTGCAAGATTTTTTAAAGTTTTATCATTGGGGAAATTAATTGTGTAAAATTATTTTTTTAGGATAAGTGCCGAAGTCGGGAAACAGGGGGAGCAATGACACCTGCCCGTCGAGAAAAGCCTGTCCTGGGCATTCTCGCGCGAATTTAAAAGGCCATTGCGTTAGGAATGGCTATAAACGCGCTTTAAAGGCTTTTAGGGGTGTATGGTCGTTTCAGCCAGGAAAGCGTCTACAGCGGCGCCTGGCGGCGGTTGTGTGTGGGTTTAAAACTTGTACCCTCAACGCGCCCGGGCTTTATGGCTGCGGCGGATCTTCTTGGTAAAGGAACCAAAATATCTAAATTGTTGCGTTTGGTGGTTTTTTGTTGGAATAGCAAGTTACTAAAAAACCGGACAAGATTTCGTCGCTTGTCTTATCTTCGTTCACTCCCCTGAAAGGGCTATCGGTATGTCCGTAAACCAATATCGCCTTTTACCGAACTGGCCGGATTGATTGCGCGATACTGTTTTCAGTCAAAGACCAAAAAATACTGAATTTCGCTATTCCAACAAAAATGTCTTATTTTCTTTTCCGTCGTTTTTTATCCGGAGCTTGTGTTAAGGCGGAAGCGGCAACTGATTTTATGTTTTTGGGATAAATTCAGAAACTTATTTTTTGGCTTCCAAAGCGGTTACACGGCTTTCATAATCTTCGAGTTTATCATGATGTTCCATTAGCGTATGGCCGCGGTCAGCGTCTTTTCTTCGATAATCCTTTGCTTCTCCCGCGAATGTGTCAATGGCGTTCATTATGCGGTTAATGTCATCTTTTGTAGCCATTTTTTCTTCAATGTTGCCAACTTTTGATTGTAACTTTACCACTTCATGATATACAGTCTCTATTTTGTTGTTCAGCTTTTGCTCCTGTTCTTTTAGATCGTCTTTAGTAGCGAATTTTTCAATAAAACTGGCTTCCATTTTTTCAAGGTCGTTTTTAGTGGCAAATTTTTCAAGGTCGCCTTTGGTTGCCGGCAGGTTTTTGTCGTTTGAAATCATAAAAACAGTATAACAGATTGATATTTATGCGACAAGGTCCAAAAGTCCTATGTTGCAAGTTTTTAGAAATGTCGTAGTTTACAGCATTGTTGTTGATGTTGTGTACACAAATTTTTAAGAAAGAGTAGAAAAGGGAATTTTCTTGTTTTTTATTCCAACCTTTATTTATTTTTGAGTAATTTTTTGTTTTGCGGATATTTTAGAGATTTGTCAGGGCTGAAACCTATTTGCTTTTTAGGGTTCTCTTTAAATGTCAAAAATTCTCTTATTTGTTCAAAAATAGCATATATCTGTCTGTCATGTTTTTCGTATTTATTTTCAAGTTGATTTAATTTGTTAAGTATTTCTTTGTTTGTGGAAACTATTTCTCTTAATTTTATAAAAACTCTCATAATTTGAATATTCACTTGAATAGCTCTTTCGCTGTTTAAAACACTTGAAAGCATTGGGGATAACGTCTTAATCCCATTTTTATAGAATTGGATGTCGCAAATTGCGATTTCCAATTTTCTGTTTCTTCTTTTGTTAATTGAAATAGAAAATCAGAGGGAAATCTTTTTTTATTTCTTTTAACTTGTTCATTTAATCTTCTTGTGGATACTCCATAAAGTTTTGCTAAATCTCTATCAAGCATTACTTTATGCCCTCTGATTAAAAGGATTTTACTTTCAATTTGATTTTGCGAAATTAAATTTTTCATTTTATTTGTTTTTTTCCTCGTCTTTATTTGATATTTTTAAAATTGGGATATCTTTTGGTTTAACTAATCGGGCTTCCAATAAAGTTTCTTCTTTTCCGGTTTTGATTTCTAATTCTATAATCATACCAGTTGCAGTTTTCCAGTTTTTTATTTTACTAATTATTTTTTGAAATTGACGGGTTCGCATAGAATTGTATTTATGCCAATCTGCTTTTGGTAAATTAAGTTTTTTAATAAGCGCACTTAATTTTTTATGAAAAACTTCCCCCTCTTTTAAAGATAGAAGCCGGGGTTCAAGGTAAAGTTTCAATAAAAATTCAATATCCCCATGGCATTTAATTATTTCTTTGTCTTTGGCAATAAAGGCACCACTTATAAGCATTTTACTAACCGGTAAAGAAAACTCCACCCGTAAAGTGTTTTCTTCTTGTCCTGATTTGTTTTTTTGCTTAATAAGAAAAACCTCGTTTATAAGGGTGAAACCAAAACCTTTAAGGCCGTTTAATTGTAGATTAGTTAAGTCTAAATAATAAGGTCTAACGCTAAGATCAAAAACGGTATTATAAATCCATGTAGTATTTCTTTTACCCGGAATTTTATTTTTGTAACCCATTAGTTTGGCGATTCGGCTAACTCCCACATCACAATAACAATATGTGTCTAAACCTTTTTTAGTGGTTGTTTGTTGGTCTGCCCATAGAATTTTTAATGCGGCTAATATCCGCGCGTGAACGGCATTTAAAATTCCATAAGATTGTGCTGATGGTTCTATTTTGCCGCGATGTAAAAATATTTCTATACCTTTTTTATTTTCAATTGTCCTTAATTTGAATACCACTTTATCACTTAAAACTTTATTTTCTCTAATCGTAAAAAATTCCGAGCCAATTAAAGAAGTCCATGGAATGGTTTGTTTTGAAATATATTTATCTAATTTTCCTTCTGTTTTTTCTTTTGGAATAGGTAATTTTAAACGCTCTTGAATTTCTGTTAAATTGGCATTATTTAAATAAGGTGTTTTCTTAAAAGGAAAAATTGTTTCTCCTTTTTCCGCTATATTTTTTAGTTTTTTCATTAAGAGCGCTGTTAAATATTTAGCTGGATTGTTACAATTGCCTGTTCGTAATTGATATTTGGTTTCGCTAACTTCTTCCAAAACTAATTCTTTACCCAGTTTTTCAATAGCCTTTTCCCAGAATGGCAAACTTTTTTCATCGCTAGTTAGCTTTAAAATTTCCTCTAAAACATAATCCATTTTTTACCCTTATATAAATGTAAACTAAAATATCGTTATATACGATCTTAAAACCGTTACTCTTAAAACCGTTACTCTTAAGCCCTGTTTTTCATTGATAAACACTTGTACGCTATAACTTACTTTTACCGCTTTACTTGTACGCTATAACTTACTTTTACCGCTTTACTTGTACGCTATAACACCCTTTTTGAGTTTTACTGTAACGCTATACTAATTTTTGAATGTGCCTGTTGGTAACTTTTAAAACTATATTTACCTCAATTTTTAGAGTTGCTTTATTATGAAAAACCCCTAAAAGTGCAACGGTTGCACTAATATTTAAAACCACAAAACTAAACCTTATTTTATTTCAATAGCAGTGAAGCCGGCGGCTTTAAAAAACTGCTTGGCGGCCTTAATCCATTGACCACGAAGTTTTGTATTAATCGGCGGCGTTTTTCGCGGATCAAAACGAAGCTCTAATACAACTTCTATATCTGTTTTGCGGAAAAGGCTGTTTTCCACTGTGGCCGCAATGGGTGTGTGTTTTTTTTCTTTTATACTGTTTGGTTTTCCGTTTTTTTCCACTGTGGCCGGAAAATATTTATTCTGTAGTTGGTTAAGTGTCGGGAGGCTTATTGTGTTGTTGTTGATAGCCTTTTTGAAGGTCTCAGTTTTTTTTGGAAGCTTCTTAGCGACCTTGTTAGCCAAATTTAAAAGAAGATTACTACTGCGAACATCAAGATTATTTTTAACGATAAGTGCTTGGTAATTCGGCTCTGCGGAACCTATTTTACTATAGTTGAAACCATTACGACGCGATATTTTTAAGTCTGCGGCGGCTGATTCCACCTTACCAGCGTGGAATTGATTCTTAAAGCGGCAAAATGCAATGGCCCGATCCATAAAAGAGATGTCCTCGCGGTGAATATTCTCTACAATTGAAAGACGAAGCAATTGCTCATCCTCTATCACGCGAACAATCGCGCGGATAACTTTAAATCCAGAAATATTGTGCGCGCGTAAACGGCGTTCACCTACGATAAGTTCATAAGTTTGTCCAAGACTGGAGCCGTCTGTAACTGCTGACTGCTTACGAAGTCGTACGATGATTGGCTGTTGCAAACCGTGCGCCTTAATAGAGTCTGCAAGATCTGTTAGTGACTCTTGTGGGAATTGACGCCGCGGCTGATAAGGATTCGGATAGACAGATGAAACAGGAATCTCAATTACACGCTCGGCTGCGGGGATACCATCAGAGGCATTAATGCCAAGTAAATTTAGTGCGCCACGGCGGGTGTTTTCTTTTTGACGGGGCATTTGTGTATAATCTCCTCGGTTAAATTTTCATAATCTGTGAAGCCTTGACATAAATGATCATAATGTTGTATTGGTTTTCCAGCACCGGCGGCTTCGGCGAGCTTACTGTTAAGTTGTATGGTTGTGGTAAATATATGCCCTGGTAGTTGCACTTCCAACTCGGCTAAACACTTGTGGCATTCGGTCACTCCTTTACGGTTAAAAGTGCCAAGAATTCCAAAAATTTGAAGGTCTTTGACATTATCTTGAATGTCGCGAAGTTTTGATAGAAGCGGCACCAAACCTTGAATTGAAAGCCACTCAAGTTTAACAGGAATAATAACCTTATCGGCTGCTACAAGGTTGTTGGCGAGAAGGAGCGAAAAGCTCGGCATAGTATCAATGAGGATGAAATTATAACGATCGCGAATGCCGTCAGTTTTACGCTTAAGATAGTGTATCGCTTTAAATTTGTCTTGCTCCATCAATGATTCATCGGCAATTAGGCTCTCGTTCGTTGCTATATAAGATAGGTTGGCATGCGCGGTGGCGCGAACAACTTTATCAAAAGGCGCACGATCCATTAGCCAGTCGCCAAGAATTGGTTTCCCTGCGGCGGCGCCAAGATAAGAACTGAGTGACGCTTGTGGATCCGAGTCTATCAAGAGAGTTGAGAAGCCGCGCAAGGCTAGGCCGGCACCGAGATTTAAACATGTCGTTGTTTTGGCAACACCACCTTTTTGGTTGGCGAAAGCGATAATCATTTGCTGTTTCGCCGCTTTTTTACGGTTTTTAAAGATGATGTTCGCAGATTTCTCGAGCGGATATTCTGTAGGTCTTTCTCGGCCATATAAATATTCTCCATACTGGTTAAATATTCACAAAGTGCCTCACGAACATAATAACTCTTCGTGCGCCCTGTGGACATCGCTAAAGTATTAAGCCTAATTTCAATTTCTTTTGGTAGTCGAATAGCAATCATTATTTTTTCCTTTATGTATAACAAGTATAGCATAAAAAAACAAGGTAATATTATTGCCGAAATATATCCTAAAGTGTTTTTAGTAATTTTTTAAAATGTCATTGATAATATGATTTTTTCCACACCGTCGTTTCCTTGTAAAGCAATACATTCATATTTGCTTAATGCAATATATCATGTACCGCAATGTTAAAAATATTTTTTGTTTCGTTTGTAGGCAGAATTAATGTTAAAAAAATTGAAGGGGAAAATTATGAAAGAATCTACAAAAGATGAATATGAATCTTTAAAATTCCAATTTGGAAGCTTAAAAAGAGGTGAATATTCAAAATATTTACCGCTAATTTTATGTTTCAATTAACAAAAGAATAGACAGAAAATTGGAAATCACAATTTGCGATATCCAATTCTATAAAAATGGGATTAAGATATAGCCCCAATGCTTTCAGGAGTATTAAATAGTAAAAGGGTTATTTAAATGAAAAAGTAAAGACTTGGTTATCTCACAGTAAATTCTTCGTTTCCAGTCAAACCAAACCTTACGCTTATAGTATAGAGGGGGAGATCAATTTTGTCAAAATGATGATAAACGAAAAATACCATCAGATGTCATATAAAAATTATTATTATTTATTCTCCTAACCTAAATCGCTCTCAAGAATTGCCATTGCGCTTCCGGGATTACTAAACCCTTGCTTGTCCATCATCCCACGAATACTTCTTTCTAAGCTATCAGGATTGTTTTTTGCCATGCGATATATCCCCGGCATGACGGATTTTTTAATTACTTTATCCATAAAAATTATGGTTTCTTCTTTTTCTTTTTTGTCTTTCATAATATTCTCCTTTTTACATTATGTCTTATTTGTCAAAGTTCAGTTGAAAATTCAGTGTTATTTTTTATTATTTTAGTGATTTTTGATCTTGTTTCTTCATTAATAGAATACTTATCAAGGGCATCTATGCTTTCTTTTGCGATACACAGCCCCGTATAAATAACAGTATCCGTGTTTCCTCTATAGTTTGCTATTAGTTTTACGCCGTCTTTTCCATTAAGCACATTTTTAATTTCTTCCTTTTCATTGTCAGAAATCTTAATAGTGTATATTGCCTCTGTTAATTCCTTTTGTGTATTCTTATATTTTTCTGTAATATCCTGCAAACTTTTAACCTGCTCCATAAGGAAGGGATTATTTATTTCATATTCTTTCTTTTTTTCTGTTGTTTTTTCCTTTCGAACAATTGGTTTATCTTGATCCATTTCTATTGTATCTCTGGCGTAGGTTTTTACTTCGGCCAATTCTTTTAAGTCTTCAATATCATCTGTGAATATCTTAACACTATCGCGCGCCCTGGTTATGTTTACATACTGATTTCGCATATCGCTAAGCACCGGTACGGCCGTATCGGACTCTATGATCACTTTGTTATAAGTTTGGCCCTGGCTCTTATAAGTTGTAAGGGCGTAACCGTATTCGATGTTTTTATATTCGTTCATGTTTATATCTAAAATCCTTTTATCTTCCGTCATTACCTTTATATTTCTTTCACTGTTTTCCAAAACTTCGGCTTTTTCGCCGTTCCGGATATCGTATTTTTTATAATCGTTTCGTGTGAAGCTAATAATATCGCCCTTGGCAAGCCGTATTTCCGCTTCGGTTTCTATGCCGTCAGCATCGCTTTTTAATATTTTGTACTTAATTTCATCCATTAATTCGCCTTTGGCTTTTAGCTTTCTTCGAATTTCTTTGTTTATTTCTTTTTTGGCCGCTTTCGTTCCGGCAATTATCAAAGTATCTTTACTGTATAAATGGGCTATCTGCGCGCGCCTATGCTGTTTGTCGGCAATTTCGGTTATATGGCCATGTTCGGCCAGTATATCTAAGCTACGCTTCATATTGCCATCTTTAGCGGCATCTACGGCTTCTCTTAAGACTTCATCCCTTTGCCGATAGTTTTCATTCATCTGTATTAGCTTTACTTCTTTAGTCATTTTATTCATGCGCTGATAATAGTCTACATAGCGATAAAAGACTCTGCCTGCAGATATTGACTCCAACTGGTTTACATCGCCAACCAGTATTATTTTATCGCCGTTTTCTTTGGCGTTCCTAAATAATTTGGCCGCGCTTCGGCTATCAAGCATGGATGCTTCATCAAATATGATAACTCGGCCGTTTTTACGATCATCCCTTTGCCGGCCTAAGTAAGATTTCAAAGTTAAGGCTTTAATCTGGGCTTCATCGGCCAGTTTTTTGGCCGTAACACCTTGAACAGCAAGGCCCAAAACTTCAAAGCCTTTTTCATTTTTATAATGATCGGCCACGGCTTTTAAGCTGCTTGTCTTGCCGGAGCCGGCATCGCCCTGGACTACACTAATCATATTCTTTGTGCTAAGCATATCAACAACTGCTTGGCTTTGAATTTCAGACATAACTCGGCCGCCTTGGGCCTTATTATTCCGGTTCAGCTCACTTACATAGCTTTCGGCCTCTTTTGCCGGAATATTATAATCGGTCTTACTATAAACGCCTGCAAAATTTATATACGCCTTTTCTGCGGCAATCAATTCAAGTGATGTGTATCTGCTTACCCATTTTTTACCTTTCTCTTTAACTCTAATTATTTTCCCTTGATCAAATTGATTTTCAAGGCTTCGAAGAGTGAGACTATATGTACTTGGGTCCCAGTTTTCTGTCCGCATAGTCTCTTTCATATACTCATGGATTAAGTCCGCTTCGGAGGCTAGGGCAGTGCGCTCTGTGGCTCTGCGGATAGCGTTTTGCCACATTAAATCTTCACTATTTTTGCCTCTCAAGCCCGCGCGCTCCTGTTCGGCTTCAATATTAAACTGCGCCTCTTTTGACCATTCTTGCCTTTCTTCTTTAGCTTTTACTTTGTTATCCGCTTCATTCATTTTGTATTTACTTATCCGTTCTTGCCAGTCTTTTGTTATCTCGTCTTTATTTACACCCGGAGTTTTTTCTTTCCGGGTTTTATGCCAGGCATCCATATCTGTTAAGCCTTTAGCTTTTGCTCTAAGTATTTGTTTGCGCCGTTTTGAAAACTCTTCTTCCATTTCACGCGACACTTTACTCAAGCGCCATTCGCCGTTCTTAATGTAATTAATATCATAGCCTTGGGCCATCAATTTTTCTGCAAGCTTGCTTCGATATATGGCGCCAAACATCTTATTAAAATCTTTTTGTAGAATTTTCCGGGTCCAAATTCCCATAAATTTATCTTGCCATTGTGTAATATTCATAAGAACACAATGGGTATGTAAGTGGGGATCATGTTCCCGGCTATAACCGTCTTTGACTGTGGCATAAACCATTTTGCCGGTAGTCCATATTTGATATGGATTTGGCCGCGCTACAGCAAAATTTTCTTCAATCTCGGCCATAACTTCTAAGACTGCGGCATCATGCGCCTTAATAATTTCCGGGTTTTTATCTAACACAAACCCGGCCACGCTTACGGATTTAGGCGCGGAAAATGTTAAGTCAATTCCTTTAACTTTATGCTTTTGTGTTATCTTCTCTCCGGCTTTATTTTGACCATTCAGCAAAGATAATAAATTATCTTCTGTTATCGCTTGGCCGTTTTTGTAACCGAGGCTTTCAGATAATTTGCCGTGAATAGTTACATAGCTAAGCGGCGCATCTGTTTTAGGAAATTCGCCTAATGAATTGAAAATTTCTTTTTCCACATTACCGGCTTGCTTGAAATAATAGTTTTCATTTCGGCAGTGGTAAGCGGCCAAATTATCGGTACTTCCTTTTAATATCATTGCGTTAAGCATGGGTCCTCTTTAGGCTTTACACTAAGGTGTCTAGGTGCATAGTTTTAACTTCAATAAAAAAATCTTACATTACGCTGTAACTTCAAATCAAATACTTATCTTATTATTGTTTTCTTTTGTTTCTGTGGCAGTTGACTTTGGTAGCAACCGTTGATTTTTTGCCGATAAATACTCTATATTTTATACCACATATTTGGCCAAACGGCAAGGTTATATAAGGAATTCTTTACCAAGGCTCGCAAAATAGAACGGCTTTTTATTAGTGCGCGCTCTGGCAAACGCCGGGAAGTCCTGGCGGATTGCCTGTGATAGTCTTGCGGAATTTATGAAGCAAGTTTATCAAGCGCGCCTTGTCGCCTATGATTAGTCTATGCAATAAGACTATGAATAGTGGATAATAAAAAACCGGAATATGGAGCGGCTATCAAAAGGTTCATTCTTCCGGAAAATAAGGAAGTTTGATATTTTATACCAAACGGAAAGCCAAGGATCTGTTGGCGCGATTGTTCAAAGAAGTCTTTGACGATCCGCGCGTATTTCGGTTTATCCGAAACAATAGTTCCTTGAAATGCAGTTGGAAAATATCAATCCCCTTTTTAGAGCTGTGGTTTTTTTTAATAGAGAGTTACTTATAAAAGAGCGAAGCGGAGCGGTATCTTATTAGCGCGCGCCTGGCCGGTGCCGGCATCCCTGGCACCCGCCATAATAGTTTGCGGGATTAAAAGGAGTAAAGCTATTAAGCGCGCCTTGCTGATTGTGATTAGGCTATGGAATAAGAGTAAGAGCAATGTGTAATAAGATATCCCGGAGCAAAGCGGCCAAAACAAAAATCAGTTCCTTAAGGTAGTTCTTTTGGATAAGAAAATTGTTTATTAAAAAAAACTTGATACTACCTTCAAAGAAGGTCTTGAATGGTGGGTTTGATTTGTAATTCCTTTGAAAGAAATTCTGCTTTTCTTGTTAAATCTTCATCATTTTCAAATTCTACATCTCTTTTTTTCTTTCTTTTGTTTAATATGGATGATAGATAACTGCTTCTATCTTCACCATCGGAAATAATACCTTCCCCCATTTTGTCGGAAAATACAGAAGTATGATGAAAAAGCCAAATTGGCGGCGTTGGTAAAGTGTCATTCTGTATTCCCAATAGCACAAGTTCAATCTGCGTGGTTTGCATTTCGGCAAGTGATGGCCAATACATTATAATGTCGGTAACTTTTTTATCATTTATCAAACGATAGAATTTCTTATAAAGGTGTTCATCCTTAATATCAGGTTCGTCTTCCATAATAACTATTTTATGGTTATCCGCGCGAAATATTTCGGCTAATTGACGCCGCTTTTGCATTGGGCTATAGATAGGTGAAATTTTTTTGGATTTCCACACACTTGGTCCAAGAAGAAAAATTATCGCCATGGATTGTTGTTTAAGTAAATATTTTGAAATTCTTTTACTTCGGATTTCCCTAATATAACTTCCTTTTTTTGTATAAGATTACCAAGTTTGTCAATTATTTCTAAAGATGCCTCACCTCGTTTGCTTAATTCGTACTCAAACAATATTTTGCTATTTTCTTTGAATGTATGCGCAATAATTAAAAATTCTTTGCGAAAGAATTTTAGCGCGCGATCCACTTGAGTAGGATTAAGATTTGTCATCTTCTGAATTTGACTAAACCGGAGACCTTCATTTTTTTTTCGTAAGGTCTGTAAAATGCGAATATAATTTTCATGTCCAAATAATTTTAGTATCATGCTTATAGTATACTTACAAAATGTAAGTTTGTCAATATCCTTGAGTGTTTTTATAAAACGAATGGCCGCGCAACTTTCCGAACCAGACGAGCAAGCGATGAAGCATAATCAATTATGGTTTATTTTGAAAATCCGGAACGGCACTTGTGGCAATAGTCTCAATTGCCGTTTATGGCGTTAATTTCGCTTTTGGCCGTTTTCCGGGAAATTTGATTTTTTGTTCGCGCGAGGTTGCGCTGTAAGAGGGTTTTATTATCGGGCAAGTGTATTTTATCCCCATTTTTATAAAGGCAGGGTTACTTATATCCGTTTGGGGTTTGGGGTTGGGATGGTAAGAAGGAGTATACGCAACCCTGCCGTAAATATCCTACAAGAATTTTGCAGTTAAAAGCAATATTAAGGAATTCTTACAAAAAATACTGAAAATTATCAGTCCCCGAGAATTTTCAGCACATCAGCCCGGGAATATAAAATTTTTTTTGAGTTAGACTTTTAGGGGTCCCCTCAGAATTCGGACAAAATAGCACGTTAAGGGGTATATCTAAACATTTAGGGGAAATTTCCCACGAGATTTGATTGAAATTAACACCCTGAATAGCCATATAGGGGTCGTTTCAGAATTCGGAAAATAAAGCACGTTAAGCCGCTGCCAGCGGTATGAGAAATCTTGCACATGCGTTAAACTGCTGTGAATTACTGTCATTCTGAAGTATACCCAAAACTAATGTCAGACAACGGCAGTATTGAGCGTCAGTTTAGAGTCTAAATCTGTATTTACCGAAATGTCCGCAGCTTGACTTTTGGGGTCAAAAGTGGTAGACTATAAACAGCGAGGTAAATATAAACATGTCAAATAATGAATCGGAAATTAATTTAGCGGAAATTTTAGGGGCCATTAAAGCGCCTTCAAAACAGCAATTAATTTTGTATATTCCTCACAAAAATAAAGTAGGCAAAGATGTAAAAAATATACAAAAATGGATCAAGGATGCTAAAAGATTACTTACGATTATTGGTGGCGGGACAACTACAATGCCTCCAGCGGATGGCACTTGGTTAAAAAAAGATGTAGAAAGTATTGAAAAATTAAAAGATGAAGATATAGTTTGGGAAAAAACCACATTAATATCTACACATATTTATGAAGCTCATTTTGGAAATAATTTAATCGTACTTAGAAAATTTTTACATAGATTTGGCAAGGAAACCAATCAAGGCGAAGTAGCATTTGAATTTGACGGTTCTTTTTTTAGAATTTCCAAATACGACCATTAACAAAATTTAAAAAAAGAGGTAAGTAAAATGGCAAAGACAATCAAAGTTATAGGGCCAACTCAAAAACTAATTAAAGTTATAGGGCCAACTCAAAAACTGGTTAAACCTGATGTTGTTGCTAAAGCTTTGGGCGCGGAGAAAGTAGGAATTAAGATTGATACAAAACAAGGACCGCTCTCTTTATTTTCTTTGCGTCAGTTTCTTATAGGCAAATTGCGTTCTACCGGCGGTCGTCCCGCATTGGCAGGAACTGTAAAGAAACGAAATAAAATCCCTCTCTTTCCGGAAGATTGGGTTAAGCTTAAAAAGATGTCTAAATATTTTAAGCGGAAGGATGGAATTAATATAAGTCCCGGTCAAATAGCGTCTGCTCTAATTCATAGAGACATATCTAGGACATTATTTTTTAAATAAGCAATTTAACTCATAGTGGACAATCCCATATTTACAATCAGCGGCCGTTAACCAGCCCTTAGCGTACGATTTTTTCCGTTTCCTGAGGCGACCCCCCCTAAGGCGGACTTCTCGATTTGCAAGCAGGTGGTAGGGGTCAAAGCGGAATCTCTCCGGAACAACGAACCTTTCGGTTCATCAGGTGTCGTAAGCTATGCGAACGACCAAAGCTTCATTACAAGCCTATGGCGGGTGGCATGAACCACGCAGGGTTCACGCCTACCATGCACCCTATGTGGTACATGGTGTCGAGAGTTATACGAACGACCATCAGACGACCAAAAATCATCTCAGCCAAATGGCAAGTTAATTCTTTTTCAGAGCCTCAACGCCGCATCTTATTATTTCTGAAATTTCCCTTTTAATGCTGCCGTCATTAAATTTCGTCTGATTGCAAATGGCAATTGAGAATTTTGCCCGGACCAATTTCCCTACATATTTGTCCAGCCCGCTTTTCGGGAATCCGCAAATCGGCACGGGGTCGGCGGCCTCTCCGGTTACAAACAGTTTGAGAGCCAAAGGACCGGCGACCTTTTTCGCGTCCTCATACATAATCTTATAAAACACGCCGACCTGATACAAAAGAATATCATCCGGGCAATTCTCCTTGAGTTTGCGGTACTCCTTGGGCAGTTTTCCTAAGTTCATGGGCTCTCCTTTTTCGCCTTTGCAAAATAGCTATCAACGGTTAATTTTGCCATAGCAGTTTGTTATGTGAAAATATTTCCAAAAATCCCTGGCCAGGACATCTTTTAGCAGCTTCTTGCGAAGCTTGAAAGTATTGTACTGCTTGAACATGCCCAGATAGGAATTTACACAGGTCATAAACCGGCGCTTATCTTCTTCGCTCAATTTTTGTTCTTTGGAAATGATCTCGTTCCAATGGTGTAGCTTCTTATAAAAATTCCCTTTCATGCGGTTGCGGACATAGATCCGATGCGGCTTGATGACTGCGCCCAGAAAATTCACTCCTTTGGAAAAATGTTGCAGGTAGATTTTCTTCGGATGGAGCTCAAGCTGAAGATTGTCTTTTAAATACCTGCCCAGAATAGGAATCACGGATTTAAGATGCTCCTTGTCCTGATGGACAAGAGCGCAATCATCCACATAACGGCCATAATATTTAAAGCCGAGTTTACACTTGATAAAGTGGTCAAACTCGTTCAGATAAACATTCCCGAACAATTGGGAAGTCAGGTTTCCGATTGGCAAGCCTCTGTTTTCCCCGGCGCAAAAGAGACTCTTGGTTTGAGCCAGGCCAAGCCAATCTTTTCCAGCGCCTTTGACAAAACAATGTTTGGTAGGATCATGAAATATCACCTTTTGGATAAGATAAAGTATCAGGTCAATGTCAAATTCGGCTTTATCGCGGAAACGATTCAGGATTTGTTCTACTTTCCGATACAAAATAGAGCGCTCCATGCTCATAAAATAGCCTTTAATATCAAGTTTCAGGATATAACAATCCTGCCGGTAATTCCGGCTGCAGGAACGGATAAAATGATCCAGGCGTTTGATTCCGTAGGAAGTCCCTTTTCCGATCCGGCAACTGTAGCAATCATTGATAAACAATTTTTCATAAATCGGACCGATGTAGTTATAGATTAAATGATGCGCAATTCTATCACGGAAATCCGCGGCAAAAATCTCTCTCTGCACCGGATCAAACGAGATGAAACAAATGCTCCGGCTGATTTCATATTTTCTGTTGATAATCTCTTCATAGAGTTGAAAAAGTTTCGTTTCGTAATCAATCTCAAAAGCCAGCGCATTGATCGTGGCCCGTTTGTTTTTACGGGCATCATAGTACGCCTGGAATAAATCATATATCAGGGTTTCGCTATTACTCATAAATTTTGCCTGCTTGTGCGAGATACACACAAGCAGGCCTTTTTATACCAGTCTTTGAGGCAGCGAACGCTGAAGCCGTTCGCCTTATTGTTCGTGTTCCGGTTGACATCCGCGTTGGACACGTTCAAGTTCCGTTTCCACGCATTACCGCCGTCGGGCGTGGAAGACCACAGGTTCGTGTTCGTCCCGCGATTGTTGTAACTGCCATCGGTATTCCGGTACCCAGCGAGCAAGCCTAACGCTGCAATAATCATTTCATTCCTCTTCTTTCCCTTGGACGGAAAACAAGAGTTGGATACCTTGCCTGACGGCAAGGAGATTATTGGACTGATAATTGGCTCTCTTGCCCCGGCCGTAACCAGGGGCAACTCCGGCCATAATTATTTTCCTCCTCTCTGCCCCGCCCTTTGACTTCGCAAAGGACTGCGGCATCTTTAATAAATCTAAGGTAAGCCAGTTGCTTCGCTGTAAAATGTTATCTAAAGTGTTTTCTTTTGCCATGCTGTTAATTGCTTGGAAACGGATTCGATTTTCTCATTGATTTGCACAAATTTTTTAATATTAACCTGTTTTAAATCTTTGAGAAGTCTTAAAAACAAACGAATTGTTTCAATATTTTCCCGCGCTCCGCGAATTATGTCTTTTTTGGCATAACTGCTGTTGGCGCGATAGATATTGGTAATCATTGCTACAGTTTCCTTTTTAATGCTCTCTCCGATTGTAAATTTATATTCCCGGCTGAAATCTTTGGTAAACTGAAAAAGCAATACCAAAAGATCATAGCTTGCTTTGTACACAGGTAAATGATCATAAGTTGCCATTAGCCGTAGAAATTTTAAATTATGAATTCCTAATATAATATTTCCTTAGTAATTTAAAGTATAGGAATTTCAATTCAAAATTTCTTAGATCTCCTTAATTTAAAATTTATAATTCAACATTCAAAATTTCTTAATTTTTTCACCGGCCTTCGGCGGGAAACCAACAACAACGGAAAATAGTCAAATTGACAAATAGTCGAATCAGTCCTTGAGGCA
>Ga0222628_1000457_pt1 | contig 17143 bp, 17 predicted proteins | sample AntAcemetageno95_FD_179860 | JGI IMG/M metagenome (GOLD analysis project Ga0222628, IMG submission 179860) | Saline water microbial communities from Ace Lake, Antarctica - #95 | ecosystem: Environmental > Aquatic > Non-marine Saline and Alkaline > Saline | place: Antarctica: Ace Lake | collected...
TAGTTTCCTTTCTTTACAAGCTGTTGTCAAATTTTTTTTTATATTATACTTTTACGAAGTAAACCTTCTTCAAATAACTCAAAAACTCAGGATCTTTACATATAGCTTTAGCAGGTTCATCGGATATTTTAGCTACAGGATTATTGTTAATAAAAATCATCTTAATGACCATCGACAAAGCATCGATACCTACGTCATTTGAGCATTTGGTCCCAATACCAAAAGATATGTTAGCTTTACCAAAGAAGTATTTACTAATCTCTAATGCTTTTGCAAAGTTAAGCCCGTCAGAGAAAACAAGAGATTTTGTTTTTGGGTTAATTTTCAACTTCTTATAATGAGCTATCATTCTATCACCCCAAACATAGGGGTCTGCAGAATCATGACGAACACCGTCATACAATTTTGAGAAATATGAATCAAAATCTTTCAGAAAGGCGGACATGTTTATTGTGTCTGTCAAAGCGATACCTAAGTCTCCCCTATATTCCTTTACCCAAGTTTCTAGCATGAATTGCTGACTCTTAGCTAAAGGAACAGACCCTATTCCTTGCCCAGCTTGTAGCCATTCATGTGCCATTGTCCCAATGGGAGACAGGTCGTGTTTTCTTGCTAGGTAAATATTTGATGTCCCAACAATATTCTTCGGAACTAATTCTTTGTAAGTCTCAACAACTTTATCGTGCCATTCCTGAGAGTACCTTCTTCGAGTGCCAAAATCTGCAAATTTAAAATAGCTTTTACCCGATGTATAACTAGAATCTGACTTTTTAATTAAAGCTACATTTTCTTTTATCTTCGCAAGACCTTTAGCAAAGGCTTCGGTCTTAGACCCTTTATCTTTGAGGTAGGTCTCACTGATGATAGCCATGAGAGGGACTTCATACAGAATAGTATGTACCCAACTTCCCGAAATTCGAATACGTAAAGCTCCCTCTTTCTCGTAAACAAGAACATCTCTTCTCTTCAGTCTAAAATCTTCCAGAAAATTTAAAAAGGAACCTTTGATAAAAAGAAGAGTTGATAGATAATCCAAATCTTCTGCGACAAACTTAAGAGAGCACAGATGATCAATCTCAAGTTCTATATCTCTTCTGTAAGGGCGAAGGTCAACTCCTTTACTCCTCAAAACAAATTCATAGTCAGCTATAGCTCCTGGAAAGTTATGAAACGCCGCCTGCATCATTGTGAATTTATACAAATCATTGTCTAGCAAACTATTTATAATCATAACCTTCCCCCATTAGAGTATTATAGGCATCAATCAGCTCCCAAATTTTAGATGGAACATAGTGATACCACTCGTTATTATTTTCTCTAATCATTTTTCTTAACTCTGTGCCAGATTTACAAGAGTAAACTAGTTCTCGACGTAAGTTTTCTATATGAATCTTATGTTTTAAGAAAGGGAAGGCATCTTTTTCCGTTCCTGCGAAATAAGCATCAACATTTTCCGGAACTTGAGACAAGATATAATCTCCCCACTTATCCATATTCCCTAAGTCTTTAACTTGTTTTATGATGAGTTTTCCCTCACATATTTCTCTCGAGTAAAGTGTAGCTATAAAGGACACTCTTTCTGCAGCAGTGTAGGGACATTCTTCAGTCCGTGACTTATCAGAAGACCCTATAAACCAGTATGACTTAGCACATCTGCGTAACATCTCATTTAAAAGGTAGCAGTGCCCATTATGTAAAGGGTGTGTCCTTGCCACAGCTAACCCCACCTTGAATGAAACAAAATCCGGATAAGTACTCATGTCCCTGAACCTCTTAAATTAGTAGTTATTTTATCATGTCTTCTGCAGAGTCAAAAAACTTAACTCCATACAAGTTTTTAAAACGAGTAACTGCTGCTTCGGCTTGTTCTGGGTCAAAGTCATCTAGCAATTCTTTAGTCATTTTAATAGTAGGGTAAGAGTTGAATCTTGTACTACAATCCATAACGATATCAGCTACTATCTCATGTACACAAATGTGTGTACAAACACCTACTACATGAAGCTCTTTCAGATTATCCATGTCTTGATATAATTTAGTAGCAACTTCTATAGCAATAGAGCCAGAGAAAGCATTCTTTTCAAAAATAAGAGGGACAAAGGGAGTGTACTCATCTGCTTTATCTTCTTTAAGCTTAAGAGAGTCCTGTACTTCTTTTACAAGGTCTTGACCCTGCGTATCTATAAGACAATGCTCCGGGTAAAGGTTAAACTCGCAGTCTCCTTTATAGTGAGTATCTTTAGATAGGTATACTTCCCCCTCAAAGTTTTCAATATATGAAGCAACTTTTTTTCTAAAGATGCTGGTATCATGCCCAACATTAAGTTTACCATCATCCATTAAAAAATCATTCTGACAATCAATAACTAAAAGTACTTTATCCACACTATCCTCCTAAATATTTACTTTTTTTTCTTCTACAATAATATTATAAGTTCTACCGTCTACTTCAAGAGAATTATCCTCTCTACTCTCAAACTCGTCAAACCATTTTTTACCCAGAATAATCGCAAATTTTGTTCTCTGAATATCAGTTCTAACCGATAGTAATTCTTTTTTCAAACTAGTTAGCTTATCACTTAACCAAGCAACCTTAACTTTGTTGCTCATATCCGTCAAACCACTACTTTCATAGAGATTTATACCTAACTGTATAAGTTCGTCCACAGGTCTTAGCTTCTTTTCATCAGCAATTTTCTTTGTTACCGAGGCTACACTAGGCAGTGCTGAAAAACCCTTAACTTTAACACTAAATTCCTTAGCGAAATAAAAATCAACTGGTTCAGATTTTTTCACATCTGGTGAAAAACCATTTTTACTTATCCCATTCTTTTGTAAAAAAGCTGCCTGTTCCTCGGTCAGTCCCGAGAAAACATCTACAAAAGAATCCTTATTTCCCGACAAGTCTTTGTAAACATCATTAAGAACTTTCAGTTGACCTTGCAGTTCTAGCTCTCTAAAAGATTTAGAACAAAGTTCGGTAGCGGAAGTTTTCCCATTAGCGGTAGCTCGGTTCATCACAGGAATATTACCTAGCTCAAGAACATAAATTCTAGACGCTTCCCAAGGAGTGTTACTCCAGATTACTCCCTCACTACCAAGTTTATCATAAGAAGGCTTAGATAAGGTGACTGGTATATGGTAAGTATGTAGAAACCCATCTTTTACTATACTGTAGTTTCTAAAAATGTGCGTTGGAAAATACTCCCCAAAACCCATTTTAGAGGGGTCACCCTTCAGTTTAATCTTACCTTTAATAGTAGCTCTAACAGAAAGATTCAATTTAGTTTTGTTCCAAACTAGACTTGAAAATTCACACTTAACATTATCTTCTGGTTCAAACTTAGGATAGTCTCCTTTAGCTTTTGACCCAACACCAATGCGTTTGTATTTAAAGTCGTTGTGATAAGGATAGAAAAAAGCTTCCTCATCTTGTGATAGAAGTTCAACGGCATCTATTAGGCAGAAAGCATCTTCTGGAGGGAGATAAGCAGTATCCCTGCCATCTAAAAATCGTTCTTTTGGATTACTCATACATATTTTTAGATTATCCTCTATTTTCCCATACTCCCCGTTGGTAAAGGCATTATTCAGTTTATCCAACATTCTCTTATCACCTAAAGAAGAAAGTGTTTCAAGAGCTAGGTCAGTTTTTGTTTTTTGATTTAAAATACAGGAAGCTGCGTAAAGTGCTTTAATGAAAGGTTCTCGATTCGTTGGTTTAAAACAAGATTTATCATCTAGAGTTATCTCTTCTGAATTTTTAGGAATTTTATCTACCAAAGTAAAAATAACACTATTTCCCTCTTCGACAGGAACAAAGTTAATAGTATTATCTTCTTTATTTTGCTTGTACATATTAATATTTTTATTATCACCTTCTACAAAACTAAATACAATATCTAATGTCGAAGGGCACTCTAACTCAACAACTTTCTTGTTACCAAATAGAGAAGAGTTCTCAATAAAGTCAGTCAGAGTCAAGTTAAACTCATGTAAGTCACTATTGTGTATAAGCGACCCACCCAGTGATTCCGCCATGTCCATCATCAGGTCTCGGTTGTAATAATTTCCGTAACCAATTAAACAACTAGCAGAAATACTTCCCTCGATACCTTCGATAGCGGAGAATATAGACTTGATTTCTCTAGGATAATTACTTACTACCGGATAACCATCTGTAAAAAACATTAACGAGAACTTATCTGAAAAAATACCCAAATCGGTAATAACATTTTTTGTATCTGATAGAATTTCTGAAAAACAAGTACAAGAAATAGGGTGCTTGTTATTTTCAATAGCTTTAGCTAAAATAGAATAGTCTGAATCAGAAGTTACTCTAAACCCTTTTAAAATAAAATTAAAGTCTCCTTCTCCTGAAAACCATCCTAAAGATATAGTGTCTCCTACAGGTATAGCTTTAGCTTTCTCAGTCAAATCTTTGGCGAGTTGATTTAGCTCACAGCTCATAGAATAACTTCTATCATATATCCAAATATGATTAGTGGTCATCTTTGCTGATGAATCTGTTTTTTCCTGTAAAATTGTTTGCTCTACTAGATAAAGATTGTCCTTAATTTTGTAATATCTCATTTATGTCTCCTGTTTCATATTTAGCAATTCTAGTTGATATTCTTGAAGAAAAAATAGTGTTTCTCCTAGACACTGAGTTGTTCTTAATAGATTGCACTAAAGCCGATCTATGTCCGAGCATAAAAACTTTCTTCTTCGCACGAGTTATAGCAGTATACAATAAATTACGTTGTAATTGAATACTAAAACTATTAACATAAGGCATAATAACATAGTCATATTCTTGACCCTGAGCTTTATGCACTGTCCTAGCATAGTCTAGCGTCATCATTGAATAAGCATCCTTAAAGGAATATTCAACATGAGTCCTGTTTATGTAAATAACTATCTTTTTTGTTGATTTGTTTATCTCAGAGATAATACCCTGTTCCCCGTTATAAACATTATTACTATAGTCGTTTTTAGTAATCATAATCTTATCTTCAATCTTAAAAATGTAGTTATTAGTTTTAAAGAATACATGGCTAGGGTTTACGTTAAGGGCTTCTTGCATAGTGTTATTTATATTAATGACACCAACGACACCTTTATAAGTAGGGCTGAGTATCTGGTAAGTGTATTCTCGGTCTTCAAGGGTATCAACTATCTTCATAATATTTGCTAATATTTTGTCTTCATCTTGTATCTCAGTAAAAATAAAATCTTTTTTTACACTAATTAAGTCAGTTTTACCTCTATTAATAAGGTGAGCATTATAAACAATGTCAGAAGTATCTTTCTGTCTGAAAATTTCTGTGAGTTTAACATGATGTATTTTACCACAGTTGATAAGTTCCCGGAGAACATTACCTGGAGCTACAGATTGTAACTGGGCATCGTCTCCAACAAAAATAAGCATGTGTTCTTTTTTAGGTAGAGACCTAAGCAGTTGGTATAATAAAACTTGATCAACCATACTAAACTCATCCACGATAATTACGTCATAGTCTAAAAGGTTTTTTTCATTTCTATTCCAAGTTGAACCATCAAATCTTAACTCTTTATGAATAGTATTAGCATCGTGGTCACAGGTTTTACCTATTCTTTTAGCTGCGATACCTGTGGGAGCCATCAAACCTACTTTCAGTCCTCTACTCTTACTAATATCCACTAAGGCTTTAGTGACAGTAGTTTTCCCCGTCCCAGGTAATCCAGTTACCACTAAAAACTTTTCTTTTAAGAACTTATAAACAACTTCTTTTTGTTGCTTGGATAGTTTGAAAGCTTTATCGCCCCACTTTGAATGTTTCCATTCACCCTCGTTTATATTCATACTCTGGATTCTTTCATACCCGTCAATAAATTCATCAGGGTCTACAGTCTTAAAAAAAGAATGATTTGATGAACTAGTTATTTTTTGAGCAATTATATCTGCAGACATAGTTTCTGCTGAATAATTTCCCAGTGTATATAATTTCTTGCCTTCTAAAATAATTTTTTTACTAAGAATAAGTTTTTTTAAAAACTCTTTTATTTTGTTAGGTGGTATAAAAACTTCAAACTTAGAATTGATAAATGCCTGAAGAGTAACAAATAAATGTCCATTCCTATTACAGTAAGAATCAAGATGATGTTGAACCAAAGCTTCTGAACGTAAAGGACTGTTTTCATCAAAACCTAATTTTTCTAAAGCTATTTTATCTATTCTAGAAAAATTAAGACCTTCTACAACAATTAAATCGTAGGGGTTAGCTTTGATAACACTAATAAGATTAATTGATGGTCCAAAATGTTTAATAATCAAGTCTGCTGTTTTGTGAGGAAAACTTAACCCTAATAAATAGGAACATACTTTTATTGGATGTGTAGATGTTTTAGCTTTAAGTTTATTAATAACTTCTTCTAATAAAAAATCTTCAAGTCCTACATTAAAGATTTCATCTGGATTAGAATAATCATCAAGACAACCTACTATATCTAAAGCTGTATAAGATGGAACATTAAGATACCATACTAGGTAATCTCTTACCCCATTAAAATATATCTGGTCATCCATGCTTTCCCTTTTATGATGTTTGATGCGTTATGATGATAAACTGATAATTGGGTGTTTGTCTAGAGGAAAATAAAGAAGGTATTCTATTTCATCCTTGACGTTGAATACCTCCAGTAACAATTATTGTTACACGCACTGTTTGTTATGTATTATTCTCAGCGTAAACTCACCTTAAGTCAAATTTTTTTTATAATTAAAAAGACTGCACTCTTAAAGTGCAGAAAAATTTCACATAAATATATATTAAATTTAATCTTTTTTATTAATGTAAAAAAACAAGAAAAATACTTATATATACTTATGTCGGTTTTTACTGCACTCTTAAAGTGCAGTCTTTTTTAAAACCCCTATTATTTCAGCAAGTTAAGGCGTCTTTTTAGAATAGCATAAATTCTCTTCACTTTTAGCTGTTTTTGTATTAAAATTATTAGGGTATTGTTAACTTTTGGAGGATATTTATGTCAATTTTGATTACAGGTTCAGACGGTTTACTAGGTTCTGAACTATTACGTAAACTATCTTTGTTGGGAACCATACCTTACACATCATCAAGTATCGATGAACTTGATATTACATCTCCTGAATCAATTGAGAGTTTTTTATCATCTCTCTGCGTTACACCTACTACTCTCATAAACTGTGCAGCTTATACCGATGTTAATGCGGCAGAGCTTGAATCTAATAAAGAGAACGTTTTCGCTATTAATGCCCTAGCTTTAAAAAATCTGTCTGAGGCTTGTTTGTCTCACGGTATACACTTGATACATATTAGTACTGATTTTGTTTTTGACGGAGAGACTGACACCCCCTATCAGGAATTTGACCAACGCAATGCTGTTAATTATTATGGTCAGTCTAAGTTAATGGGGGAGTGTGCTATCCAAGAAGCTATGCACAAAGATAAGAATTTTTCTATATTTAGATTACAGTGGCTTTATGGTAATCATAGCAAGACATTTTTTAGTAAAATTAAGAAGATTGCTTCTCAAGGGAAAGACCTGAGTATTTTTGAAGACGAGTTTGGCTCTCCTTGCAGTGTGTCTTTTGTTAGTGATGTTTTGATAGACTACTATATAAAAAGGGGAGATTTAAAGGGAGAAATCTATCATCTTACCCACAACAATTCTTGTTCTAGGTATGAGTGTGGTAAATTTTTTATTGAGACACTGGGTATTCCCGTAGATGTTAACCCTTCTATTGGTGCTGATAAAGGGGTGCGTCGTCCTATGTACGGTGTTCTCTCTAACACTAAACTGACTAAATTTTTAGATAGAAACCTAGGTACTTGGGAAGAAGATATTCTTGCCTATATATACACCTATGAGAAAGGTGGCTCTAGTGCTTCATAATATTTATGAGAATGAGGATATACGTTTAACTCTCAAGAAACTCATAGGTAATCTCCCTACTGTCACTATACTAGTTGGTGAGAGAGGAGTCGGTAAAAAACATGTAGCCTATAATTTTATTGATGAAATATATAGCGGTAGGTACAGTGGTAAGTTAGATTCTCTTTTAGATATTAAATATTTGGAGTCGGATACTAAGACATTTAAGCTATCTCTTGTTGACGAAATCAAAAAAACTTTTTTAAATACTCCTTTTGAGTTAGATAAAAAATTTTATATTTTGAGAAATGCTGATTTGATGAATAAAGAGGCTGCTAATGCCTGTCTCAAAATGTTTGAAGACTCACCCCCTTTTAATCATTTTATTCTTTTAGTAGAGAATCAAGACATGCTTTTACCTACTATTACCTCTAGAAGTGTTTTGTTATCTGTTAACCCTTTGAAGGATGTGGGTAAATATGCTCCTCACTTAGATAAGATAACCTTGAAAGTGATAGGAGGTTGCTTGGGTCTAGTTGATAAATATAAGGAGATTGACTTAAAAAAATTGTATAATTCAACAGCAAACCTTATTATTAACTTTGAAAAAATAACTTATGGTGATATAATTATGTGGATGGGTAAGCATGAGGAGTATGAGATACCCTTACTAGTTAATATGCTTAATATAGTCAGCATAGACCTAATTAGGCAAGGGAAATCTTCACGAAATGCTAGACTTTTTCTGAACTCATGTAAAGAGATGCGAGACAAGATGAAAATTAACTTAAGTCAAAAAATGCATTTTAAATTTGGAGTAATACAAAATAAGTTTCTGCTTAAGGATTAGTATGTTTAGAAATAATTTAGAACTAATTGTGGGTCCTGTTTGTAGCGGTAAATCGGGAGAGCTGATTCGTCGAGTTGACCGATTGAATATTGCGGGATATAATGTTCTTTTAGTTAAACCCCGTCTTGATACTCGAAACCCCTCAATTAAGTCACGGAATGGTTCTGAACTAAAATGTATCTCTTTAGAAAAAGCAGAAGATGTTTTTGATGTTATCTTTGATGAATCACTAGACCGAAATAAAAGCATAGACATTATAGCCTTTGATGAGGGACAATTCTTTAGTGATATATATGAGACAGCTAAGAAGTTGGTTAAGCAAGAATATAAGGTGTGTGTCTCTGCCTTGGATACTGATTTTAATGGAGAGCCTTTTGGCGACATTCCCAAGCTGATGACTCTGTCTGACAGTGTCACAAAACTCACCGCAGTGTGTATGGAGTGTGGAAGTGACCACGCCATTTATAGTCAGAAATTGAAAAAAGGTGGGGGAACTATCGAAGTAGGAGACCTGGAGCTTTATCACCCAAGGTGTGTAAATTGCTTTGTTGAAGGTGGTATTGATATAACAGAGGAGCAGAGTAATGGAAGTAGAAAAGTTAAAAGAGTATTATAATCAGGTTGACAAATGTTCGATAACTATAAAAAAAGAAGTTGATATTGACTATGTTATTACCCAGATTTCTAAAATGGCTATTTACGTAGAAGAGTTGAACCAGGTATTAGGTCAACTTCTGGTAGAGCAGACCCGTTTAGATCACATTTATACGGACAAAAAATTTGAGCATGAGCTGAGGCTAATAGAATATTTAACTAATAACTCTGATGTAAAAAGTCTTTCTACTAGCAAAGAGCGTAGAGATTATGTAAACTATTTTTTGATGAAAGAAGATTATAGGGATTTAGTTAATATCGAGCAAGAATTAAAAGATATTGAGAAGCTTATTGACCTTACCAAGAAAAAGTCTCGTGATCTAGATAAAGCCTATCCTAAGCTTAAGGTAATATGGGAAGCGGTACAGTCGGAGCTTAAGAATTTGAGAAAAATAGGGAGTGATGACGAGTTTATAGCTAAAGTGCGTGACAGTATTTCGGATGACCAAAAAGACGTAAAACCTATATTTTCTGACACTTTAGTTGAAGAAATAACAAAAGATTCGTATCATAACAAAGATAAAGCTGACACTAACTTGCGGATAGAGGATATAATAGTGGAGTGTGATACTTCTATAGCTGTTTCACGTTCAGAGTCAGCAGTAGACAGTAACCTCCCTGAGGGCTTAGACATTTTGAGTGACTTAAGTATCCAAGCAGAAGTTGACCAATTATTAGATGATCTTTAACAGGAAGAAACAATTATGAATAAAAAAGATTTAGTAAACCTTATTTCCGAAAGGACAGACCTAGACAAAGTTGTAGTTTTGACAGTGATGAGTGAAGTCAATAAAGCTATTATTGAATCGCTATCTAAATGCGAAGAAGTAAAAATAGCAGGATTTGGTACATTTTACACAAAGAAAAGGGAAGCTCGAAAAGGTAGGAACCCTAAGACTGGTGAGATTATACAAATTAAAGAAGCTAACATACCGAAGTTTAGACCCGGTAAAAATATGAAAGATATTTAATTTAATACCAAATAATATTATTATTAAGTTTTCAAGGAAGAAGAGTTAACTATGAGAAGATTACCTATTTTACCCGTAAAAGACCTAGTTGTATTCCCCTATATTTATATGCCTATTTCAGTGGGAAGACCTTTTTCAAAAAAAGCTGTTTTTGACGCTATCTCTTCCCATAATTCAGAGATAATTGTTGTTCTCCAGAAAGACCCTAACGAGCTAAATCCTAAGAAGGATATGGACTTTCATGGGAAAGCTGTAGTTTGTAAGATTGTTAATTTTGAACCTATGGACAAAACTAAGACAACCTATAAGTTATTAGTCCAAGGACTTTCTAGGGTGTCGCTGTCTAAGATTATCACTAAGTCTGGAATATTAATGGGGGATTATTCTCCCATAGCTAATGTCTCTTTTGACCTTAGTAAAAAAATTAACAGTAACCTGTATGAGTCCTTTACCAAAGATCTCTTGCACATTGTGGAAAAAGGTTTTATTTCTGAAGCACTTATTCCTTCGGAAGAACTTAGAAATCCTATTGCAACTTGCTATCTTTTGTTAGCTCTCACACAGAATCCTTTAGAAAGTCAAAAAACTTTAGATGTGGATGAGGGTATTATTATAGTGAAGCAATCCTATGAAGAAGTTTTAAAACAGAAAAAGTTTATAGGCATGAAAGATGGTATCATTGATCAAGCTAAAGAGAGTATGAATCAAAATCAGAAAGAATACTTTTTGAAAGAGCAGATGAAAGTTATCCGTAAAGAACTTGGTGAAGAGGAAGAGAATGCTGTAGAGAAGTACACTGCAAAATTCGAGGAAGTGCAGGAATTTTTAAATGATTCTGCTAAAGAAGAAATATTAAAAAATATTAAGAAATTAAAAAATGCGGTATCTGAATCTTATGATGTGTCTGTCACACGTAACTATCTCGATGCTGTTTTTGAGCTTCCTTGGGGCAAAAAATCTGAACAGGTTATCGACATAAGCGATGCTAAAGAACTTCTTAATGAGCAACATTGTCATCTAGATGAAGTAAAAGAGAGAATACTTGAATTTCTTTCTATTCTTAAGCTTAACCCTGACAGTAACGCACCTATAGTCTGTTTTGTTGGACCACCTGGAGTTGGTAAGACTTCCTTTGCTCAATCTATTGCTTCAGCAATAGGCAGAGAATCTACTCGTATCTCCTTGGGGGGTGTTAAGGATGAGTCTGAGATTAGAGGTCACAGAAAGACTTATGTCGGAGCTATGCCTGGTAAAATTATGCAAGGTATGCGAAGTTGTGGAGTTATAAATCCTGTTTTTATTTTAGACGAGATTGATAAGATGTCTTCTGATTATAGAGGAGACCCTTCTTCAGCAATGCTAGAGGTATTAGACCCAGAACAGAATTGTACTTTCAAAGACCATTACATGAACATTGAGTTTGACCTTTCTAAAGTACTCTTTGTCTGCACTGCCAATAGTATTGATACTATCCCTCATGCATTGCGAGATAGATTAGAGATAATCGCTCTCAGTGGCTATTGTGAAGAAGAGAAAATCGATATTGCTAAGAAATACGTTATACAGAAACAACTTAAAAGAACAGGTTTAAGCACTAAGGATATATGTATTTCAAAAAACCTTCTTAAGAATATTATCCGTGACTATACTAAAGAGTATGGTGTGCGAGAACTAGAGCGTCAGGTAGCTAAGGTATGTAGAAAAGTAGCAAAGAAGAAAGCTGAGGGTAAATTTGAAAAGACCATCAAGCTTACTAAAGATAATTTACATAATTACTTAGGTGTGCCTGTATTCAGTGCTGTAGAAGACAGTAAGAACGGTGTAGGGATAGTCACCGGGTTAGCTTGGACTTCTGTAGGAGGAGAGCTACTAAAACTTGAAGTTATTGCACTAGAAGAGAAGGGTGAGCCTATTTTAACAGGTCGCCTTGGTGAAGTTATGCAGGAATCTGCAAAGATAGGTATATCTATTATTAAAAATAACGCAGATACTTTTGGTGTACCTGCCGAATTTTTTGCAGAGAAAAGATTGCACATCCATGCTCCCGCAGGAGCCGTTCCAAAGGAAGGTCCTTCCGCTGGTGTAGCTCTAGTTAGTTGCATTGTGTCTAGGATGACTGGTAAAAAGATTAAAGACTCTATTGCCATGACTGGGGAAGTTACTCTTTCTGGTAAAGTTCTCCCTGTAGGAGGTATTAGGGAAAAAGTACTAGCCGCCATCAGGTCAAATATTAAAAGGGTACTAATTCCTGTAGATAACCAGAAAGATTTTGAGGATATTCCTGAATTTTTAACTAAGAAAATCGAAGTTACTTATTTGACTCATGTGAGTGATGCTATTAAGGAGATTTTTTAATGAATAGAAATACTACTTTGATTTCGGATAATGAAGGTGAATCTATAGGCAGTGTAGGTAACTATATCAATCGTTTTAAAGATATAGATACTGGGAAGAGGAATTCTTCAGACATATCCTATATGTACTCTTCTGGAGAGGATAAAGCCGAAGTGCTATCTATTCCTGAGAAATGGTCAGATAACACCCGTTCTCAGATAATTGCTCACTATTACCGAAAGCTTGGGGACAGCTCTTTTACTGACTATAAAAAAATATCTCCTAAAGTAGCAACCACTATTAACCGTGTATATGGTCTTAAACTAAGCGTTGAGGAGACTTTGTCTCTCCTGACCGACTTGATAGACCAGAAAGCTTTTATAAAGGAAAAAATCTTAACTAAGAAAAAAGAATTAAAGGGTACGGCTAAATCTGTTAAAGTTAATTTACCTACCTCAAAATTTGATTATATCCCAAACCTTGACCCTATAGGAGATGATGACTTAGAGCTAGTTTCTTTTGTAGATTCTAAGCTGCTGTGTTTCTCGTCAAAAGGAGATAACCATTTTTATCTATCTATAAAGAGTGACTTAAAGCGGGGAAAGAAGACCCCCTTCAAGAATCTTTTTAATTTCTCTCCAAAAGAGAAATTGATGCTAGAGATGTATACTGACACTTTGGGGGACGAAGCAAAGGCTAAAAAATTGATACTTATAGCAAGAGGGTTGCTTGATAACCCTTTCAAACCTAAACCTACTAAAAAAACAAAAAAAGTTTCTAAGAAGAAAACAACAAAAGATGCAGAACCTAAAGTTTTATGAGAAGTGTCTGCTTTCAAGCGAAAGTACTTATGTCACTGTAGGTGACATACATGGATGCTATGGGGAGTTTGTTTCCTTATTAGTTAAGAACGATTTTATGATAACCGATGAAGGCATCCTAGAAGATAAATTAAAAGATGGGGAGAATAGAAAAATTATTTTAGTTGGGGACTATATAGACAAAGGTCCAAAAATTAAAGAAGTTGTTGATTTGATTCATAAGAATAAAGAACTCTTTAAAATTGTTTTAGGAAACCACGAGAACTTTATATATAAATTTTTTAAAGGTAAAATAGGAAAAAATGTTGTTCCTAAGAATATTCTAGAAAATTATTTTAACTCTATTAAACTTTTTGAGGATGATGAAGACTTTAAGACAAAGTTTTTTGACTTAGTTGAGAATCACTCCTTTCCTTTTCTAAAGCATAAACTTTTTATAGTTACCCACGCCCCATGTTTGGTGATGTACTTAGGTAAAACAGATAAGGTTTCCCTTAAGTTTCAAAGAAAATTTGATAGTCCTAGAAGAGGAGACTTTCCAAATTTAGCGGAATATGTAAAAGCTTATGAAAAAAATATTTTTTTTCTAAAAAGTGAAGGTGTATGTAACCAACCTTTCCATATTTTTGGTCATGACACATTTAGTGAAGTTTTTTTTCAAAAAAATAAGATAGGTCTAGATACTGGATGCGCTTGTGGCGGTAAACTTTCTTCTGTAGTGATTAAAGATAGTTCTAAGCCTTTCTTTGCAAGCGTTCCTAGTTCTTGTGCGAACACAAAAGAATTGTTTGTTTTGTTCAATGAACCTGTCCCTAAAACTACTTGATATAGCTGTTTATCAACAGTATAATTTAATAAAGAATTAACTTATCTCAAGGATTAGGGATTGTGACGACTTCTCCTCATGTGAAATGTGCTAGTGACCGAACTTTGAAAGTAAAAAAAGCTGAAAAGATGCTATTTCGAGAGGCTATTATTAACCCTTCCGATATCTTCCTTCACTCTAATTGCGGCGCTCGCCTAATTGACGGTTTTGTAAATATCGATACCTTTTATGAGGATGAAGGTGTTGTCAACTATGCATTGGATAGCTTACCTTTTGTAGACGGTTCTGTTAATAGCATCTACAGCTCTTACCTTTTAGAAAATCTAGCTATTGCAGATGCTACTAGTTTACTTCAAGAATGGAAAAGAGTGCTGGTGAGAGGTTCGGGTAGGCTCTTACTGTCCGTACCAGATAATTTAGAGGTGTACCGTCAATTGCTTGACCCTAGTACTTCGGATGATAGGAGCACTTGGCTGAATCATTTAATGCGTGGTGAAATACTGCATCCTATGCTAAAAGGTCAGAGTATTTGTAACCTACATGATATGTTGTTTCGTGGATTTACTGAGGCTACTCTTTTGAGAGAGCTTTGGGATAAGGGTTTTAGAGTTAAAGAAATGTTTAGTTACGAGGGAGAGAGTTCTCCTTCTGTATGGGTAGAAGCTTATGCGTAATATATCTACTTCAGAAATTGAAAAAAAATTGGTAGACATAAACGGCAACGATGTTACTATTCCTGAAAAAGTTTTGTCTTATTTTTGGAAGGAAAAAAAAGAAAGGGGTAGTTTTCCCATGGGAATCTCCTTCTATAATGATATGTGGTATATAGTATCTCCATCTTTGGAAGACTATATAATGAAAACATTTGAACATTGAGGAAGGCTAAGTGGAAGGGAAAAAAACAAAGAAGAGAAAGATAACACGAAAATTATCTGGTAAAAAAGTTGTTAAGGCTAGTAAAACTCCTAGTGAGAAAATAGGGAAAGTTTTACCTCAAATACCTTCCTTTCTAAAAGAAAAAGCTAAGAGTGTTAGGTACTCTCCTTCCTTAACTTTTAAAGAAGAATTTCCAGAAATACATCCTCAGAAAAGAAAAGTTAAAAAAATTCCTAAGTTTACCTTAAGTAACATATTAGACGTTATCGTTTTAATAGTGATGTTCACTTGTTTGGCAAAAATAACTGTTGGGGAGATAGAAGAGATAAAAAATAGTAGGATTGTTCCTACTGCGGAGATAGCTAAGACGTATCTTTATCTTACAAGGTAGACCTTTTTATTGTGTAGATGATAAAGTTATTATTTTCTGTAATAATAGTCCCAAGTGAGGAATTGTGCTGATGTTTGAAAAAATAGCTAAGTTTGTGGAGAGTAAGAAAGACAAGCGTATTAAAGAGTTGGAATATCAATTAGCAGTAGAGAAGGAGAAATCCTTTGAGGAATACTTTGCTGAAAATGCTTGTATTTCTACAAAGAGTGGTCTTGAGTTAGCTTTTAAAGGTAAGGAGATACTGAAAGTATTCACTGCCTGTTTCTCTGCCATACTCGATGAATTTGACGCAGAGAACTACGTAGTTATAGACTTCGATAATCCCTCTAATGATAGGTCATATGAGCTAACTTTGAAAAAGAAGTCCAAACTTTCACCTATCGAGAAGCTTAAAAAACTAGAAGCACTCGTCCAACATCTTTTGGACAATAACAAAAATTTAACTTCTAAAGAAGCGGTAGAACTTCGTCGTTACTTTTCTAAATAATTGCATTTCAGCAGTTAAGTCCGTATAATTTCCTGACATAGGAGGGTTTATATGGATTTAATGAAAAAATTAAGAGCGAGAGCTAACTCAAAGAATCAGCAGATGGCTCTAGATAATTGTGTAGCCTTGTTTGTAACCGGAAGTCAACTTTATGGGACAAACACACCTGAGTCCGATACTGACTATGAGGGTATCTTTATAGAAGACCCTGAGTATGTTATTGGAACCAAAAGTTGTGATGAAGTAGACTTTGGGACGGGGTCTAATGATACTCGTAATACTAAAGATGATATCGACTGTAAGTTATACTCTCTTCGAAAATATTTTCAATTAGCTCAACAAAATAATCCTAACAAAGTAGAATGGTTTTTCATCCCTGAAGACAAGTTTGTTTTTAAGGACAAAAAATATTGGGATATGATTGTAATTAATAAGCATCTATTTTTATCTTTGAAGTTGAAGCATAGCTTCAGTGGTTATGCTAAAAGTCAAGAATATAAACTTGTCACCAAAAAGAAAAGACTTGATGAACTGAGAGAGTTTCTTGATATATTGCGTGAAGGTGTAGCTTCCGGAGCAAGGGTAATAGGTGATCTAGTTATTTTAGAGGAATACACAGTTAAGAAATATCATAAAGAAACTGATTCTTTGGGAACACACAATTTAAAGAGAGTTAAGGGTAAACACAACTATATCAAGTACAAGCCTGCTCAAGAAAATGATTCGGAGACTATAGAGGTTGATAATAAAAGTTATAACTTTGGTATGGATGTTAGTAAGATTCTTAACTATGTTGAAAAAGAAGTGATAAAGTATGGTAGTAGAACCAAACATTTGGAAGAGTATGGTATTGATCTAAAGTTTGCATCTCACCTATTTAGACTATACTACGAAGGTATGCGGTTATTAAAGACAGGGAGTTTAGTGTTTCCTATGCCAGAAAATGAAGTAAGATTCATGATGGATATTAAAAAAGGTAAACATAGCTTAGATTATTTATTGGCGAAATCTAAAGAGTTAGAACCTTTGTTAGAAAA
>Ga0222628_1000463_pt1 | contig 16989 bp, 15 predicted proteins | sample AntAcemetageno95_FD_179860 | JGI IMG/M metagenome (GOLD analysis project Ga0222628, IMG submission 179860) | Saline water microbial communities from Ace Lake, Antarctica - #95 | ecosystem: Environmental > Aquatic > Non-marine Saline and Alkaline > Saline | place: Antarctica: Ace Lake | collected...
TACCTCCGACATTCACTTTAAGTAACACATCTCCAGCATCGCCTGTTCCTGTCCCATCTGATACCCACTGTACACTGTTCCCTGCGTCTGGGTCTGCTGGGTCAGAGGATAGTGGTTGTTGTGTGATAGCCCCTGCTACTTGGAGTTTAGTGTCAGGTGCCGTGGTGCCGATACCGACGTTGCCTGCGTTGTCTACAACAAACTTACTACTTCCTCCCACTTGCAAGTCCATTAGTAATTGAGAACCTGAACCTGTCGCAGTCTCGGTAACATCCACATGCAAAGCTGTGAACCCTGCCGTGCCGCTTGCTTGGTTGACTGTCGGAGTGAACTGAACCCCATAATTAGTGCCGCTTGTTAAAATACCTGTAGTATGGACGATTTGCTTAACAATGGAGTTGGTTCTTATTTCCATATTCTTGACTACAGGTGTGTTGATATAGCCCTTACCATTATATCCAACTTCCATCCTGTTAGATATCTTAATGCTAGAATTTACCGTTCCTGTTCCGAACTGTGCTTTATTTGTCGCCGCGTTTGCGATGGTCAGTGGTGACGCAGGCGAATCCGTCCCGATACCGACGTTGCCGTCGTCATCTATAAACATAGACCCTTGGTCTTGTACTAGCTTACCTGTAGTGCCGTCATATGTAGGTACTGAGTTGTCTGCTGCTGAGGACGGGCCTACTAGGTCGCCTGAGCCAGAAGGTGCAGCAAACGTACCGTCACCACGATAGAACGTAGTTGCGTCACGGGTACCAGCTCCTGCAATTTTAGCATTAGTAATTGCATCGTCGTCAATCTGAGCTGTGTCTACAGTGTCAAGGTCTGCCAAAGCTCCTGTGTTTGCCGTAGCCCCGTCTGCTACGTTTATTAAAGTACGCACCTCACTGGCTGTAAGTTGCTCTGAGTCACCTGTGCCTGCTGTGGTTCGTCCTAGAATTCTGTCTGTGGCTACGTTTGATACTACGTCTACAGTACCAGCACTAACAGTTTCCCAACTAGCGTCTGTTCCGTCAGTTGATAAGAACTTGCCGTTGTTGCCTGACTGGTCTGGGAGAGATGAACCTCCACCAATAACACCGTCTGCAATAGCATCTTTAATGAAACGATATACTGCTGGCTTGCTTGTACCACCCACCCCGTTACCTGCGCTTTTCTTCTGAACTTCATCCCAAAGTTTAGCTAGGTCTTCTTTTAGGTCTTTTACGGCTGACTGCTCTAGTTTATCGTCCCCGTTAAGTAACTCTAGTGCATCTCGTACAGCAAACCCGTCTGTGGTGATTTCTGTCTGCACCATTGCCTCGAAGTCTGGAAGCTCGATTAGTTCCAGTGCCATTCTAGCTGCTCGACCGATTTCTTCTTCTGTGACAATCCCGTTATCACCGCTACGGATATTAGCTAGTGCCGCTTGTACTTGTTTTTCTAGCTGTGACCCTGTTTTAGCCATCTTGCTATCAAACCCTGCAACTGCGCTATTGACAGCGTCAGTAAGCATTTTAGTAGCTTCTGAGCGCCCTACAAAGTCTTTACCTTCTACTGGAGATGTACCATTAAGCCGTCCGTCTTTAATTGCTTGTTCAATTACTTTCACTTGACTAAGAACAACAACAACCATCTCTGCAAGTTCGTTGGGAGAAACGTCTTTAACCAAGTCAGGGTTTGATAGAGAAAGGTTAAGTTTTCTTAGTGTGTCGGGGTTTATTTTTCGCATGAGGGGATAAGTGCTATTGCTTTATTATACCATTTATAGGTAAGTTCTTTACTTTTTTCGTTTCTTCTTGCCTTTAGTGGCTTTACGTTTTGTGTATGGCATGGTATAAGGTTGTTATGGCTACTATTTTGTTTATATCTTTTTTGATTTGGTTGGCGGTAATATTTCCGCCTCTTTGGATTGTCTATCTAATTTTTTTCCTTACTGCGCATTTTCGGAAGTAGCTTCAAGCAATGCTCGTAGTGCTGCGCGTTGGTCTGTTTGGTCTGCTTTTCCTGCTTCCATAATTGCACCAGCTATATCAGATATACCTGCACGAATACCACCTTGGAACCCTGCGCGTGGTGTATTTTCTGGGTATAAAGCACGTATTTCTTCGGCAAATGCAGCTACTTCTTTAGGACTTGCGTCTGCGTAACCTAATTGTCGAGAAATAGTGTCCATTTCATCTGCGATAGCTTCATATGCAGGTGAGCTTTGAGCTTCTCCAAAGATACGTCGCAAGTTTACCTTTGCAAACTCTGCTGGGTCTGTACTTTTTGTTATTTCAAAGTTTGGTGTTTTAAAGATACTGTTTTCAATATCATCAAGAAGTGTGACCACGTTTCTATACTGCGAGTTTAGGTTTCTTATCTCAGGAGAAAGTACATCCAGTTCTGTTGAATACACATCTCTAAATGCTCTAAACAAATCTGTTGTTTGGCCATCTGCTGTTGTAATTATTACGTCTTGAACAGCGTCCGTCCTTGCCTCACGTTGTATAGCAGAAAACAGTTGGTCTTTTTCTCTAATTTCTAAAGGTGACAAATTACTTCCACCTTCTGTTGCTTTCCTGTACAAATCTTCTGCTACTGTTCGTTGCTTTCCTGTAAGTTTAGACCTTGTAAAGTCTAGGCCGTCAAAAGTAGATACACCAGTTTTTTCGTTTACTTTAAATTTTGGCGTAATACGCAAATCACCTAACACGCTATCTAATTTAGAAAATGCACCGTCCATATTGACAGTAGTTTCTTTACCTAGTTTTGCTGTAGCTACGTTCATAGCTTCACCAATAGTTTTTCGCTGTGTTTCAATAACCTGGTATTGCTTTCCAGCCAATTCACCTCCAACAATTGCAGGATTAGATTTTTGTCCTAACTTTGTTTTTGGTGTATCTGCAATATCCATAACTCTTATAAACGCTTGTTTTGTGACAGGGTTTGCTTGTACTATAGGTTCAATTAAAGGGTCTGGTAATCCAGTTTTAATAGCGTTTTGTACAGGCGGTGCCGACGTTCGTATACGCTCTGCCCTTACTCCAGACTCTCTAATGTTGTCAGTAACTTTACCAACAAACCTTGGTACACGTTCTACTAGCTCTTTCCCTGTTTGTGCTACGCCTGCTGCTGTTTCTGATTTAGGTACTGCTGCTGTTACTGCATCCGCGGTAGCTGTAATTCCTGTCTGTGCTGGTTTTCGTAGTGTTCCTACTAACGCTCCTCCTCCTGCAATAGCTAATGGTGCAGCTGCTCCAACAACTGTACCTAGTCCTGGTGTGGCCACTTCTGTTGCTGATTTTTTATCAATCAAATCTTGACCAACATCGTAGAGGAAACCTGCTCCTGCTCCTGCGGCTACCCGTCCAGCTACCGATGCACCACCTGTTACAGCTGCCCCTATTGGTAATGCTGCTGTCTGTACAACTGCACCTGCTACTTGGCCTTTCGTTGGAGCTTCGATTTCAGCACGGTTAATTTCTTGTTGTGTTTGTACGGGTTCTCCACTTACCTCGGAATTTAATTGCGCTGATTCCTGTTGTGATTGCGTTTGCAATAAGTTACCTACTGGCGACCTTGCAATTAAGTTACCAAAAACTTCTGTTGCGCCACCAAGGCCAGTTGCGTTTGCAATACGGTTAGACAACGGCGCTTTTTGCTCCTTGTCAAACCGCGTAGAATTAACAAGTTGAAAATTAGAAACTGCTTGTTTACCGTATTGCTGTTCAAATTGTTCCGCTGTAAAGGTTTTCATATTAGTTTATTGGTGTAAAATCTAGTTGAGTAAATGAACCGTCACTGTTTTCAGTAAAGAAGTTACCGTCTTCTTGTTGAATTACTCCAATAGACTCAGGTGAAGACCCCCTTCGCAAAGCATCCATTTTTGCAAAGTTTGATATTGAGTCTAGCTCAGCCAAGAAATCTTTTTGAGAAGCGTCGTACCCCGATACTTTAGTTGTTGTTTTTCTGAACCCTGGGATACCTTCTTTTTCATAAACTCTGAAGTTAGAAATCTTAGTAGCAGAATCACCTAAAATGTCCCATTCACCTTGTGACATAGCTCCAAAAGTCATACCTTTTTCTTTTGCTTCTGCAAAGGTATTGAGTGTTAATGTTTTTACAACATTTTCTACAGATGCAACGAAGTCATCTTTTGCCCCTGATAAAGCATCAATTCCTGCTGTCCTAGCCAAGAATGTTGGCCCTACAGATGTATTAAGGCCACTATCTGTTTTTAACGAATCAATTGTATTTACAAAAGCCGTTCCCCTAGCAATTTCGACTTGATTAGTTGTAGTCCCTGCTTCAAAGGTTTCTATAGTTTCTCCTGTTTGTGTATCAACTAAAGATTTAACACCATTTATATCTACAATTTCTGTAGAGCGTGTTACAACTGAAGGCTCCTGTAATTGTAGTAACTGTTCAGCTTTTACAGCTGCACTCGCATTACTTGAACGGATACTTGCCTCAGCCTGTCGAACATCCAAGTCTCGTAGCTGTGTCTGCCCTCGTGAGACAATACCTTGTGCTGCCGCTAGTCGGTCTTCATCTGACAGTTTAGGGTCAGTTAGTGTCCTGATGTCCTCTTGGGTAGCTGCTCCAGAGTTCATAGCATCGTCTACGGCATCTGCTACACGTTGGATTACTGCTTGGTCTGCTTCATACTTCCGTTTATCAGTCTCTAACAGTTGTGCCGTCTGCCCATCAACTACACCTTGCAGTGAGTTAATCTGGTTGATTAGGTTTGAGTTGCGTAGAGTACGGTCTTGATACGCTGTCTGTACAGCCTGTGACACTAGTGCTGATGCAGTCTCAATGTTTCCTTGTAGGATTGCTGCTCGTGCTGCTGTCCCTGCTTGTCGTACTGCGTTTTCTCGTTGCTCTTGGGTAATCTCTCTGTTCCCTTGTGCAATAGAGTTACCTTGCCCGATACGTGTCTGAGTTATATTACTCTCAGTATCCATGTCTGCCATCTGCAAATCTAAATCTTGTAGCATCCGCATATTTTCAGGAATACCAAACTGCTCTTGTTTTGAACTAAATAGCTCAGATAGTGTACCTTCACCTGCAAGCTGTGTCTGTTGGTCACGTAGAGCTTTGAGGTCTGCTGCTTCTTGAGTCTGTGCAGCTATAATGTTTTGAGTATTTGTCCCAACACCCTTTACCATGTTGTCATTAACTGGTGTAGTTTCAGCAACTTGTGGTTGCGGTACAGTAACTTGTGACACAGGCTGTGATAGCTGGTCTGCGGTTACAGATGTAGGGTTAGCGTTACGTTCTGCACGAGCTGCTGCAATACGTTTAGCTGCAGCTTGCCCTTCTGCAGATACTTGCGGCCTGTTTTCTCGTTGTGATTCAGGTAGAGTCCCAGCATCTACTTGTTTGTTTGTGATTAGGTTATCGGGAGACATATTTGTTATATTATAACACTTTTTACAGCGAGTTATTGTTATTACTTTTGCTAATAGTCTCTCGTACCGTCACATCTCCTTTCATTACTACCTTATATTGACGACTTGGGGACGTACCACCAGAGCCTAGCTTCTTTACTTCACCGTCTGCTTGCTCTGCTTTTACCTTCAAGAGCTTGTATGAATCAATTTGAATATCAGAGGTGCTATTAAGCACACCAAAACTAGTATCTACAGTTACTGTTTTAGTTGTACCTCCGACAACAGACACTATATGAGCAAGTTGTCCTGCCCCTAGTCCTGATAGGAACTCAATCTCGTAACCGTCCTGTTCACCAGCTGCTGTTTCTCCTAGTACGTCAGTCAATGTATCTGTGGTGTTAAACTGAGTAGCGTTTAACCAGGTAACAGAGTTGACTAGCAATGGGAAGCCTGGCAGTGTTAAATCCTTATACTTTACTGTTACTGTTTCGCCAGATGCTAGCGTGTCGTTCTTTATTGCAAATGCTTCAAACGCATCTGCTACACTTTCTGACTCGTGCCGTACTAGAGTGAAGTGTGCCTGTGGTGTTGCTGTTCCTTCCATCCATACACCCTCAGTTTCTACCCCACCACCTACCATTAGTCGAGTTTCGGGGGTATTGGTAATAAGTAGTGGGCCGGAAAAGCTCACTTTGTGCGAGCCATAGTCAGTGGTTGTATCAGTAAGGGCGTACTTATGTGTTAATGAGTACGTTTCTAAGTCAAGAACCCATACGCCAGATGGTGAACGAGTATCTAGGTTTTGGTTAGATACATATTCGTCTTCTGTATTTACATAGATGTAACAGTATTTACCAGACACTTGTGCGCCTTTAGGGTGGATAGCGCGTGATGTTGATGAATCTTGTACCAGTCCAGGTCGGCAACCGTCCATAACTTTAGAGTCGTTAGCCCATGGGAACTGAGCTACTGTTACAAAGCCTGCTCCGTTAAAGGCTTGAATGTAGCCCTGGTCAGTTACTACAAATGGTGTGTTATTGTAAGTAAACATTGTTAAACACGCTCGACCTTCGATTGCGTAGGATTGGTTGTATGAGGGATCTCCTAAGGTGTTTACTCCACCAACTTGTACCTCGTAGACATAAGCGTTGTTTTCAACTTCTGTATATGAACCAACCCACATTCTGTCCAGAGAAGGTGTCATAGTAGACGCTACCATTTGTGAGTCTATGGTAATAATAGTACCGTTTGCAACTCCGTTATAATAACGAATTTTGTTCTTATCAGTAATAAACAAAGTGTCTGTTCCTGAGCGTAAGACGTCCATAGTGTGACCAAAGTTTGCCGTTAAAGCTGTTCCGCTAGCTACATCTGTCCAAAAGTCATCGTCTTTCGTTGAACCGTCCCATGACATAATGTCAGTACCTAAAGAAATAAGTAAAAGACCGCCGAAAGAAGTCATGTCTGTTTCAAAACCTAAGTCTTCTGAGCCTAGTGTAGATGTATCGCCCCAGTTACTTGCGTTTGTAGGGTCACTGGTTACACTACAATCAAAGACATCATCTTGTGTAGCAACATAGTATTGTCCATCGTGTAGCTGGAGGGCTAATACACGTTCAGAACCGATTTCGTCTGTTCCTAGTACTTGTGTTAACCGTGGTGCAGGTTTAATAACTCCAGGGTTACTATCTAGGTCACAGTTGAAGGTACTCCAAAGGTTTCCCCCATAGTCTCCTACGTTGGATTGGATAAATCGTTTTACTGGGTCTGGTGTTTTTCGTGTACTCATATGTTATGTATCTATATCTGGTGCTGGTTGCCAAGTGGTTGATGTCTTCTTTAGTACGTACCCTGTTGTTCCTGCATTTGCGCCAGACACGTTAGTAAGGTCATCTAATGAAATTGCACTAGACAGAAAGTCTAACCGCCGCTCTAACGCATTTATGAAAGGCACGTTCTCTGCTCGCATCAAAGAGTTAACTAGTGTTTCTAGCTTGTTCATTCGTTCTAACTCTTGCGGTGTCATTGCCATATTACTTTTGTTCGTTAGTCCACGTTGTAGACGGTTTGGCTTCGTTAGTCCACACAGTAGGTGAGGTTCCTGCTCCGTTTTGTTCAAACATAGTAGGAGAAACGGCCAGTAAAGCGTTTGTTCCTGTTCCACCCACCTCGACACCGGCGTTTTCAAACATTGTTGGCGATACCTGCAACAGAGCGTTTGTGCCAGAGGCATCTTCTGGTTGGTTTAAAATCAATAACCCACCAAACCCACCCGCACCATCGTCGCTGTCATATTCAGTATAAGCAAAGGAAAATCCAGTTACGGTTGTTGACCCTGTAGTTGCGGCATATCCTATTGTCATACTTTTTGCTGATACTCCTGTAGAAGCATTTGTCACGGCTTTTATATTACATACCTCAGTCCAACTTGGATTTGTGTCACTAGAAGTAACGGTCAATGTTGTTGCATCTCCATAGTAATCACTATCAGTACCTTCATAAGAAGTCATTACCATAAACATAAGATTTTGACTAACTCTAGGTAGAGAGAGACCAGAACGAGTAAATGTACCACTTGTGGAATTGGTAAACCCACCATGGTCTGATTGATATATAGGGTTTCCTGTATCCCACCCAGATATTCTAACCATTGCTACAACTGAACCCTCTGCAGAACCCCCACCCGTTACAGAATAATTACTTGCTGCGACGTCTCCACTGTCTGCAATCTTGTAAAATACCTGCAATCCTGAGTCATCAATACCTCCTGGCCCATCATAAAACTCATCATATATTTCTGTAAAACCTGTACTAGCGTAGTTTCTCGTAGGCCCTCCTGCTGCAAAAATCATTAGTAGATTTCCTATAGCTACACCTGTTGGTTTAGTAACTGTGACAGACGTTGCGGTTGATGATGCTGATGCTGATGATTCTACTACTAATGCCATACTTTATATTGCTTTAAGTGCGTAATGTCCTTCTGCGTTTACTGTAATGCTTAATGTTCCTGATACTGGCGTTAGTGTCCCCTCGACAATATCAATAGTAGCTAGCACTGGTGATGTAGCATCGCTTCCTGTGTCTACCCAGATTGTGTACTTGTTAGTCGTAGCTGTGACAGAAGATAGTGATGGGTTAGCGGTGTCAAATTCTACTCGTGCATTTCCTGTGTCTAGGGTAGTTGTAATACTTGCTAGCGTAACGTCTGTTGTTCCTGCTGCCCGTGATGAGGAAATGTCACTCCAGTAAGAGTCTGTCCCTGCATTTGGTGTGTAACCTGTAGCCATAAAGGACAGCTTGGGTGTTCCTAGAGCAAGAACTGCGTCGAGTCCAGCTTTTAGTGATGTTAAATGTAGTGTTGATGCCATATGTTATCTGTTACCCCTGCTACGTCTGGTAAATGTAGACGGGATGGTTGCTTTTAATCGTCTTGGTGTGTCTCTGTCCATCTTTGATGCCATGTTTATTTGTTATAAGTGGTTGATGAAGTTCGTCCGAACTGTTGATAAGACCGATTTTTTACTCGTAGCCGTTTTGGTCGGTCTTCGTCCCGAGTTGAGAAGTCACTTCTGATTTTTCCGCCCGATTGCCGTCCGCTAGACTCGTTACCTTCCCATTTAATAAGTTCGTCACGGATATCTACTCTGTTTGCCCCGAGTACAGCAAATCCCATCTGTCGTGCAGCGTGAAGAATCAGGTAGTAGTGGTGCGTTAGTCGGATACCAACGTCATTAGTGTCGTCTGTTACGTCCATGTGTTTTGCAGCTCGGGTGTAGTAGACAGTTACTGTGTAATCTTTCTCAGGGTGTGGAAAAACTTCCAAACTATTAGCGTCGATATCATACGCTGTAGGAGTCCCTGTACCGTAGAATTTAAGTAACGTGATGTCTTTATGGTCTCGGCGGTCTATGGCCTTTAGAGGGCGTTCTGAGCCGTCTGAGAGGGTGATTGTGACCCTATCCATCTGTAGAAATGCCTTGTCTAGCTCTATCTTTGGGTTAGACACTGAAACTGTAGATGTTGCTACTGGATAGTCACCATGCCCTGTGCCGTCAAACTTCTGTACACCATCTGCACTCATAGCAATAGCTGAGTAATCGTTGAGCGCATACTTAAACATCCTTGTACCGTTGGTAGTACTAAGGTTATCTTGTCCTGTTATAAACTTTAAATGTTCAAACAATTCTGCTGGTGTGTTTTTGGTGGCTGACATAGTAAGTCTTATGGACTAAGTTCAAGATAGAGGAACTAGGAAGCTCTACCCTGAACCCAGCCCATAAGGGTGGGTGTAAGTGTGTGTGGCTTATACAGCTACAACAACTTTACAAATCTTTGGTGCGTTCTTTGTCCAGACTGTTGAGTCGTAGATTTGTGTAGAACGTAGCTCTTTACCTGTGAATCCAGGAACTTGGTCGATTTCATCTACCATGAATCCCTTTGATGGAAGTGCTAGGTGAGTTGAGTTTCGTAGTCCTGCAAGTAGGTTCTTCTGTTCGTCTCCTACTACTAGAGTAGAATCTGCTGATACAACTCCTAGGGAACCATAACCTGTTACAGTGATAGTTGTCGCTGTTGAAGTTGCTTTTACTCCTGCGTTCTTTAGGATTGCTCGGTTAGCTGCTGAAAGTGCGATGTAAGCTGAACCTGCTCCCGCTCCACCGTTTACTGCTGCTGCTAAGTTTTGCAATGTCTCTTCGTCGTCTGCTCCAAGGTCAACATCTCCTGCTACACTTGGTGAAGCTTTTACTGTGAAAGTTACTCCCTTCACTGTGTAAACATCTGTTGCGATAACTGAAGTACCTGTAGTTAGTTGTTCGTGTTCGATTTCTGGTGTTACAACATAGTCAAAGTCGAAAGTTGGAATAATCTCAAATCCTTTCATAAGCTGTCGGTCTGCTACGTTGAATCCTGCTGACATTCCAAACAGTTTGAAGAATCGTGCTGTTGATGGGTCAATCATGAAGTATGGTCGTCCTTGTGAAGCTGCTACTCCAGCATCTTGCATAAGTGCGTACACTTTAGTTGAGATTTCATCTGGGTTTGTAGCTGATACAGTAATCGGTGTTCCTGCTGATGTACTTCCTGCTAGTACTTCGTTGTCCAGGATAAGTCCTGCGCCGTCTACAGTGTTACTATAAGTACTTCGGTGAACTGCTACTCCAAGCGCTCGTGTGTGTCGGTCTACTCGGTCTGCTACGATGTCCCATGCATCACCTGCGTGTACAAGGTCTTTCGTTTGAATTCGTTCTCCGTATACTGCTTGGTTGTTGATTGACAATGTGTCATTTGACATTGCAAAGTCGTTTACAGCGTAAGTACCATCTGTTGTACTATCTGCTGCAAAGTCGTTACCGTATCGACTTGACATTGTTTCTAGGTTTTCTGTATCCACATCTGACACTGTTGCCATTGGGATCGCTGTTCGGTTCTCATCTTGTACGCCGTCCATGAAGGCTTGCTTCTGAACGTCTGTTGCGAAAATATTACTCATCTTAGGTTAATTTTTAGTTTTAACCCTAGTTCTTCTTGTTATTTCTTCTTTGCGAGGTATGCCCTAGCTGCTGACCGCCGTTCTGCTGTAGGTAATCGCTCACCTTTTTCCAACATCTGTGCGTCATGTGCTAGATCATCTCTCATTCCTCCTCCTGTTCGTGTAGACGGGGCTGGAGTACTGTTAGCTGTTCTCAGTTCTTTCAGTTCTGCCTTTACTGCCGATGTCTGTAGTGCTTCGTCTACGGTAATTTTCTTGAACTTAGCGTATTCTAGTACTGCATCCTGCTCCTTTACGTCTTTGATACCTTCTGTCTTAAGATTAAGACGGTCGTATCGTTCTTCTCGGTCTACTTCTTGCGGCTTAGTAGCTTCTTTACTACTTTCGTCACCATCTTCTTCGCCTTTAAGACCTTTGATTCGGTCTTTCCAACGCTTGTCTTGCTCTTTAACTCGTTCGTCAAGTTCTGCCTGGGTGTAAGTTTTACTCTCCGCTGCATCACTCTCTGTCGTGCTGTTTGTTTCATTAGTTTGTTCGTTAGTCTCTACATCATTTAATGTTTTGTCATCTCCGTCCATAAATCTTTTTGAGTTTAGTCTCTTTATAATCTTGTTATAGACTTTAGTGTCATACTCCACATATTATACCACGTATTAAACGGGTGCAGAGTTGCGGGGCTTCCCCGTAGTTTTGTGTCCGAGCAGCTTCATTTCATCTATAGCAGCTTGGTTCTCTGTTCGCTTAATGTAAAACAGTTTCATTGCCTTGCCGTACTGCTCATCATCCAGGGCTAGAATGTTCTTTTCTGATGCATTGTGCAGTGCAGAATACTCTGGCACAAACATCTCTTGCAGGTAGGCTAGGATGTTAGGGTTGTTAGCTATTTGTATTGCGGCTGCCTTTCGTTTGTCTTTGTCCATAGTTCTTAATTGTTTACGCTGGTAGTACCTTTGCTTGCGTCTCTTGGGCTTCTATCTGCTTGGTTTGCAGGTCTCCTGATACCTGTCCTTGTTGTGGCTGCTCTGTCTTGTCCGTGTAGAGTGATAGTTGCTCTTTAGTTACACCAATCATGTCCATGACGTTGTTGATGATAGCCTGTCCTTCTGTTGATTGTGGGTCTACTATGTTCAATAGGTTTGTGTATGACTCGAATAGTACAGCCTTACTTCTATCTTCGTCTGTTGTGTGGATGATTACCTTTCCAAGCACTTCTTTCTTAATAAACTCCTGGATAGCTGTGATAGCTCGCTTGGAACCTTCTCGTTTCATCTTGCCTTGCATCTGGTCTCGCATTAGCTGCACTGTCTCAGGGTCGATTACCTCACCTGATAGGGTAGCTCGTACAACTGCGTCTGTAATCTGGTCTTCTACTAACACTTCGTCGATTAGTTGTAGTTCTTGTGGAGTGTATGACTCGTAGATTTCATCTAACTTAGCTGCTGCTTCAAGTGCCATTGGTAGTTCCCAGTCTTCTACAATCTCAGTAACCATACGTCCCATAGCTTCTCGGTACTGTAGGAATTGTGAGTTAGCGTTCTCATCTTCGATAAACTGCCCTCGGAATGTAGCACCTGACTTAGCTGGTGCTCCCATCTTAGTATCAAATGAGCTAGTGATACGGTCTCCAGACGCTTGGATAGACTCAACCTCTGCTTGGTATATAGGTACAGACGTTGGTAGTACAGACGCTTGCTGGAACATCTTGCCGTCACCCACTTTCATAATAGTACCGTGGTCAATACCCTCGTCGTAGATTGTATCTGCTACATTAGGATCGTCTGTTACGAATAGAACCTTTCCACCAATAGCTACTGCTCGTGCTGTCTCAGTCTTGTAGAAGTTATGCCATCGCTGGTGTTCCTTTAGTTCCTCAGGAATACCCTCACCCATTCCTCGACCTGCCATCTCGTTACGAGCTTCGTACTTGTACGGTGATTCTTTTTCTAGGTTGGCTTGCATTACTACCCCTTGCATCTCGTCTCGGTCATTCTTTGCCTGTGGTGCTACGATAACCTGACACTGTACATACTTATGGTCGTCTTCTTGGACGTACGTAAAGTCAGTCCCATCAAAGTCAGCCTCTGCCTGGTTGAACATGTTCAATGTAATCTCACCGTGTAGTTCCCATACCTCGATAAGCTCAGAGATTGTCTCTGCTTTGTCCTTATCCTTCATATCTACCTCCTTAAAGGTAACAGCTGCCGTCTCAATAACGAGTGCTGTATCTTTCCAGCCAGTCTTGGTTAGCTCTGATGGTGTGTAGTAGTGACGTTCGATTACAACACCGCCTAAGATAGACTGCATATCAGTAATTACGTTTTCCCATTGTACTACCTTAGTCCCCTCCTTAGTCTTCTTAAACAAAGTACCACCGTACTCAGGTCGAGTAACAGAATACTTGTCGAGCATTGCCCCGAAGTTTGTTTCTCGCATGTGCTTCCGTAGAACCTTAGTTCCAATCATTGCAGCAATACGCGCTTTACGTGAACCGTCTACAGGTTCGATGTCGATGTGCTTCGGGTCGAAGTCAGTAGCTCGTGCTTCTAGTCGAATACGGTACTTAGAGATATTGTCGTATGGATAATCACCAATGATGTCATCAGATGCTGAGTTCTCGTCAATGTACTTGGATAACCGAGCACAGTTAATACTATAAATAAGCTCTGATTGCGAGTATTGCCCATCTCCTGGGATATCTACATGGCCGGTATCGTAGTTCTGCTTTTTAGTGTAGATAAAGTCTAAAACAGTTGTCATATAGGCATAATTATACCACACGTGCAATAGACACAAGGGGATAACTACTTATGTGTATCGTATATTGCTATCTTAGACCACCTTTAGCTTTAGCAACCTGTTTATACTTACGTCGGTTGTAGAAGTCTATCACTGATGTGTCCTGTTGCTTTGCTAAGTGTCGAGCCATAAAGTATCTGATACCGTCTAACGCATGGTCAAAGCCTTTCTCTGGCTTGTTTAGTATTTGCCCTGTCTTGTTCTTGTCCCACAGGTAGTTCATGTACTCACGCCAGATGTTAGACGAACGCTTAGTAACACTAATCTGCTGGTCTTGCATGATTTGTACACCGTGGTTTACACTGTCCTTGCCTTTCTCAGCCCCTACAATAGTTATACCATACGACTTTATCTCGTCGATACTCTTAGGTTCTGCACTGTCGGCTACAGTTAAGATGTCACCTTCCTTTAAAGCTGTTGCTATCTCACTATTGTGCATACCTTTGCGGTAGACAACCTCATCAAAGATATATCCACCGTTGTAGTAGTAGATGTCAGTTACGGCTGTCGGGTCATTTGAGTAACCGAAGTCTAGCCCTCGGCCAATCTTACGTGCCTCATGTGGTATTACATCTATCTGTTGCCAGCCTGTGTATACCTTGCCCTCTACTTCTCCGAGCTGTCCTAGGCCATATACTTTCCACCATTGCTTACGGTTCTTGCGTGACTCGATAGAGTCTATAATCTCTTGTGATAGAGCTTCGTTATCTAAATAGGTAAGCGTGATGTGGTCAGTGTCCGCTGGTCTGTTGTTTAGTATCTCATCGTAAAACCAAAAAGTGTTAGTTGGGTTCCAGTCAAGGTAGATGTATTCCTTAGTACGCACTTCCAGCTGGTCAAAGGCATCTAGGGTAACGTTGTTAGCCTCGTTGATGAAGCAGCGGTCACGCCGTCCACCTCGTAGCTTGTCACCGTTATCAGATGAAAAGAACTCTATTTGTGAGCCGGTTTCAAATGTATAGATACTATCAGTAGCGTTCCAACTGGCATCTTTCCAGTACTTGTGTGCTAGGAGTATGTTCTTAAAGTCTCGGATGGCGCCACGCTTAAGGTGTGGGATAGACTCAGATATAACAGAGGTTAGTTTAGGAGATGTATCAGATTGTGATTCATGTATAAGGTGCAATAAAATACTAATAGTCTTACTAGCAGATGTGCCTCCTTGTACAGCTCTAATCTTTTTATCCAGTGCTGCTATCTTCTGTGTTGCTGTCGTTAATGTGAACATCCTTAGTTACCGTTAGAATTGGAGTAGGTAATGCTACACCGTCTGACTTAATATCTACATGCTGTTGCGCTTTACCATGCACTCTATCCATTGTGTCAGTGTAAAACCTAGTGTCACCGTTAAACCCCTTACGGATAGCTTGCTCTGCCATTTCTATTTCAAATTGGTCTGCTGTCTGTCCTTTAGATTGGGCTATCTTTTCAATAGCCTCACGGTAAATAGTAGCGAAGTTCTTTTGCCCTTTTGGTCTACCAGGCCCCGCGTCCCTTTTAAGGTTCTTATTTTGGGGTCTCTCTACGGTTTTGTCTCGGTTTTTGTCCATGTTATTTCTTTGCCATTTAACTTTATTGTAGCATTACCTGTGTAGTCTACATAGCGCTGTACTATTACATCTACATACTTAGGGTCTAGCTCCATACCGTAACAAATACGTCCTGTCTTCTCTGCTGCTATGAGTGTAGAGCCTGAGCCGAGGAATAGGTCTAGTATAATGTCTTCATTCTTGCTACTGTTTCCGATTGCTCTTGCACATAGATTGACTGGTTTTTGTGTGGGGTGTCCGACAGCTTCGTGTGCGTTCTTACTCCCCATAAAGTTTCTAACACTGTCCTCTTTCCACACATCCACATCTTTATCTACTTTATAAAATGAACCGCTCCCACAGAATAGTATATCCTCGTGCATTCTGTTGTAGAGTTTCCCTTGCCCGTAAAGGTTCTTTACCCATACAATCTTCTCATAAAGTTCTAGCCCTATTTTTTCTATTTCTAGGTGAAAGAAAGACAAACATCTAAAGTTTCCGCATATATACCAGTTCTCCTTTTTTGAGAAGACGTACATATTTGCTACTGCACCTACAAATACTTGCTTGAAGTTGTCATCGTCATTCTTTATGTCAAAGTTCATTCCGTAAGGTGGGTCAGTAAACACCATATCTGCCTTCTTACCATCCATCAGCTTCTCCACATCATCTATCTTAGTACTATCCCCACACAACACTCTATGCTCTCCCAGCTCATACAAGTCGCCCAACACGCTCTGTGGTGTCTCTGGTACGTCAGGTACTACGTCATCAGCTTCGTCTGGTTCTATCATTAAGTCCATGTCAAAGCCAGTCAGCGGTGCAAGTTCTTCCAGGGTCTTTAGCTCCTCGATTACCAGAGGCATATCCCATTCAGACTCGTTTAGCTTGTTGTCAGCTAGGCGGTAGGCATTGGCTTGCTTCTCAGTAAGGTCTGCCACCTTTATAGGAGGCTCTGGCAAGTCGTGCTTCTTATAGGCAGCATAACGTCCATGTCCGGCGATAATAACCCCTTCCTTGTCTACAACAATGTCTTGTTGCCAGCCAAACTCATTAACTGAGTCTGCTATTTGTTGTAGTTGTTTATTTGGGTGCTTCTTGGCGTTCTTACTGTACGGTGTAATTTGTAAACTTTCAATAATTGTGTCTCTTTCTTGTTGTGTATATCCTTTTCCTTGTGCCATGTTATGCTCGTTCGTTATACCATTCCTCGATAGTTACTAACTGTACTTCCCACTGTAGCAATGTGTTACGTGCTGCTTCTAGTGAAGATTTAGTCTGTTCCATCTTATCTTCCATCTGGTGCAATGTGTATGCTTCTAGCATATTCTCCAGGAATAGGATTTGATTGTCTTGTGCTGTGATGTTAATTAGTGACTCCCGTTCGCTATCTACCATCTTTTTTAACTCTACTTGTTCAGGAGTTAATAGTGTTCGTTGTGCTGTAAGTGTGTAACCTAGTATGTTTAGTTTCATACTTAGATTATACCATACGTTTATACCCCATGTCCGAGTCGAACGGACTACCTGTAGATTGTAGATCGTTACTGCGTGCTGCCTTGCGGCGAGAATAGAATAGAAAATAGAATAGGTGGCACTACAGGTATACCATATGGGGTGTGGCCAACGGTTCCGATAGACGGAAGTGCGTTGGCTCCTTTACTATAACAAAAGCACCCCGTATTACAAGGTGCTTTGTCCACAGTTTAGGCTTCGTCTAGCTCTGCTTGTGCCATTGCTACCATCTCTGCTACTGCTTTCTTGTGGTCTCCTTCGTTGTTGAATAGTGCGACCACATACTTTTCTTTTC
>Ga0222628_1000469_pt1 | contig 16896 bp, 25 predicted proteins | sample AntAcemetageno95_FD_179860 | JGI IMG/M metagenome (GOLD analysis project Ga0222628, IMG submission 179860) | Saline water microbial communities from Ace Lake, Antarctica - #95 | ecosystem: Environmental > Aquatic > Non-marine Saline and Alkaline > Saline | place: Antarctica: Ace Lake | collected...
AGAAAAGAAAGAAGCTAAAGATTGGGGAAAAACTCATATTATGGATGTTAGTAAAGAAGATGATTTTTTAAATAGAGATTTAATTTATGAAGATTCAATAAAAGTTGAAGATTTACAAGAGTTTTTTTTGGGTGAGGTTGCGAGAATAACTAAAGATTTTGATAAGTTTAAAGCTAAACTTAGAGCAGAAAGTTTTGGTGGAAATTATAGTTTATTAATTAATGATTCAAAGAAATTTGGAAGATTAGAAGGACAATTAAAAGTGTATAAAGAACTTGCAGGAGTTGAACAATAAATGAAAGCTTGGTGTGTTTGGTGTGAAAGTCCAAAAAATAGTGAACCTAAAAATGGATATTATTGGATTCATATGTCTTGTGCTGAAAAATTAATGGACATCAAAAGTGATTTAAATAATATACAAAAAATATTAGAAAGAAAACACAGAAGAAATAAAGAAAATGAAAACGAATTAATAACCGTTGATAAATTCATTAAAGATATGGAAATTTTTAATAGGCGTTGGGAAGGAACAATGAAAATAATAAAAGATTTTAAAGGAGTTGAAACAAAAAAAATGAGTGATATAAGTTTTTTGGTTGGTTTGAAATTTGAGATTCGAGAGTATAATGAGTTTGATGATGATACTTTGAAAGAAATGGAGTATCATAATAAGAGAATTGATTCTATAATAAAAAAAATCACGGGGGCTAAAAAATGAGTGTTAGTTTGGATGATGTTAAGAGTATTAAGGTGGTTTCTGCAGTTAAGAAAAAAGCAAAAGTAGTTATTCTTGATAATAATCCCTTGAGTGTTTCTTGTTATATGGATGAGCATCCAGAAACATTTAAAAAAATGGAGTTGAAACAAAAAAAATGAGTAAGTTAAAATTTAATTGGGAAGCGTTACAGGGAAATTATCCGCAATTACGGGATTATAAAGCCCCGTGTTATATTATTGAGTGTAAAAATTGTAAGAAACTTTTTCGAACAATAAAAATAGATTATGTTTTATGTAAAGATTGCGTCGCGCGTGTAAGTCCGAAAAGTAGCGGGGACAATGTTAATACTGGAAGTGTGGGGCGTGTTAAAAAATGAAGTTATTAAAGCAAAAAAAGATTCCGGCTAAAATGTTGGTATGGTTATTTGATTCTTATAACTGGGGTTTTGAAGATTCAAAACAAAGTAATGAACGTAAATCTTTTGAAGAATTTAAAACTAGCATAAATCGAGGTTTTAAAGAAGGATTAACAAAAAAGAAAGTTTAATATAATAGTTTTGTCTTATTATTATTGAATGAATAAGCTCGATTTTATCCTTTTAGGTGGCGTTATCGGTTTAATTGTATTTGCCGGTTTTTTCTTTTTTTATAATGACAATGTTCAAATAACGGGTTTGTCTTTACTTGGAAACTCGACTAATGAATTTTCGAATGATTTTATTACTGCATCGAGTGATCGTTATGTTAATCCTAGTGATTCTAGGATACTAGTTAAGGAAGATTTGCCGGTGCAACTAGAAACAACAATTTATACAGGGGATATTAACGATTTATTGCCTTTAGAAAATGAAAATATTGCGAGTGTCGGTTGGAATAAATTAATGGGTTTTCCTAGTGGGTGTGCGGTTGGAAAAGCAGTTACTAATATCGGCGGGACTCTAACTTGTTCAACATTTTTAAAAAATGGGGATAACGTTTCGGCTTTAATAAATGATTCTGGTTTTATTACTAGTTTTTCTGACACTAATTTTGAGACTGCGGGTTATGGGGATTTGAATATGGATCTTAATTATTTACAAACAGGAAATAATGTTTCTGATTTGGTTAATGATGCGGGGTATATAACTGATATAATAACAGATACTAATTTTGAGACTGCGGGTTATGGGGATTTGAATATGGATCTTAATTATTTACAAACAGGAAATAATGTTTCTGATTTGGTTAATGATTCTGGTTTTATTACTAGTTTTTCTGATTCTAATTGTGAGGTAACTAATTCTTGCGCGAATATTGTTTATTGGGTTGATGCGAATGTTACTTTTGTTAATCAAGTTGATGGGAATGATTGGTATGTTTTGAAAAATGATTTTAATACTCTTGGCGATCAAAGGTATTATTTAGATACAAACCCAGATGGTTTTATTTCTTCGAGTGAGTTGGCTAATTATTTGTTGGAAACGGACGCTAATAATTTGTATGTTTTTAAAGAAGATGTTAATAGTTGGGGCGACGTGAGGTATTACCCTTTAGGCACTAATCCCGCTGGTTATATTACTAGTTTTTCTGACACGAATTTTGAGACTGCGGGGTATTCTTTTGCTGATTATTTGTTAGTAGCTGATTATTTGGATTCTAATTTTGAGACTGCGGGGTATTCTTTTGCTGATTATTTGTTAGTAGCTGATTATTTGGATTCTAATTTTGAGACTGCGGGGTATTCTTTTGCTGATTATTTGTTAGTAGCTGATTATTTGGATTCTAATTTTGAGACTGCGGGTTATGGGGATTTGAATATGGATCTTAATTATTTACAAACAGGAAATAATGTTTCTGATTTGGTTAATGATGCGGGGTATATAACTGATATAATAACAGATACTAATTTTGAGACTGCGGGGTATGGGGATTTGAATATGGATTTAAATTATTTACAGAGTGGGGGCAATATTAGTTTATTAAGTAATGATTCTAATTTCCAAACTTATAATAATATTTTTGATTTAGGTTTAGCTTTGATTGGCGCGAACATTTCTAGTTTTGTGAATGACTTGAATTTTCAAACCTATGGTAATGTTTTAAATTTACTTAATCCTTATGCTTTGATTGGGGCATCACTTTCTAGTTTTGTGAATGATCTAAATTTTCAAACTTATGCTGATGTGTTGTCTTTGTTGGGTAATTATATTTTAGTCGGAGGCAATATTTCTCAATTAAATAATGATTCTGGTTTTATTACTAGTTTTTCTGACACTAATTTTGAGACTGCGGGTTATGGGGATTTGAATAATGATCTTAATTATTTAAAATTAACTGGCGGAACAATTGACGGAAGCATAACTGGTTTAACTGATCTAAATACAACTAATTTAAATGCTACAACAGTTAATGCTACGGGGGATATTCATACGGATCAAAACTTTACTATTGGAACAAACGGCTATATTATGATTGACGGCAATACAATGATTATTGGGATAAATTAAGGAGTGCATTTTTATGAAAAAAATAGTTTTGTTTTTTTTAATATTCTTATTTTTGTGTTCTACTGTTTTTGCGTATGATAGATATTGGGTTGGTGGAAGTGGCAATTGGAGTGATATTGCGCATTGGAGTGCTACTTCTGGGGGGGCAGGTGGAACTTCTGTCCCATCTGGGGGGGTTGATTGTTTTTTTGATGCTTCTTCTTATAATGCGGGGAGTTATATTGTTACTTTAAATATAGACGGGCGGTGTAATAATTTTAGTGGAGAACCGGGGGCTTTTGGAACTGCAACAATAAGCGGGGCTAGAACATTGTTAGTTTATGGCGATTTTGATATTACTTCGGGATTTGTTCCGAGTTGGGGGCAGGGGTATTTTTTGGCTTATGGGAAGGCAAATACAATTAATACTGGGGGGGTTACTATTCCGGGGTTTAGTATGGCGGGAAGCGGGGGAAGTTCGACTTTGAAAAGTAACCTTACTACATCAGGAACAGTTTATTTATATACTGGGACTCTTAACACCGCAGATTATAATATTGATGTAGGAAACTATATTTTTGGCGCAAACACAAATAACCCAAAAACATTTAATTTAGGTTCTTCGGTAATTGATTGTAGAACGTTTCGGGTTACTTTGAATACTATTTTAGATAGTAACACTTCAACAATAAATACGATGTTTTTTGGTGGGGTGGCAGGTGTCGATCTTAATTATTATAATTTTAATATTATTTCTGGCACAGGAACAGCAACAATAAATGGGAGTAATACTTTTAACGCTTTTACTATTAGCGCAGGGAGAACAGTTAAATTCGAAAATGCTTCTGTTTCAACATTCAAAAAATTTATTGCACTTGGGACAAGTGTATCAAGAATTAAGTTAAGTAATGTAAGCGATACTAATCACGCAATATTTTCATTTAGTGGGGAAGGAGTAGTTTCTGGTTTGGATTATTTAGATATTAATTATATTAATGTTGTCGAAGAAAATACTTGGTATGCGGGGAGTAATTCAGAAAGTGTTATTGGAGATAACTTTTACTGGATATTTGAAGATTATGAAGCCGACGAATGTTCGCCCACAATTAATGAGAATTGGGTTTTGACTAGCGTTATTACTTGCGAAGATAAATCTATTAATATTGGGACAGGTAATTTAATAATTAATTCTGGCGGACAATTAATTTTAAATAACGCAGATTTGTTAGTTAATATGCTTTATTTAAATACTATTGGCGAACTAATTAAATTAACTGCGAGTTGGCTAAAAATTGGTTAGGGAAACGATTAAATATTGGGAAGGTGTTATATTATTATGGTAAAAAAGGTTTTTTTGTTGTTTTTTCTAGTGCTTTTTTGCACTCAAGTTTTTTCTAGTGGAATAACAAGTTATGTAGTGCCGGATTCAGTTACATTAAATCAAAAAATTACTTCGACGGGAGTTTATGAAGATGGTAATAATTCGGTAACTGGTATTAAATGTTCTTTTTATTTTTTGAATGATCTTAACGAAGTTATTGAAAGGGCTACTGACGAATATACTACGGAAACGGGGCGTTTTGTTATGACTCCTTTTCAAATAAACGAACCGGTTTTTTTACGTGGCGAGTCTTATATTTTAAAAACGGAGTGTGGGGCTTTTGGCGACGAACAAACTTTTATTGTTTTACAAAGAGAAAGTATTGCACACACAGGGGCTTACGAATTTGATTATTTTACTTTGCCGGAGAACACGGACACGATTTTTATTTGGGTTATTTGTGGTTTATCAATTGTTGGGTTTTTAGGATTTTTTGTTTTTATTATAAAGTATGTGAAGGGGAAATAAAATGGTTGATGTGAATTTTACGGAGTATGGACAAGATAGTTTAAGGATCCTTACGGGTTCGACTCACGATATTCTAGAATTTGGGGCTAATTCTGGTTATGAGATCGGGGTAATAATTGGGTTAGTAATTGTTTTATTCTTAATTATTTTCGCGTTTGCTTTCGTAGCAAGGCACGTGATTTTAATGAAGAAAGGAATTTAAAAGGGGGTGTATATATGGCTACAACTGGATCAGTAGATGTTAATCTAACACCAATTGGTGGATCGATAAACAATGCGTCCGAACTTGGCGCTTCCGTTATTGGCGGAGTTAAGGATCAAGGAGATTTAATCGGACTTGCGATCGGAATAACAATCGCGATAACTTTGCTTTTCGGAGTAATATTATTAATGATTACATTAGTAATAACTTTAATCGGCAGAGTAAAAGGAATAAAGAAAGCTTAAATGCTAATAAAGTAAAAACCAAAACATCAAGGGGGTGTATGTATGGCTACAACTGGGGCAGTAACAATTGATCTCAATAATTTCGGAACTTCTATTAATAACGCTTCTCAATTAGGGGAAAGTGTTATCGGTGGAGTTAAGGATCAAGGAGATTTAATCGGACTTGCGATCGGGATAACAATCGCGGTAACTTTGCTTTTCGGAGTAATACTATTAATGATTACATTAGTAATAACTTTAATCGGCAGAGTAAAAGGAATAAAGAAAGCTTAAAGCTTATAAAAAATAATTAGCTATGGCGATATTTCGTTAAGCTTATAATAATTCTAATTCTTGATTGAAACGAAATGTTTTTATATTTGAATAGTCTTTATATTAGAATGAATAAATCGAATATATTGTTCTTGTTTATGGCGGTTTTATTAACGCTAACTATTTTGCCAATGGGCGTTAGTGCTTTGACTTATGACTCTGTAAAAAATAACGGAACTTGGCTACAATATACTTCGGGTTTAGATTCAGATTATTACGCAATCGATTTATATAAATCAACTTATAATCGAGGATTTGAAACTTCCCACGATTGGAACTTTCCCGAGTGTGCGAATGGTTTTTGCACAACATTTAGCACTAATTATGGACATGAAGTGCATAGTCTTTCCACAGATTCGGAATATTCTCAGTCAGGGAATAACTCTTTAAAAATAGTTAACCATACTGACTCACCAACAACTTTCACATCGGGAAATATGCATATTTGGGGTTCTAATGAATATGTCGGGGATTCCAATGTTTCTTTTTATTATAATAATACCGACATTTATGACCCGTGGCATTTTAGTTATATTGAATATGGTTATGAAACAGATTCAAATACTTTTGTTAGTATGGGTTTTTTAGTAGATAATATTACTTCTTGGACTTATGTTTCTTTTTTAGTGCCGAAAGGAAATTTTAGGGTTGCCTTTTGGAGTCATGCAACAGTTTCGGGAGACCAACCTTCTACTTTTCACGCCGACGCTTTAATTGATGACATTGACGTAACAAAAAATAATGCGGGGACTTTTTATAAAGGAACAACTGCGCCGAGTTGTTCAAGTATTGCTTCTTGTTCTAATATATCAAGTGTAAATGATTTAAATTATAATAATGAAAGGAATATGTATTGGGTTACAGATTATGTTTCTAATGCTTCTTGTTCTTGGGCTATTAATGGGGTTAATCAAGGTTCGCTAACAGAAATGACGGGCGGAATGTATTATGGACAAATAACTGACGTGCCGACTTCGGGTTCTCCTTTGGACGTTAATCTTTCCGCTTCTTGTTCAAAAGTATCTTATGATTCAAAAGGATTTTATGTTAATCCGACTTTTTATGTTGATTCAAATATTCAAACAACAATGGATTATGGAAATAATGCTACTAATAATTATGCGTTACGCGGGAATGTCATAACTTTTTATTCTAAATATAAAGACGACTTGGGGGGAACAATAACTGATGGAACTTGTAATTTAATAATTAGTGGTTCGTCTAATGTAATGAGTTATAATTCAAGCACGGGAAGAAACGAATATTCTTATGGTTTTATTTCTGATGGAGATTATACGATCGACCACAATTGCTCAAAAGAAACATACCAAACAAGGTTTAATTCTTATACTTTTAGTGTTGGAACAAGTGCGACGAGTGGTTTAGATGCAGAACCGATACAAAATATTTCTAGTATTAGTTTAAGCGATACAAATAACGCGATAACTTTAAATTCAGTAAGTAACACGGGAAATTTAATTTTTAGGGCTAGAACTGGAGAAAGTAGTTATACTTTTACTACTTTTTTTAGTAATAACGATCGTTCGGGAAAACAATATTTTGTTTATACTTCAAGCGATGGCATAAATTGGACTTTTAACGATTCACTAACTTTTGGGGCGACTAATTCAACACCAATACAAAAAATTTGGAATGATGGATCGAATAATTTTGATTATTCTTTTTCTAATACTTTAAGCCAAGACGTTTGGGTTTATTATAAACTTGTTTATTCAGAAATTCCCAAGTTTTGGGGGGCTATTGGAGGAAGTGTTGATTGGATTAATGTTAATCCGTCGCAAGTAGTTTCGGAAAGTAGCGGGAAACATTTTTATGATTTATTCCAAAATTCTTCGCCAACAAAAATAAATAGTTATACAAGAGAACAATACCCAGATTTAACAAGTGCAGATTTAACCACGGGCTTTTATTTACAATTTAACGCTTATGCGGAAACTCCCATCGAGTTAAAAGTTGGTTATAAAGTTGGATCAAGCGTCGCAACGGAAACAGTTTATTTAACTACTGGTTGGAATAGATACAGCGTTTTAATAGATCCGAACGATAACGAAGCACATTTATTAATTAAAAGTGATTCGACTACATCGGCAAGAGTATATATAAGTGATTATGCCCTTATTCCAGCTTCTTATTTTGCTCAAAGACTAGAAATAGGGGGTTCGGGCGTATTAGTTAGGGGCGGGGTTAGTTACCAAACATTAACGGAATTAGCGCCATTTAATGTGCAAACAAGTTTTTATGACAGGGAAGAAAACCTTTCAAAAATTTATTACCAAATTATTTTAGACGGGAACATAATTAAAACTTATGAATATAATTTAAATCAAGATAGTTTAGACACTAGCAAAATAACTTATATTAACAAGGAATTAAGCGAAGTTATTGATTATTCAGGAAATGGCAGTATTAATTCGCCATTAAAAGATATTACGATTAAAGCGATTCTTGTTAATTCTAGCGATCAAAATGTTTCAGAACAATTTAAAACATTAAAGTTTTTACAATTTCCTTACTATCCTACTGATATTGAGTTATCTTTAGTATCTTTAAATAATAAAGTTGGGACTAGCCCTAAAATACAATTTTTAATCAATACATTAAACCCAAAAGCAATTATTGGGCTCGAATTAAAGATATATGATGTAAATCACTCGGTTGCAGATCCGAATTATTCAGAAACTATTTATTCGGACGAAATAGGGTGTTCGAACTATATTTATTGCGCAAAAAATATTCTTGTTGATGAGTGGGCGTGGGCACAAGCAACTACTTATACTGTTCGATTAACTACTTTAGTAAATACCGAAGCAACAACTTATATTAACAATTTAACATCAAAATTTATTTCGGTTTCGGCTACTTCAGGGACTTTTGAAACTGCGAGAGTTTTACAAGTTTATGAAAGACGCACAGAAGCGAACAAAAGTTATTATACGCAAGTCGAACCAATCCCTCTAGTATTTCAAGCGAGGGACGATTTGTTAAGAAATTTACAAGACGATATTTTGCCTTATATTCAAATTGATTATTACGCGGATCACGTAACAAAAGACGCGCAAGATATAAAGTTTTATCCAATTAAACATTATTACGACGACGCAACGGGTTATAATTATTGGTTTTGGAATAGATATTTTTATTTAGACAACGGGAGTCTTTTTGATACTAATTCGCAAATAGATTTTAAAGTAACGATTGAAGTTTCAAACGCTACAATATCGAATGAGAATAATTATTCTCTGGGTAATAAATGTTTAACTTACCCGACAAAATATAGCCCATCTACTTTTTTGATGGATTGGGGCGGAAGATCACTTCTTGACGATTTTGATTGTGTAGCTAATACCCCATCGCCGATTGTTTTGTATGAGGGGGCATCGCACAGAATAGATATTAATTCGAGTTATATTCCTAAATCGGATCAATCCCAAAACGTTTTATGTGTTAGGGCAAACGAACCATTTAACCCTATAAATGATTTTGGGGACGATTTCGCGTGTGCGGTTCTTATAACTAAAAGCGAGGAACAAATCGACACTATTAAAGTAACTATTGGGAACGATGCGTCCGATGTTGGGATTACTTCAGAAGCAAAACAATATCTAAATTTCGAGTTTTCTATTGACGATCTTTTATTTAATGATGTTTGGGCTACTGCAACAACACTAACCGCGCCTAGTAGTGTTGAAAGTGTGGGGAATATTGGGGATTTATTATATTTAGGGTTCTCGGAAATAATCCCGTCAGCGATGGAAGGTTACGACGACTTTACGGACTGGTTTTCTTATGCTTCTTTCCAAAAAAATACGGCTTTTGATACTAACTTTTTCAAAAATATTCATTATTTAAGTAGTGTTGCTTTTTTCAAAGTTAGGGGATTAAAAGTTATTAATCAATACGATTATTTAAATTACGATTCGGACGTTCGAACTATCCCACCCTCAAAGTTTTTGGCTTACGCCCAATCAAAAAATCTTTATGTGCCAATCAAAAAATCGCAAATAGAAATTTATGGTTCAAATTTAGAACCAATACGGACAGAAATTATTAATTCGCCGTTAGTTATTTCTTTACGTCCATCACAAACCGGATATAAAGAAGATGCAAACGGTATAAGGATTGTTGCGCAAGATATACAAAATATTAAAATTGAGATAACTTCGGATATGACTTCAGCAAATCAAACAAAAACAAATAGAATTTATCTTCCAATGGTGTTTGGGTATGCCGTGCCTTTTAATCCATCATGGTTTGATGTGATGGCGGGAGTTGGGGACGCAATACAAAACCCAATACCGGTTTTTACCAAATTTTTTACTAATTATTGGTTTTCTATTGTTCTATTTTTAGCTTTCGCTTTGATAGTATCTTTAATTTATGCTAATTTAAGAAGTCGAAACGGCGGAACAACAATAATAAATTCAATCCCATTTAGTAGGGGCGATTCTCTTTGACTAAAAAAGTAAACGTAAAAGATTTAATCGCGGAAGAAAAGCGCGAGATTGAAGAAAATGATGTTTCTGAGTTAAAAAAAAAAATCTATAAAAGTAATGTAAATCAATCTATTTTAACGGACGAACGCGGATTAGCCGGAATTGCCATCGGTATCGGTTCGGCAATAGCTTTACTTGGCGGGTGGCTTTTACAAGCTGGAGAAATTGCGATCGGTTCTTTACTTTCAATAATTAGTATTTTAATGAAACACCCTTTAATGGCGTATATTTTTGTTATCTTTTTTATGTTTGGGGATATTGCAGTAACTGGTTCAGTTTTACCAGCGGGGTTTGTTGGTTCAGTAATTTCGCAAGTTTTAAGTATTCTTGGACTTAATATTGTTGTAACTACTCCAATGTTATTAGTTATTATTGTTATATTTCCACTTTTAGGGTATGCTTTGACTCATTCCGGCAAATAAGAAACATTTAAATAGTAGTTTGGTGTTTATTGGTGTAGTATGAATAAAAGCGTTTTTGCGCTAATAATAATAGTGCTTTTTGTATCGGCGAATGTTTCCGCCTTAACTATTGACGACTTACAACAAACTACAACAGAAAACACGCACGTATTGGAACAAAAGAACGCGGAGTTAATGGTAAAAATTATAAGTTTAGAACAGAAAATTCAACTATTACCAACAAAAGAAGATATACTGCAAAGTTTAGAAGCGCATTTAAACGTAACAAATCAAATAATGGATAACTTCCGATCTAATTTAATAATTTATATTATTGTTATTAATCTTTGTTCTCTTGGAGTAGCGTTTGGATTTTATTTTTATTATAAAGGAAAGGGGCGTATTTAGATGGGAGAACAAGATTTACCCGCGCCAAAACCGGAACAAAAAAAAGGTTTTTTTGGAAGTTTAAGTTTATTCCAAAAAGCATTAATCTTTTTATTCGTAATAATATTGTTAATGGTTGTAGTCGGTATCGCGTTAGGCGGGATAAAAGACTTTTACCAATTCTTTTTTTATTTAAGTGTATTTGTTGCGGTTTGTGTTGCGGGGTATATTGTTATTAAAGCAAGTGGGCTTGTTTTTTCTTCACAGTATTTTTCGCCTAGACAAGATTTGAAAACAAAGTTTCTAAATATGGCAGTAGATTATAAGCCGGACAACGTGAATAATCTTTATTTTACTGGGGACGTTGGAAAGAAAAGAGTTTTAGTTGGAAAGATCGTCGGGTTACTGGGTTTGCCTTATTATACTGGGGAAATTAAAAGGGACAAAGCCGGAAAAGTAATGTTTTCGACTAGCAAGGATTTTAGAGGGCAAAAGATCCCTATTTATACAGATATTAAGATCGCGGACGGTGGGGACACTCTTTTTATAGCAAAGAAAGGTTTTATTTTTACTAAAAAACATTTAATAAGGGCTAATAAACAGTATCATTCTAGTCTAAACGGGGACGTTGAGATTTATGATATTAACCCTGTGCCTTATGGTTCGTTTGAATATCCGTATAAACAGATGCAAGAAACTACTACGCAAGTAATGGTTCAGAACCAGTTAGAAACTATCCTAGCAACTCACGAACACCAACACGACTTAATTTCGCAGAGTGTGGATTCAGCAATTTACTTTAATCCAGTTTATAGATATGGTTTAAAGGCGGGGGCGGAGATCCCCGAAGAATAAAAGAGTTGATTAAATGACTAAACAATTTTGTTGTAAGTGTGGTTCAAACAATATTTTAATTTGTAGAACCTTAAATAATGAAATTATTTATATTCTTTGTCGGACTTGTAAATTTGAAGATATAAGGAATAAAGATTTGTGGGGCGAAATGCAAGATTTTTACGATAAACATAAAGGTGTGAAAAAATGACTCTTGGACTTGATAGCTTACAATATTCGCGGGAGTATCCCGAAAAGGTTTTTGCAGTTAGCGAGGACGGGAGTTTTATTAATAAAATGGACGCAAATAAAACCAAACTAAAAAATACTCAATATTGGATAAATCAATATAGAAAAGTCGGGGTTGTAATGTTAGTTAGTAGTTTAATTTTAATCTCAATGTTATTATTTGAAACAAAAATAGTTGAAGTTATTTGGGAAACTGGTTTAAACATAATAGGGGGCTTATTATGAGTAATGAGATTGTAATAGATTATTCCGAAGTAGAAAGCGATTATATCGACGTTGATGAGTTAGTTAAAAATCCTTCTCAATTTTTGATCCTAGATCTTAAAACTGTTATTAATTGTCGTAGATGCCGGAAACGTTTAACTATCCGAAAAAGCGAGAAAAACATTACTCTTTTGTGTGGGTGTGGTTGCCGGATTTTATATCCAAAGAATAAAGATGGAAACATTGTTTCTAACTGGATACCGGAAGAAGATTATAAGGGGTTAGACAATGGACGATCCGAACAATAACTGGCTAGACCGGACTAGACAAACTTACCACCAAACTTATAATTACATTAAGTTAAACCAGAAGTTTTTTGATAACCCTTTGGGCAAAATGTTATTCGAGGTTCGAAGTTTTGCTGATTGTTTTGAGGGAACAGAAAAAGAACTCGAAATTTTAGAACAGATTTATAAAGATCCAATAAAATATTTATCTACAAAATACCCTAAATTATTTCATAAGAAACAATTAAAGCGTTTTAATATGGGAACTCAATTACCTTTAATTGAATGGATTTTTTTTCGGGACTCGCATTATAAAACGCCTTTAAAGAAAGAGTATCGGATAGACGAAAGTTATTCCGGGGGTGGATCGCGTTACATTACGTTTGGGGATATTATTTCGATAAGAGGGGATATTGAAAAAGAAATTTCTAAAACATTTAATAAGATAGTTAAGGCGAATAATTTTGCTTTGGAAAATCCTTTTATGAATTTCCCAAAAGGCGAGGAATTTAATTTAAACGAATTTGGCGGGGCGAAATAAATGGATTTGGATAAATTAGAAGAAAGGTTATTAAAGATTCAAGCGCCGTTAAAAAAGACAACTAAAAAGTTAATGGGTTTTCAAAAGAGTTTAATTAAGGGAATAATTCTTTATGGGATAATCATGTTTGTTTTTATAACTGTTTATCAGAGATTCGGGTTTGAATATACTGTTATTGCGTTAGGTGTTTCAATGATCACGGCGGGTTTAAGAAATATGTTGAAGGTGTAATAAATGGATTTTGCGCCTTTTTTAGATTTTATATTTAGCTTTTTTGGAATTTTGTTTAAAGTGTTGGGGCAAATATTGACATTATTTATTCAATCTTCCGAAAAAGCTATTAAACAAGTAATGGCAATATTAGGAAAAGGCGGGAGATTATGATTAATGGATCGCCTTTAAGTGAATATGCGCGGAGTATAGACGAAGCAATGCCAAACGCTACATATATGGAATTATGGAACTTGGCTTTAGAAACTTATAAAAAAAATCCTTATTTTTTTACTCAAATACTTTTAAGCGACTTTAGGTATAGGGCTAACCACCAAAAGAACATCGTTGCGAGTGTAGAAAGTCCGCAGGGAACAGGAAAAAGTTTGTTCAGTATTGCTATGTGTTTATGGATTGGAAAGCTTTTTGATAATGCTTTTATTTTGGATCGGGATATTTTTATTAATCCGTCAGAGTTAGACAGAGATTTAAGGCACGGTAATAATCGAAGAAGAACTTATTTGTATGACGAACAGCCACAAAAAACCGTCGGGATTGGTTCTTATTCTACTCAAATAAGTTTAAAAGATTATTCCGAGATTTGCAGACACACACAAAACAATTTAGTTTATTGTTCTCCTGAAGTTTTGGAACACGCGCATTATTTTATTTTTACTCAAATATTCGAGGATATTAAAAGAGTTAAAAATAAAGCGTGTGAAAAGTGCGAAGTTTATTCTAAATGCCAAAAAACTTTTTATAAAACTCTTTGTGAAATTCCTTTTAATAAACGGGACGGTTATCCAATAGAGTTTAGTTTTATGTTATTGACTAGGCGTATTAATGAAGAAAGAAAACGTTTTATTCCACGCGGGGTTGTTACGCTTCCAATGGTTTCGCCGGAGATAGCGAAAGAGTATCAAGTTATTAAATCATTTAATATTAAACAGTTTGAAAGGGAAATTTCTTCTTCTTGGAAAAAAGAGATAGAAGAAATTAATAATTTTTCTGAAACTTTTTATAAAGATTTAATGTTAAAAGATTCTAAAGGTAAGTGGAAACCTAAACCTAAATTGTTAATGAAAACGTATTTTTATGATTATTTCGGAAAGAACCGTTATGTAGATGAGCAAGTTAATATGTTTGTTTTAAGGATCAAGGATTATGTTTCTAACGAGTGCGAAAAGCTTAATGTTGAGAACGAAAAGCTTAAAGTTGAGAACGAAAAGCTTAATAATGTGGAAGTGGTATTATAGTTATGGCTTTAAAGAGATCTAAAAGCGTAAATGCGTATCAAATTTCTAACTTAAGGATAACCCCGACACAGGCAATTAAGTATCACAGAACCGAAGCGAATAAGAGTTTAAAAGGAAATGATTATTCGGGTTATCGTTATCATTCTTTACAGGTGGCTAAGATTAATTCAGGGATTGTTATTAATCGTATGCGTGGGACTAAACCGGCTTATCCTAAACAAAAGGGACAATTTAGTTTAGGGTTAGTTATTTTAATAGCGGTTATTTTTGGCGGTTTCTTTTTCTTGTTAATGGCTTTAAATGAATTTGTCGGTGGATCTCAAGTTAATTTATTCCAGTATATCGGGACTCCGGTTATTTGGGGTATTGGGGTTATAGCAATAGCGAGTATTATTGCTTTTTTTGTTAATCAACAGTTTCACATCTTTGGCACAAACTAAAGGTTTAAATACTTCTTACAGCGTATATTATATCATATTTCAATGCTTAACCCGTCAGCGAAAGGGGGAAAAACTTAATTTGATTTTTCCCTCTTTTTTAAGCATCGAATAGGGGGGGAAATAAATGGAAAGAGATTATAACGCGGAATATGAAAAGGAAGAAAAGTATTGCGCAGAAAAAAAAGAAGTTAAATATCCTAATTCTACATGCTATGGAATTTCGAACCGAACAGATGATGGTTACTATGTTTTGTTTGCGGATTACGATAAAATCTATTTGCACGTTCTTTTAAAGGAATTAAAAAATATTTGGGATAAGCATAAAGATTATTTAAGTAACTTTGCTATTTTGGAAAGCACTCCTAGTATTTTAACGAAGAACGGGACGCTAGGATCGTATCACGCGGTAAGTTTTGCTAAATTGCCGTATCAAAAAATGCAAGAAATATTAAGTTATATGTCCGTCGATACAGATTTCTTTAAATTACCTAAAGCAACGGCTTACCGGACTAACACGTTAAGAATTAGCCCAAAGTTTAAATGGGAAAAGGAATTTGATTCGGAAACTGGGGATCATGTCGGGAACTCTATTGTTTTGAAAGAAGAACCGAAGTTTATTACGTGGTTTCCCGAAGAAGATCACGAGCCAAAGTCAGATTTAAGCAAGGCGCATTTATTAGCTTATAAGAAGCATATTGTTACTTTTAGGGAGTGCAATTATTTTAGTAATTACTCTAAGGATAAATTAACTAAGATTGAGGTTAAAAAGTATAATTCTTTCGGGGTGTAGTTGTGTGTGAATTTGGAAAATCTAACAGGGGGTTATTAAATGGGTGCGGTAAAAAGGGAAATGCTAAGCGGAAAAAAGCAAGAGGCGAGTTATAATCGTTTTTTTGTTAATGCTTTTACACAGCAAGATTTAGACGATTTAGTTGAAGAAGGCGGGGCTTCTAATAAAGAGAACTTTAAGGAACTTTCAAAAGAGAATGTTAAGGAAAAGGGTTACTGGGACGCGATGTTTAATAACGATTTTGTTGGACGGGACGGAGTGAAAAGAAAATCTAAGTATAATCGTCTTGGGGACGCTATTTTTGATAAATATATTAAGTCTTTGGATTCGGGGAAAGTTAAATTTATTGAGTATGAACGTCAGGGGAAAGAGAAAAAGTTTTTTATTGTTAGAAAAACTGTTTCGAAAGGGGAACGATTAGAGTTTGGTGGTAAAATTTTTAAGGGCGGTATGTTTTTACCGAAGGATTTTAAACTGGGGAAGTGAAAAAAGAAATGAAGTGTTTTTTTTGTAAAAATAAAGGGGGCGTATGTTATACTATACTATAAGTATTGTAAGTTGTATAGTATAATATACAATAAAAAAGGGGGTGTATAATATGGCAGTAGAATTTGGAGAATTTAAAAATAACAAAACGATCAGTTTGGTTTCGGAAAGCGACGACAAAGAAAATGGGAAGTTTCCTTTTACTTTTGGAGTTAATAAGGCGAAGTTGATTATTGAGAACTTTGACGATATTAAGAAGTTTGTTGAAGAAAATTCAAAAGAATAAAATAATTATTCTTAATCGATTGAATGGCGGGGAGTGGTTAAGCGGGTTATGGAAAATTTCCCGAGTTTGTGCTTCTCGCCTTATTTTTATAGGCGGGGTTTTTACTTTTCATGTTATACCTCGTCTATAATTCTTTTTTTAAAGTAAAATATAGAACATAACTTATATATAAACCTTTCGATTTCATTAAAAAAAATTAAATTATGTAGTATTGGGGGGGT
>Ga0222628_1000470_pt1 | contig 16872 bp, 8 predicted proteins | sample AntAcemetageno95_FD_179860 | JGI IMG/M metagenome (GOLD analysis project Ga0222628, IMG submission 179860) | Saline water microbial communities from Ace Lake, Antarctica - #95 | ecosystem: Environmental > Aquatic > Non-marine Saline and Alkaline > Saline | place: Antarctica: Ace Lake | collected...
CGTAAACACCGATAGACCATCGACGTTTATCAGCCCTACCCAGTCACCTGACGCGCGTAATACTCGTTATGACTATGGGCATATTTCGCCACGTGACGGTACGGCTGAGATTGGCGGGGATACTTTACCGCTGAGGATTGTTACTGCTACATCCGGTAGTCCGAGTTCTGGTTCGTTTGTTGTCGGTGAGGCTGTATCCCAAGAAACGAGTTTGGCAACTGGTACGGTTCTTGAAGTAACGTCAACAACAGTATTGGTAATCGCTGTATTAACTGGTACGTTTGTTATATCAGAAGAAATAACTGGTGCTGGTGGTGCTACGGTAACACCTTCTTCAGTGGTATTATCAGCCGGTATCGTCCTAGACCTCCCTAAATTTGAGGGACTGGACGGCGTAGATATCCTCATGGCTGTCACGGACGAAGCGGTTTATTCATACGCTACCTCTCCTGACACATGGGGAGCGATAAATATTAACGCACTGACTAACACCCCTTTAACTGGTACGATAAGTAATCCAGTTAGCACTTGCCACTTCGACCAAGGGGCAGCTGGAACGATAGAATTAGGATGGTATATAGTCGTCAGTAATGGCGTTGACCCTGTTTTTGTATGGAAGGGTACGGGTGCGGCTATCGAGGTTGTACCTGACGCTTACGCTGACATTATAGCAAAACAAGTATTCACATATAAATCAAGTGTATTTTACCTTGCGCCAACATACGATAGCGATACCTTCCCCCAACAAATATATTGGAGTCAGACTGGTACTATTGATAACCTTAATTTTGCTACCACCAACGCCGGGTTCATTAACCTATACGACACCCCCGGCCACTTGGTCTGGTCTGGGCAGCTAGGCGATAATATAGCCTTATATAAAGACGATTCAATAGCACTTTTAAGCTATACGGCTGGAACTACGTTGTTTAGATACGATACAGTAGTCCGTGGGCCAGGCTTATTATCACCAGGATTACTCGCAGTTATTGAGGGTGAGCATATATACATAAGTAAGAATAACGTGTTCAGATGGGCTGGTGGCCCAAGCCCCACACCTATCGGTGATCCAATCTTCCAGGATTTCCTTGACAATATCAACTGGGAGGCAGTTAGTGCGTGTCGATCTGTAGTCGATAAAGTAAGAGCGCATGTAACATTCTTCATACCGTCAGGGTCAAGTACCTACGCTGATAGAGCATATGTTTATGACTATCGAGAAGGATGGTGGTCGATTGATGAGTATGCTACTGAGGTTACTGCTACTGGTATCTGGTCAAACGTAACTGGCTTTGCTTATGCTGATTTTGAGGCTGCTGACACTTACGCTACGATGGGTGTCCAGACTTATGAAGAGTATCAAGCTAGTGTCGGTCAGGATATATTACTGCAAGGTGACGAGGACGGGAATACTTATCAGCAGGATTCTGCGTCATTAAACGATAACGGCGTGGCTATTAATCAATATCACGTAACTCCTGATTTTGTGCCGGACGGTAGTGAATATCAGTCACGATGGTTTAGGTATATGGGGATTGAACTTGAACTGAAGGGTGGGTCAGTTGAAGTTGATTATTCACTAGACGGCGGTGCTACATGGGTTAATATAGGAACACAAACAATAGCCGGGGTATGGGCGTGGTATAAGCAGAACTTCACAATTTCGGGACAGAAGATACGGTTCAGGTTCTTAAATAATTCCTTGGAAAGTAACTTCTCCATGCGGGCTTATAATATCAAATTAATACCGAGAGGAGCGGCAACATGACAGTAAAGCAAACGCCTCTATCGTTTAGGCCACCTATTTTCAGTGGTAATATAGAAATGTACTTAACGGATTTAGCGTCATTGCTATCTTCTTTAGTATTAAAGATTCGGAATGATTTTGATAACGGGGCAATGACGCTGCCCATTATTGATATCGCAGGGATCGCGGTTGGAACTCTATTGCAGGATACTGTTACTGAGTTTGACGAAGGCCAGATGAAATTATATGTTGATACAAGTGATAGCAACGCTGTTTATCACGTAGCGAGAGTGAATGACGTGCTGGTTAAAGTAGCACTTACTTAGGAGTATTTAATATGGCTAATATAGGCGATGTTTTGTTTGGTAGCGAGTCTAAGGTTGAAACTCTACCAACACAGAACGTAAAACAGAGGGAGCTTAACCCCTTACTTCTATCTGCTATTTTTGGCGGTGAGATAGACCCCAGCCTTCTGGCTTCCAACTCTAATATTAGACAGCTAGTGAGAAGTGGCGCTTTAGATGATTTAATAGAATCATTCGCTACTGGCTTCCAGGGTGATCGAGTTGCTGATTTAACTGAAACACAAAGGAATTTACTGGGAACAGTACCCAGCTTGCAGGATAAGGTAATGGCTGGTCCACAGCAGAGTACAGCGGCGGCTGATATATTGTCGCGGCGAGGCATCAATCTGGGCAGTACCCCATCCCCGATTACTAGCGACCCGTCTATTATCGCTCCCGGCGTGAGTACCACTCAGCCTGCTGGTGAGAATGTGTCATTTGGCGATACGCCTAACCCTATATTAGACTTGCTGGGACAAAAGCGAGATGATAAGGCACAGACAATGCAGGATAAACTAACCAGGCAAGTGGTTGGCGAGGATGGCCCTGAAGTAATAACAGCTAGTCAGGATTTGAATGTCGTTCCCCAAACATTTGAAGGTAGTGTTATTGATAATAGCCAGAATAGCCCATTAGCAGTAGAACAGAATCAGCAGAATGTTGACCCTAATGTGCTGTTAGGTTTGACGGGATTACAAGGCTTGGTTGAAGGCGGTCCTGTCCGTAGAGGTGATTCAGTTGTCGTTGGCGAAGATGGACCTGAAGTATTGACTAACTCAAGAGGCCAAGAGAAGATGTTCAAGGGCGGTACTCAGCTAACCGCTGGTACTGGGCAGTCTGCACCAATCAACCCACTGGTCGCTGAAGATACATCTGTAAGAACAAACATAGCGGCAGGTGGTGATCCAACAGAGAATCGTACTTCTAGTGAAATAACAGCCGCAGCTACATTACCCGCAGGTGACGTAAACGCTACTCCCGCCCCTGGAGCAGTAGCAACAGGTGGCGGCACAGCAGGTGACGTACCAGCGGCAGCGGCAGATGCCGTAACTCAAGCTGACACAGATGTTATCAAAAAGTCTGCAAGTGACATAACGACAAACCCTGCTAACCCTGTTTTGAACGCACCAACGGTTAATCCATTATCATCTCCTTTACAGGGTGAGACTAACGCAGCGTTATCTCGTTCGTTGTCTGGTAATCCATCAACTACTATAAATAAGGAAACTACTGATAGGTTTATACAGGAATCCATTGCTGATCCTGCCCGTAGAAACTTTGACCTAAACACTTTACAGCAGATTAAATCTTCGTTCGCTGGTTCAGGTTTTTCAAGCTCTGCCAGGGCAATGGCTGAGTCTAGAGGGCGTGGTGACGTTGAATCGCAGATTAATTCACTGGGCGCTCAGGCGAGAATGTCTGACGAGCAGCAGAGAAGGCAACTAGCTGAAAATGCGGCTGACCGAGCGTTACAGGCGGTACCAGCTTCAATTACTGCCCAAAATAACCCATTGGCACAGATGCAGGCGGCAGCTAACATAGCATCCACCCAAGCGGATACATCGACAGAGATATCGACACTTAAAGGAACCCTAGCACAACAGATGGCTAATGTTGGCCTAACTAACGCTCAAGTAGTTGAGACACAGGGTAAGATAATTCAAGATGTAGCCGAAACTGGTAAGATATCACAGGAGACTCGCAATCTGCTACAGGATAGAGGTCTGACTACAGCGGCTATCGATAAGATGGAAGCGTCAACGGCTGGAATTGATTTATCATCCGTACAAGCAGCTCAGAACTTGAGGAAGGGCGAACAGGAGATATTAACTCAACAGATTAATAATCTCTCCAGCTTAATTAATGTCGCTGGTATCGAGCAGGGCCAGGACCAGAATGAGCTTAACGCTCAGATTCAGGAATGGATTGAAGCTAACCCGACCCTACCGAGTGTTATCTCCGGTCTGTCTGGATTTGTTAATACTGATACACAGACGGGTGTAGCGGTACAGGGGACTGGCGGTATTGCTGGTTCATTGATTAGCGCTGGTGGCCAGGCTGCTGCTGCTGCTATTGCGGCATCTGATAGACGATTAAAATTCAATATAGAGTATGTGCCAAGCATGTTTGATTTCATACCTGAACTGGCGGGTAAGGGTGCTATTTGGGAATGGAATAAAAAAGCAGAAGATTTAGGCTTGTTTGGCAAGAGTTTTGGCCTGATTGCCCAAGATATTCAAGAAATAGTGCCTGAAGCCGTAATAGAACAAAACGGTTATCTGGCTATAAATTATAACTTACTATTAAAAGGAGTATTATAATATGCCTTCAATGCCTATAACAGTATTACCGGCACCAAGAGAAAACCCGCTAAGTCGAGGAATTGAACGCGCTGGGTCTGCTATCGCCGGTGGGATAACTCGTCGTGCTGAGAATAAACGTGAAGATTCTCAGAGAACTGAGGATAGGAATCGTGAAGATGCGTTAATTGCTTCCGAGAATGAACGTAAATTAAGAGAAGCGGAAACAAGGAGGCAGCATGAACTCAAGGTGCAACAAAATGCAGAGTTTAATAAAGCATTGCCAATGATGCTCGCTCACGGACAAACCCTGTCCCCCGCAGAGCAGAAGAAGTATTTTGGATTTTTAAGCCAAGGTGTGAGTATAATGGACCCAGACGGTAAAACGCCAGTCCAGGCACAGAACCAAATAACCAATATTATAACAAAGAAGAAGATAGGACAGGAAGGAAATAGCGTAATTGACAATGCTATTGTTAATTTCGGCTTAAATAATAATAAAACCCTGAGAGAGTTTGCAGGGAGAACTCCAGATATAGAACAGAATCCACTAGCTACCCCAGAAGATAATAACCTGAACTTCTATAAGATGAGAGCGGATGCTATTGCTTCCCATGATGCTTTGGTGCAAAAGAACAAGATGGATATAGCGAAAGTCAGACGGGGTGGTAGCGGTGGCGGCATGTCCAAGGAGTCATTAGCTTTAGGTCATACCGCTTTCAGGGATAACCTAAGTAATATAAATGACATTGAAGATAAGGTAGAAGCGTCGAGAGGAAAAACCGTAACTGATCCTGAATATCTATCCAGCTCTACTCTCAATCGTTTAGCACAGAGGAAGGGTGAGCTTCAGCGTGCTAATGATGATATCAGGAAGAAGGCTAGCGGTAGCTTTGAAGGTGATGAGCCATCTGAAGAAGAAAATGTAGGAGTAGTGGCTCCCATAAAGAAACAAGCAACTGGCGTTACCCCTGTCCAGCAGGCTAAATATGATGCGTTCATATCGCAGAATCCAAACGCTACTAGAGAAGAAAAACAAGCATTTATAGATACACTTGGGAGTTAATATGCCAACTGTTGAAGATTTTGAATCGAAGTCTCCTAAGCTGTCGGTAGATGATTTTGAGCCTAAAACGTCTGGACTGTCGGTTGCTGATTTTGAACCTACGTCTACTGCTAGCAATGTTTTACCCCCAGCCCCCGCCTCCATCCTACCAGGCTCGGCTGAATCATTTATAGCGGGTAAGGATGATCCATCCAGTGCTGAGTTTGATTTTGGCGGCGGTGAGGTTCAGAATTTATCTGGAACACACGTACCGCAGATTCAGCGACCTTCATCAGTCACCGCAGGTCCAGACATTAAACTAACCCCCCAGCCTGCCGACGATTTAACTGAAGTAACGGTCCATCCATCCACCTTGTCTGAGACTACACGTGACACGTTGGGTGAGGCTGATTTACCCGGTGAGAGCTTTGGCAGCCAAGCAACAAGGTTAAGAGATAGAGCGATATTGAGTATGATGGACTTTTTTGCTAATCAAGCTGAAAACTTCCGACCTGACTTCATTAAGGAACGGGCATTAAATAGGGCTGATCGGGTTGATGCTATGATGGAGAAGAATAACCCTGGCCTTAAAGATAAGGTTGACTCAGGCAAGGCATCGGCGTTTGAAATAATGTGGTATGTTCATTCAGGTAACGAGTTAATTAAACAGTCAGTAAACGATTATGAGTTAGTAATAAAGGATCGTGAATCTAAACAAAAACTACAGCAAGAACGTGGTAAGTTTGGGCCAGATATAGCACCAGCTGATGATCCTATTGAGAAGATGGGTGATGCCGTCGGTGGATTAGTTGGTTTTTTAGGAGAGTTAGCTCTATTCAAGAAATTTGCACCTGGCCCCGTGGCATTTGAAATGATTGAAATGTTAGAGCAGGGGAAATTTACCGGCAAGGGCTTGGCGATGGGTGGCGCTTTGGAAGCGGGTGGAGAGTTAAGCAAAAGGGGGTTCAAGACAGCCACTGCGGTTATGGGTGCTGAGAGTGCGGCATTTGGCGGTATGGAAGCATTAGCAGGTGGTGATAGTACCGATATCGCTATTGCAATGATGATCCCACCAATACTACGGGCAAATAATAAATTGCTTGGTTTTATTACTAAAGCCGAGCGAGCCTTCACGAAGAGTTATAAGAAAGCTAAAACTGTAGCGGAGAAAGAAACGTCACTTAGAAAATTCCGTGCTGAAGCTAAGAGAATAAATGACTTAAATGATCGGATGCAGTTTGAAAAGAATAACCCTGCTGCACCCAAGATTCGTAAGGCTGGCACTGCTACTGACTTGAAAAAATATTTCAACGCCCGGCAACAAAAGAAACAGGCTGAGATTGATAAGTTTAATAAAGATATAAATGATAGGATTGGGCAGCGGGATGCTGCTGTACCAGAGACAGAGCTGAAACTCACCCCCCAGCAACAACGTAATAAAAAAGCAAGTGATGCTGCTAAGAAGCGGTTCGATGACCGTACTGATCGTATGGAAGATTTGAAACAGGATATAGTTGAGTCTGGTAAAGAACAGCCTACATTTACAGAACTGACCCAGCAACAGACTATTAAAACGACTTCGTTTGAAGAAGCGTTTAATAAGACAACAAGTCAGACCGAGGCTGATCTGGCTGAAGCTAAAGCAACACTGGCTGAATTAAAACAACAACCCCCCGCCCCCCAGCCATCAGAGCAAACGCAACAAGTAATTAAAGCTGATGCGGCTGGGGTGGGGGATTTAGTACCTACGGCTAAAGAAGGAGATAAGATATTTTTCCGAGGCGAGTCTGGCCCTAAAAGGACTACAGGCTTAATTAATCTTACTGAGAATAAAGATGCGGCGGCGGCGTTTATTAGAGGAGGTACTTTCGCGAGCGAAGAAGAAGCGATGGATGCTTTTGAGTCAGGACAGGTAGAAGAGGAATTATCTCAAGTTCAAGTATTAAAGGCTGATGCTAAAAACACTTTAAGTATAACTGATAATAAGGCTTTAGGGGTCTTGTCCAAACTATCTTCTGAAGGTGATCCAGAAGCATCAAAGATTATCAACGATGCTATGTTCAGACAGGTAAAAAATCAATCTACACTGGGATGGTGGGTTAATACTAAACCGCACACTCAAGAAGCATGGGACAAAGTTTTAATTCCACAGCTTAAAGAATTGGGTTATGACAGTTTGTCTTATCAAGATGATGTTATGCTAGGTAAAACTACGGCTGTTTTTGATATAAACCAATTAACGCCAGTTAGGGAATTCACCACTAAACCGACCAAAACTGCCCCTAAAGTGACCCAAAGTGACCTAAAGCGACCTGAAGTGGCTGACCCAGTCACCACCACGCCGGACAAAAAACCAACACAGTCCGCTATACAGGCAACTACAAAGCCCGTTGTGGATCAGAAATCGCCGGAAGTGAGCCAGAAAACCGATAAAATCGAAGCCTTCCGCAAAGGCGAAACCATTAAAGTAGTTGATGGTATTGAATTTAAGATATTCAAAGGGCATAAAGGCCCATCCATTAGGACGTTTGATATTGATTCAGGCGAGACTATTACAGTTAAGTCATTCCCAACCAAAGCTGCTGCGAGAAAAGCATTTAATGAAGCCGTTAAGTCTGCTCGTAATATTGCTAAACCTGTCCCGGCTAAGAAGAGTTCATATACCTTTATAGAAAAGAAGTGGGTAGCGTTACCTAAACTCGTTGACACCGGCACTAATCTACTTATGCCTAAAGGAACGGCTGACAGGACGAAGATAGGGATGAGAGGGCGGCAGGAGTTGGATAGACTGCCCACTCGCTTGCCTGCCGTTATTAAAGCTCTAAAAGTCAAGACCGATGAGGTATGGGAAATTACGAATACTAAGGGTGAGAACTACTGGCTGGCGCCCAAGAAGGCTATAGCTGAAGTTAGAGCCGAGTTGGGCGAGGATGCGTTTGTTCGTAATCCTGCTCCAGAACGGTCGAAAAAACAGAAGATAAACGATCATCTATTGAACTTAAAAGCACAACAGCGTAAGAACCCATTAATGCAGGATCATCATATAGGTCAGGTGTTAAATAATATTATAGAGGGTGAGCCTGATTTAAATATGTCAGACGCAGGCCCAGGTGCAATGAAATTCATACAGGAGTATAGAGATGAGCAAGGAACTACAGGACTTGGCGAAGGAGATGCGGAGACAGTGGCACAACCGCTTTCAGTTGAAGAAGAAATCCTCCGTGCCGACTCAGGAGAAATCGTTGACGACATCTTCGGTGGACTTGAAGAAGCCCAAACCGGCGAAGTAGATTTAGATTTATTCGATCAGTCATTGGCTAAAGAAGGTGCTACAGGTGAACAAAAAGAGTTCCTAGATATAGAAGACTTCAAAACTGATAAGACTAAAGATGAGGTTAATGAAGCTGGTGATATTGAGGGACAGAGTAAGCTGTTTGAATCTGGAGTAACTAAAAAGAAACCAGCGCCAATCAAAAAGAAAGCTCCTGAATCAAAGCCCGACGAAGGCGATCTGTTCACTCCCGATCCCACAACTGAAGAAGATATAGATGGCCCAGGCGGATTCGCAGCACTACCAGGTAAGGGTAGACCTAAAGGCAAAAAACAGGTGCCACGCCTCACGATGGATAAGATTAAGTCGCCTGACGCTGAGATAGAGGGGTTATTTGAAGAAACCAATATAGCCCCCAACGATATGAGGAATAAGGCTAGTGAGATAGTTTTCAAAATTAAAGGCGGGATACGCGAAAGGTTTGTAAATACTCCCCACATAATCAGAACACCCGCTAACGCACTCGCTAGAGACATAATTAGGACGTTGCCAGAGATTCAGCGGGCAGCTAAGGAGCAGGCGATAAGGGATATTATTGACTTCCTGAACGGTGACGGATCGGTTCAGGCTTTAGATAAAGCTGGCTTAGAACTACTTCGTCGTAAGGTGTTTGCTCAGGATCAGTTATATGAAGCTAACTTGGAACGGTCGGTAGCGAGAGGCATAACCGTCGAACAGTGGGAAGCAGAGAATAAACGGCTGGACGGGGAGATTGCCCTAACTCCGTCAGTTAAGAAAGCATTTGAAGCCAGGCAGAAGTTGTGGGACGATGTAGGTAAAGACCTACTGGATCGTGGTGTATTAGATCAAGAAGGGTATGATAATAAAACATATATCCGCCACTTCGTCTTAGACTATATGGATAGTATCAAAATATTCAAAGGCGGCAGGAAAAGCCTGAAGGAACCCTATCGCGTTTATAAAACCGGCAGGATAGAAAATATTAAGGATATCTCCACTAACTACCTATCAGTTGAGGTGCAGGCATTGTCTGACATTTACGCCGATAACGCCATTGAGGATGCTCAAATAGAGATAGCTGAGTATCATGATAAAACCGCTGAGTTTAAGCAGGCCGCTAAGGATAAGAATTTTGAGATACTGGTTGGCGGTAAGGATATGGTTAAACGCATACGCGAACTGGAAGGCAAGGTCGCTGAGTCGTTAGAAGGTGGTAACGCCCAAAAATCTGACGAAAGAGCAATGAGGAAAGAATGGATAGGCGAACTAAACGAACTCGACCCTACCCGCCCGTTCCGCCAGAGAATAGCAATACATATGTCCAAATTTGCTAAACTCAAGGATATAGATAACAAAGATATCACAATGGCCGAGCTTGCCGCTGAAGCTAAGTTACAGACTGAAGCCGCATTATCTGCCAGAGGAGTATTCAAGGCTATCTCCGACCGGAAGAAATTCATTAATGAACAGTTAGGCAAACACTTTAGGACTACCGCAGATATGGCCAGGCTCAAGGGTTACGCTGAATGGTGGACTAAACGCCCTAATCTAGTATATCATGCCAAGACGGTGGACGAAGCTGTTATTAACTCCATAGTTGAGGCTAACGGTGGCGAGATGGGCGATACATTGGAGATACCCCGGTCAGCTATACGGGACGCACTTGTAATGGGTAAGCGAAGTGGGATATTCATTCCCGCTGATATTGCTGCCCAACTAGATGATCTGCCTGTAAATCATGTTAGTAATATGATGGTGGAGTCGTTTACTAAACCGGCTGTATTGGCTATTAAACGATGGTATCTACGGATCAACCCCTTACGATATAATTCCCGTAACCAGCTTGGCGATTTAGAGAGATTTAACGCTTCAGGCCATATGAGAGCGGCGTTGTTGGTCCCTAAAGCTATTGAGCATCTTATGAAGAAGGATAGCCCTGAGTTTAAGGGTGCCGTTAAATACGGTACTATTGGTACGTCATTATGGCATGAAATGGGTGACGTGTCCAAAATAAAGGAATTTGAACGGTTCAAAAATATAACAACCCCTAAAGGGTTTAAAGACGCAACTAAGTTCGTCATGACTGCACCATTCAAAGCGGCATCGTTTGTCGGCACACTGGAGCAAAACCTAACCCAGTTCCGGGAAGATGTATTGAGGATGGCATTATACCTGGAGACACTAGAAAATATTAAAGCCGGTAATAAGCTACGTCATTGGGCTGGCGATGAGGCGGATATTAATGCTATAGCTGAAGTTAATCCAGAACGAGCGGCAGCTAAGCTATCCAGAGAGACTATGGTGGATTATGGCGACTTCACTCCGTGGGAGAATAATGTACTGCGAAATGGTGCTATCCCGTTCTATTCATGGATGAAGAAAAACGCGACATTCTGGCCCAGGGTGCTCATAAACGCTACTAAAGAAGGTACCGCTGAAGGTAAGAAGGCCGGTAAAAAGGTAGCTGTCGTCGCCGGCTTGAATATGGCTAAGTGGGCAGTGAGAGTTCTGGCGGGATACGCTGCGGCCCATTGGTGGAATAATCGTGACGAAGAGGCAAGGAATAAAGAAGAGTCGTTGGCATTTTGGAAAAGAGGTACTCCTCATATTAATATCGGTAATAAAACCCTTTGGGGCCAAACAGCCCTATCTGACTTCGCTGAATGGTTTGACGCTCCTGAACTAGCTGCCCTGCAATGGCGTAGAGATGCTGGATTCATACCACAAGGTGAGTTTGCTATGGAAGCAGCTAAGATTATCGCTAAAGCACCAGTTAATAAGGTTATCCAGTCATTGAACCCGTTCCTAAAGGCACCGGGTACAGCTATTTTTGGTATGACCGCATTTCCTGACGCTCTGGAGGCTAAACATGTGGCTAAGGCGGGTAGTATTAAAGCCCTTAAACGAGCCATTCTCGATATCCTCGGAGCAGATGCTAAGAAGTTTATTGAAGCAGGCCAGGGTAAGAGAACTATTGAAGATGCCCTGTACGCTTACTTCGCTGGCTGGTGGATTAAGCCCACCGACCCGCAGACTTTAATAGATCAAATCAAGAGAACCAAAGCATATTCTACCCTCAAAAACGACTCGCAAACCACTGGCCGTAAAGCTGGCGGTGCCAAATCAGGCAAAGAACGATCCTTCCAAGAAGGAAAAATCAGAGCCAGAGCAGTTAATAAGTTATAGAATAACAAGCACTTACACACCCCTGTAAACAATTTGTATAAAAAAAGTATAATTTTTGTTGACAGGGGTATTTTTATGGAGTAATATTAAAGCATATGAAACCTATAAGAATAGCAAGTGAATACGTAAAAGAGATTGAATCGGCTAAGTTACCAGCCGAACTAACTACCATGCAAGCTAAGGTTAATTTTCTAATTGGCCTGGGGCTTGGATATTTTAGAAAAGGGAAGCCGTCAGATGGAAAAGAAAATAACCAACTCAGAGATACAGACGTTCGGATCATGTCCGAAGAAGTGGTACCTTGCGTATGTCAAGGGACTGAGACCGAAACGAACTGCTGATTACTTTAGGATCGGTTCGGCTATCCATGAGGGTATCGACCGTATTAATACTCACCCCACTGAGACGGGTGAACAGGTCGTTCAGTACGTCTTAGACCAGTATGATGCCACCATGCCCGACCGCGAGGAGTGGATGTACAACTGGCTGATTGAACGTGAGGTTATATCACGGCTGCTGCTGGGATATATGTGGCGATACCAGGATGACTGCTTTGAGGTTATCGCCTCTGAGCTGAAGTTTGACCTGCCCATAATCAACCCTGCTACTGGTCGGAAGTCTATTACCCATAGCGTAGCTGGTAAGACCGATGGGATTATTAATACTAACAAGTTATTAATCCTTGAGAATAAAACTACATCTGAGGATATATCGCCCGACTCCGATTACTGGAAGGTACTCCGCATTGATGGGCAGATATCAATATACTTCATGGCGGCATTGGATATGGGCTATGATGTTGAGTCTGTTATGTATAATGTTATTCGTAAGCCATTGATACGGCCCAAGCAGGTGCCTGTATTAGACGACGAAGGACTGAAGCAGGTTATCGACAGCGAGACAGGTGAACGTGTTGAGAATAAGAACGGCACGTGGAAACAAGCATCATCAGGTGACAGTAAGATTCTTACCCGTCAGGAAACCCCCCCCGAATACGGTGAACGAGTAACAGAAGCAATCTTCGCTGACCCCCACTGGTATTATCAACGTAAAGATATACCCCGCCTCGCCTCTGACATTGAAGAAGCTCGATTCGACCTGTGGCAGCATATGCAGATAATGCGTGAATGTCATAAACATAATCGCTACCCACGTAATACCCGATCATGCAAAGTGTTCGGTAAATGTATGTACTTTGATCCGTGTACTGCGTGTTTCGATTTTGAATCGAACGTACCGGAAGGTTTTGAAATTGTGGATGATGTCCACCAGGAATTAGTTGAAGGGAACGAACAATAATGGTTAAACCACCCCCCCCCGCAGCATCAGTTACAGGTAAAGCGGCCAAGCCTAAGAGTGAGCCGAAGATTAGAAAAGATATTAAGATAACAAGCGGTCGCAAGACTGGGTTCTTTAAGGTAGCTATTCACGGTAAGGGCGGCACTGGGAAGTCTACCCTGGCAGCGCAGTTAAAGCTGGTTGGCATTAATCCATTATTCATTGATCTAAATAACGGCACCGACGAATTGGATGTTGACAGGATTTCAATGGATGAGATCGAAGATTTTGACGGGCTTCGTGGTGTTTTGCAGAATAAAGAACTTCTCTCTACTTATAATGCCGTTGTTATTGACACTGCAACTGAAGTAGTGGAGTTGGCCGAGAGGTGGACCCTAGCTAACATTAAGAATAGCAAGGGCTATCAGGTTGACAATCTCAAAAGCTATGGATGGGCAGAAGGTGATAGCCATTTATTTGATACGTTCTTGCAGTTTTTAGGTGACATGGACGCATTAAACAGAACTCACCATGTAGTTGTTATCTTACATTCGGTTGACACAAATGTATCGAATGCTGGTGGCGAGAATTACCTTGCAAGTATGCCGGTACTACCCAACCCACGCAAGGGTGATATAAGCTCCAAGTTTATCGGCTGGATACGTCACCTGTTCTTCCTTGAAATCGAACGGTTCATAACGGATGGTAAGGCTGCTGTAGCTGAACCCGCTAGAATTATACGTACTACACTTATGCCTCACTTTGAAGCTAAGTCAACTATCGAAGAAGACATTGTATTTGAAAAAGATGTTCCAGAACTATGGACGAAACTCTTGAAAGGAGTAGAATAAGATGGATAAAGCAGGAATTTACTTAGGAATAGCAGAGTCGTGCGGGATGGATACAGCAGCTACCGGCTCGTCTGGTCTTGACATAACCTATAAGGTTACTCAAGAAGCAATCGACGGCGAGTGGGTAGACCTTGAAGAGCCATTTAGTAGACGGGTGACGATATGGTTGCCAGAAGACCCCAAGCCCAAGTACGCCGAGATGGTTGAAGAACGGTTTGATTTCGTTGGTTTTAACGGCGATTTCAAGAAACCAGAAGTATCGGCAGAGCCAGTGACGTTGCAATGTAAAGAAGAGTCGTATGAAGGTAGGGCTCAAGCGAAGTGGGAGTTATATACTTTTACGCCTCACGAACGCACGGCACCGGAACCTGCATCATTACGAAAACTGGCTGCTAAGTATAAGTATCAGCCCAAACCCAAAGTAGCAGCAGAAGATACCCCGTTCTAATGATGGTTAAATGTGAACATTGCGAAACGGAAGACATCGACCTGCTCCGCTGTGATAATTGCGGGTCGTGGACTTGCCACCCTTGTATGATGCTGTGTCCGTGGTGTAGCAGTTGGGCGTGTCCCGATTGCTATGATTTAGAAACTACTAACTGTAAGTCTTGTAGCTAAGGCTTACGGCATATATATAGCCCGCCGGTGTAGGCGGGCATTACGGCCCTGCTGGCGCGCTGGTCTGGTTCGATTCCCGACATGGGCCATTAAAAAGTTAATAAGCTCCCGTGGCATCACGCTGGGCAGGCAGATATGTCCCTAACCCAAGGTGGTTCGACTCCACTCCTTAATTGTGAACTGCAATCGGCGATTAACGGTTAGCCGGGAGTTTATTATTTATTTTATAACGGAGATATAATGCTACGCCCATACCAAAAAACATCAATAAACAAAACCCTGTCATGCCTACCTGACAATCCTATCCTAGTAGCACCAACGGGATCGGGCAAGACGGTCATGGGGACAGCGATAGCGATGTATTGTAAGCGAGTATTATGGTTAGCACATAGAACGGAACTAATTGACCAGGCTGTTGGATCATTCATCCAGTTCCAACACGCCCGACCGGGTGTGATAATGGCAGGGAGGCCATTCACACCCGAACGGTCAATTCAAGTAGCGTCAGTGCAATCCCTAGCTAATCGTGACGTACCGGATGTAGATTTAGTTATAGTAGATGAGTGCCATCATGCACCAGGAAAGCTATATCAACAAGTAATTTCCCTTTGCGGTTGCCCAGTTCTCGGCCTGACAGCTACTCCCTTCCGTCTTGACGGTCGGGGGCTGGGTGATTTTTTTGGCACTATCGTTGATTCCATATCAGTAAGGGAGTTAATCGAACAGGGATATTTATGCGAACCAAAAGTCTTCAGCCGGTCACGCCCAAGCCTCCAGGGTGTGAAAAAAACGGCTGGAGACTATAATGTTAAACAACTGGCAGTAGCAGTCAACCGCCCGCAGTTAGTGGGCAGTATAATTGATACATGGCAGGACAAAGCTCTTGATATGAAAACAGTATGCTTCGCCGTGGATATTGAGCATAGTCGTAATATAGTTGAGAAGTTTCTATCTCAAGGTGTTCGGGCAGAACATCTCGACGGGAAAACTCCTAAAAACATCAGAAAAGACATGCTCGAAAGGCTCAGGTCGGGCGATACGCAGATTATAAGTAACTGTATGGTACTCACCGAAGGGTGGGACTTACCGGAACTTGAATGTGCGATTATCGCCCGTCCTACCGCCTCGCTATGCCTACATCGCCAGATGATTGGACGTATTATGCGGGCAGCGATAGGTAAGGACGGCGCCATCGTCTTGGACCATGCAGGGAACCATCATACCCACGGGTCAGTTACTAGAGAGATTGAGTACGGCCTCAGCGGAATCGTCAAGCGTCCAGGCGAACCGCTGGGGCTTAAACTCTGCCCCGACTGCTATCTACTGGTAGAGTCCAAAATGGATAACTGCCCAGGATGCGATTATGCGTTTATACCAGAGAAGCATTTACTTAGACAAGCGTCAGGTGAGTTGGTGGAGTTCGACGAAACAGGTGATGAGTATAAATCCGACTGGTGGGATTGGATTGATGCCCAGCGGGTAGCGTCTGGTGAACCGCCAATGTGGGCGAAGCGTAAATACTTTGAACGGTTTGGTACGGATGTTAAAGTTTACTACCCATATGGCGGCATATATGCTGGGATAGTACCAGACGCTGACGGAGATATAGAGCATAAGAAGAAGATATGGTGGGGGATCGAACGGCTGCGTAAGGCTAAAAACTATAAACATGGATGGGCGAGTCATCAGTATAAAAATATCTTCGGCGTGTGGCCGAGGAAGGTTATGTCCGATCAGGATAAGACGGAACGGAAGCTGGAACGAATAAATGAAATGTATATGTCGAAATGAAGCAACTGTAACCCTAACTCAAGTAACCCTTAAAGGATTACGTAAATTATACTACTGTCAGGAATGTCATGAAAAAATCCATAACGTCAACATCTGGATCAATAGAACCTTCAGAACAGCAGATACAAAACGAGATACTCCGGACGTTCATGGGCAAGGGCGGACCGGAGTGGTTGCTATGTTGGAGGAACAATACGGGTCAGGTAAAAACCCACGGAAGATACGTCCGGTTCGGGATGATCGGGCAGGCAGATTTAAGCGGCCTCCTTGCCCCCAATGGACGTAGGTTGGAAATAGAAGTTAAGACACCGAAGGGCCGACAGTCAGAGAACCAGGAGATATTTGAAAGAAATATAGTTTTATATGGTGGCGTTTATATATTAGCTCGTAGCGTTGATGACGTATGGGCCGCATTAGAGA